>Ga0164243_10005245_pt1 | contig 19855 bp, 16 predicted proteins | sample OricompcompostOP_FD_108781 | JGI IMG/M metagenome (GOLD analysis project Ga0164243, IMG submission 108781) | Organic Plus compost microbial communities from Emeryville, California, USA - Original compost - Organic plus compost (OP) | ecosystem: Engineered > Solid waste > Mixed feedstock >... | reverse complement strand
GCCGGCGCCGATCCGCACCGCCGTACCGAACGTCCCACCCGACCGACCCGGATACGACCACAACACGTCACCCGAATCCACCGCCAGCAGATCCTCGAACCGGTCACCGTTCACGCTCTCCGCGGCCTTGTTCACCGGCGCGGGTGTCAGGTTCCCGAAGTAGATGTACTCGAAGCTGGAGGAGGCGACGGTTCGCCGTCCGTACCCGTGCGGGGTGGCCCAGTTGTACTCCTCGATGAGCACCGTTCCGTTGGAGTTCACCTGCGCGACCCACGCGACGTGCCCGAACGAGCCGGCGTCCGACTGGGCGATCGCACCGGGCCGCGGCGTCGCGCTCACCGTGAGCCCGGCGCGACGGGCCGCGTCGTCCCACGTGTTCGCATTGCCGAAGTGCTGGCCGCGGTACTGGTTGTGGAAGTCGACACCGAGCCGGTCGTTAATCCGCCACGCGGCGAACGAGGTGCACTGTCCCTTGTAGTAGTTCCACGGATCGACGCCGCTACTCTGCCCGCGGTACGGGTAGTCGTCGACGATCGGGCCGGCGTCCGCAGCGGCCGGTCGCGCCGTACCCGCCACGTCGACGGTTCCGGTGGACAGCAAGCTGAGCACCGCCGCCACCAACGCGGCCGCGAGGAGCTGGCGGGTGAGTCGTCGTTGTCTGGATGCCTGTGTCAAGGCCGGACCTCCTGTGAGCGGGGCGGTTTGCCCGGCGCTCACGTTAGGGTCGGCTGCGGCCAGACAGTGTCCGGCGAACACCCCACAGCTACGTCCCCGGACCGGCGACCTCGTCGAGTTCGGCGAGGCTGATCAGCCCGTCGTGCAGGGCCCGGCTGACCAGGTCGGTCTTCGTGCGGGCGGCCCGCCCCACGTTGGCGTACTTCACCCGAACGCGCTCGATGTGGGTGTCCACTGTTTTCACACTGATGTGGAGCTTCGCGGCGACGAGCTCCTTGGACGACGACGCGAACCACGCGCGCAGGACCTCCATCTCCCGCTGGGAGAGCTGAGGCCGGCGGGGATCGTCGTCAGTGATCAGCACGCCGCCCAGCGCCGGCGCCGTGTACGCCCGGCCGTCCGCTGCCGCGTGGATGGCGGGCACCAGGTGCTCCGGCCCCTCGGTCTTCGTCAGGTACGCCAGCGCGCCGAGGTTGACGCACTTCAGGACAGTGGCACTGTCCGCGTGCTGGGAGTAGACGACCACCCGGCGGCCGTTGTCGACGAGCCTGCGCAGCTCGCCGAAGGCCGGGTTCTTCGGCACCAGCTCGAGGTCGAAGATCACCACGTCGGCTTCCGCGCCGGGGCCCGTCCAGACGTTCGCCATGCGGGCCTCCGCGTCGATCAGCTCGATCGGTGGGTCGGCACGCTCGCACCAGTACCTGACCCCGGCAGCGATCGCGGCATGGTCGTCGACGATCACCGCGGTGATGCGGTCGCCTGCCATCGCACCTCCACCCACAGCTTCTTCTCGGTATGGAACGAATCGAGCCGTACGCCGGACGTCGCCGGACGCGGCAGGTCCAGCGGCCCGCAGTCGGCGAGCACGTTGACGCAGACGAGATCGGGGCCGCCCACCACGGTGACCCGGGCCCACGAGGCGGCCGTGGCGAGCACGGTCAGCGGTGCCTCGGTGAGGTCGCGCCGGACCGCCAGCGGCAGGTCCGGCCACTGGCCGCGGGCGTCCAGCTCGACCAGCACGCCCTTGCGGTCAGCGACGTCCGCGCAGTGCCGCAGCTCGTGCAGCAGGCGGTTCGGTACGACGTCGACCTCGGCGAAGAGCCGCCGCATCCGGGTGGCCTCGACCACGCAGTCGTGCCGGACCCGGGGGTCGGCCGGGTCGAGTCGCCCGCTGGCCAATCCCTCCAGCAGCGGCATCGTGCTGACGTCCAGATCGGCGAAGCGCTGCTGCCGGCGCCGGTGCGACTCCGCGGCTGCTGCCTCCGCGACGGCGACCTGCTCGGTCTCCCACTTCGCGGCCGCCGCTGACCGGGCGATCCCGCGGAACGCCGCGGCCGTCACCGCCATGCACAGGGGATACCCGATCACACCGATCGACCCGGTGGCGAAGCGGAGCACCATCGCCCGCTCGACGTCGGAGGAGAGGAGCATGTTGACCAGCGCGATGCACCAGTGCAGCCCGAGAAAGGCGAGGTGGACCCGGAGCGGCCGGCTCAGCAGCACGACCAGCCCGACCCAGGTCGCCTCGCCGAAGATCCAGTCGCCGGCGGAGGCGGCGTGGCCGTACGGGAGCGCCGCGTACGAGAGCACCGACGCGAGCACCACGACCCCCACTGCCGGCCAGCGCCACGACGCCAGCCAGAGCCGCCCGCGGACGACCAGCACCGCCTCGACGCCGAGGACGCCGGCCAGCATCGTGAACGCGACGACCTGCGTCCAGGCCGGCTCGTACAGCTGCCAGTCGCGCAGCATGTTGGGCAGGCAGAGCAGCATCAGCCCGCCCGACGCCGCGGCGAGGATGCCCACCCGCAGGCGGGACATCAGCTGCGCGCGGGTGGCCAGCTCCATCGCGGCCCGCGGGTCGTCACTCACCATGCCACTCCAGCGACACGGTGGTGCCGGCGCCGGGACGGGAATCGACCCGCGCGCTCCCGCCGACGGCGACGAGCCGGCCATGGACGCAGTCGCGCAGGCCGCGCCGCGTCGCCGGCACCCGCTCCGGCGCGAAGCCGCGGCCGTCGTCGACGATGTCGACCCGCAGCCGCCGAGGGTCGCCGGCCAGCCGCAGGTGGATCTGGCGCGCGCCGGCGTGCCGCACGACGTTGTTCATCGCCTCGCGCGCAGCGTCGGCCACCGCCCGCCCGATCCGGTACGGCACCAGCACGCGAGGCGGCCCCGTGAACCGCACCGACAGTTGGCTGACCGCCTCCGCCTCGGCCCGCAGCAACCGGACGAGGTCGGCCTCAGCGGGGGACCGCTCGCCGTACGCGCGCAGCATGTCGAGGTCACGCCGCGCTCTCGGGACCAGCCACGCGTCGCCCGCGCGCACCTGGCCGCTGCCTACCATCAGTAGCGTCGTGGCCGCCGTGTCGTGCAGCGCGTTGACCAGTTCCCGCTCGTCGGCGCGGACGGCGGCGGCCACCCGCTGCGCCTTGCGGGCACGCTCCGCGTCGAGCGCGAGCAGATCCGCGCTCCGGGCACCGCGCATGACCAGCGTCCACGCTGTCCGGGAGAGAGCCGCGATGGCGAACAGCCAGATCGCCGAGTTCACCACGTCCGCCGCCGGTTCGCTGACCACCACGAGTGCGAGCAGCGTCCCGCCGGCCACGCCGGTCGCTGCCACGCCATGCGGCAGCGGGGTGTACCACTGGTACGCCAGGCACGCGAAGCTCACCAGCAGCCGAATCCACCCGACGTTCCCCTCCGCCGCGGCGTCGGTCCACAGGATGCTCAGGCAGGCGAGCACCATCACGGCCACGTCGACCGCGGTCGCCCACCGGCCGGTTCGGCGCAGCAGCCACCATACGTACACCGCGCTCCAGGCCCCGACCAGGGTGACGACCGCGGCGGTCGGCGCGACGTGCCCACCAGTCGCCCGGAGCAGGCCGAGGACGGCGACCGGACCGATGATCGCCATCCGGACGGCGGCTGCGAGCCTGCGGCCAAATCGGGACAGCAACGCCACGGACTCGCCGCTCGCGCTGGCCACGCCGCCTCACCGCCCCTCCACCCATCGGACCCGGCGGCAGCACCTTAGCGTCCACACCCGTCCGAAGCATGAACGGATGTCGGGTATTCACCTGACACCGGCGTACGGCTCGGACTGCTACCGCCGCCGGGCCGGACCGCCGCCGGAGAGCGGTCGACCGGTCCGCCGGGTTTCGACCGGTGCCGTCATCACAGGTCGGCGAGGATCTCGACGTACCGCTGTTCCTGGTCGCCGAGCGGTCTGTCAAGGCCGTTGCTGGTCGATACCACCGCCGTGCGCCGAGATTTCCCACGTGGGGTATGGCGCCGGTGCCGCTGGCGGCTGTCCGCTGCCACGCCGGAGGGTGGTGCATCGGCGCTTGAGCCAGAGTCAAGCCGGTCCCACGAAGCTGACCTTCGGACGCCGACAGCAGAAGGGCGGTTCTCGTGGCGGGGCTTGCCGGTGCGACGTGGACAGTCCGTCGAGAGAGGAAGGGGCTCCATGAGCGACATCGAGTACAGGGATCCCCGGACCCTGCCCCACGAGTCGGAACAGGAGCGGCGGGTACGGCTACGGCTCACCGAGCTGCTGACCGAGACGCCCATCCCGCCGCTCTACCTCATCGACAACCTTCCGCTTTATCTCCGGCGCCACCAGTTGGCCGACCTGCTCGCCATGGACGCGCTCTACCGGATGCTTCCCGGCGTACCCGGGGTGATCCTGGAGTTCGGCGTCCTGCACGGTCGCCATCTCGCCACCCTCACCGCCCTGCGTGCCCTCCACGAGCCCTACAACTCCTACCGCCGGATCATCGGGTTCGACACCTTCACCGGCTTTCCCGACGTCTCCGAGATCGACCGGGCCAGCCCGAGCGCCGTGGTCGGCAGGTTCGCGGTCCCCGACGGGGAGGTCGACCATCTGCGCGAGGTGCTCGCCGCGCACGAGGCGGGCGATCCGGTCGCGCACGTCCAGCGCACCTTCGTGGTGCAGGGGGATGTCCGGGAGACGCTTTCGCGATACCTGCGGGACAACCCCGAGACCATCGTCGCGCTGGCCTTCTTCGACCTGGATCTCTACGAACCCACCCGTGAGGCGCTCCGCGCGATCCGCCCCTGCCTCGCCAAGGGCAGGATCATCGCCTTCGACGAACTCGGGCATCCCCGGTGGCCGGGCGTGACCGCCGCCATCCGGGAGGGCCTTGGTCTCGACCAGGTGACCCTGCGGCAGATTCCCGGTCGCGAGCAACCGGTGGTCTACCTGAAGTGGGGCGAGTAGGCGTACGGGACGAACAGGAGGGTCGCTGAATGACCGGGACGATGCGGATCCGCGGGCTGGCGGTGGATGGCGCGATCGAGTTCGAGCCCGCGGTCTTCCCCGACGCGCGGGGCAGGTTCGTCTCGCCGTTCCAGCAGGCCGCCTTCGTGGCGGGCACCGGACGTCCGCTGTTCCGGGTGATGCAGGCGAACCACAGCGTCTCCCGGCGCGGGGTGGTCCGCGGCCTGCACTTCACCGCCACCCCGCCCGGATGCGCGAAGTACGTGTACTGCGCCTCCGGTCGGGCCATGGACATCGTCGTCGACGTCCGGGTCGGCTCGCCGACGTTCGGCAGGTGGGACTCCACCCTGCTGGACTCGGTCTCGTTCCGGGCGGTGTACCTGCCCGTCGGGGTGGCACACGCCTTCGTCGTCCTGGCGGACGACACGGCGATGGCGTACCTGCTCTCCGCCGAGTACGTGCCGGAGGGTGAACGCACCGTCTCGGTCCTGGACCCGGCGCTCGGCCTGCCCCTGCCCGCCGGCATCGAACCGATCCTGTCCGACCGGGACCGCGCGGCGCCGACCATCGCGCAGGCGCTCGCCGACGGGTCGCTGCCGACGTACGCCGAATGTGTCGCGCTCGACGAGGCCCTGCGGGACCGGTGGACACCTGTTCCGGAGCCGGGGCCCGACCTGCCCTGACGCCAGCGCGGTGCTCCGGCCCCCACGACCGTCACGCCCACGGCACAGGTGCCGGTCCGGGCCGGATCCGACCATTCCGGTTACGGATTCGTGAGCGCTGGGCGGCGGGCGGTCCCGCGTCCATTCTGACGTGACGGCGGCGTTTTCCGGCCGTGCGGTCGGCCATGTCGGCCCGATTCGCGCAACGGTTGCCCTGCCGTTATGCCACCGTCCGCGAAGCGGCGGCAATTCTCCATTCGGCGGATCGCTGTCGGACCGCCATTCAGGAATCTCCCAGATAACTCAGCGATCTTCCAGGATCGGTGCCAGGGCCGGACTCGACGACCGGCGGACCGCCTGTCAGGCCAGGTCGACCGAAGCTCGAGTGACCGATCTTAGGGTAATTCCCGTCGATTCCTGAAACCGCAGTTCGTTGTCATGCCGCAGGGGTGCCGGGTGGTCGCGGAGGCTGACGCACACGCCAGTTGGGTCGCCGGCTTCGACATGATGTTCGCCCGGGTGGCGGCGCGGTTCGGGCGGGTGGAGCCGCGCCGCCGGGCACGGGCGTACCTGCTCGGACTGCTCGCGCCGGTGCCGCGCAAGACCGGGCGGCAGTTGGCGGAGGCGGCCGGCGAGAGCCGGCCCGACGGCATGCAGCGGCTGCTGAACGGTGCCCGGTGGGATGCCGGCGGCGTACGCGACGACGTCCGCGCGTACGTGGTCGAGCACCTGGGCCATCCGGCCGGCGTACTCGTCGTGGACGAGGCCGGCTTCGTCCGGAAGGGTGCCCGCTCGGCCGGGGTCGAGCGGCAGGTCCGGCCCGGCGCGGAGCGGGCGGAGAACTGCCAGATCGGGGTCTTCCTGGCGTACGCGACCCCGCTCGGGCAGGCGCTCATCGACCGGGAGCTGTACCTGCCGCGGTCATGGGTGGCCGATCCGCGCCGGTGCGCCGGCGCGGGAGTGCCGGCGCGGACCCGGTATGCCACCCGGCCGGTCCAGGCCGCGGCGATGCTCTCCCGGGCGTTCGACGCGGGGGTGCCGGCGCGTTGGGTCGCCGCCGGCGAGCCGTTCGGGTCGGACCCGGCGTTCCGGGCGTTCCTGGAGCGGCGCGGGATGGGCTACGTGCTGAGGGTGTCCCGCCGCCAGCCGGTCACCCTGCCGACGGGCACGGTACGCGTGACGACTCTCGCCGGCCAGGCTCCCGAACGGGCCTGGAAGCGGGTGCCGACCGGCGCGGGATCGGATCAGCCACCGGTCGACTGGGCGATGGGTGAGCTGCCGGGCGGTGGCGTCCAGGGCCGCTGGTTGCTGCTCCGGCGGGTTGCCGGAGAGCCGGACGAACTCGCCTTCTTCCTCTGCGCGGGACCCGCGGACGCCGACATCGGAGTGCTGGCCCGGGTCGCGGACGCCGGACCGGCCGCCCGCGACTGTGTGCGGCGCGCGTGCGAGGAGGCCGGACTCGACCGGTATCAGGTGCGGCACTACGACGCCTGGTACCGGCACGTCACGCTGGTGCTGCTGGCGCAGGCGTACGTCGCCGTCCGCGCCGCGCAGGATCCACCGGGACGGACGAGGGTGGTTCCCGGGCGGCGGACCTCGGACATTCTCTGGCGCACCTGAGTGCCGGAGCCGCCGATCGTCAAGATCACCACTGGTGGGGCCGCGCCGTCATGTGAAGAACCCCACACCTTCGCCCGCGGGCACGCCTTGTGCTTTACGTAGAGTTGCTATCTGATAACTCTACGTAATCATATCTCCGCGAGTTGGCGCTGGTCAGTGCGATGCCCGCGTCCACGTCCGCGAACCTGCCCCGACCGGCGCGCTTCGGCGGATCGACGGCGCATGGCCTGGCAAAACCAGCCTTCTTACGGAAACCGCAGTTCGTTATTCACATCATTCTCGCTGGTCAGCGCGCTTTCGCCGGTATCCCGGAACGGTCGCGCAGTGTGACGGGTGGCTCAAATGACGCCATCTACCAGCGAAAACGCGACCCGGGTGGGCCGCCGGTCGCGGAGGCGTGTCGCAGTGCGGCGTCGCCGCAGTAGTAAGGGCTCGCGATCCACCTGCTCGGGGTGTTAGTTTCGCATAGTCGCTATTCGATCATTACCGATCGCTGCAATGTCCGGTTCCATTGCCTTTCACTGGGGGATGTAGTGCAATTGCGAAATCCGGAAGCCATCGTGAATCTCGGTGCCCTCGGTCCACTGTTCGTCGGTTCCTCCTCTCAGAGCAGAACCCCGACAGCGCGAAAGCCGCGAAATGTTCTCGCCATGCTTCTCGTGCATGCCGACCAGGTTGTTCCGGTCTCCGTCCTGGTCTCCGAACTCTGGGACGACCAACCTCCGGTCAGCAGCCTCACCACGCTCCAGACGTACGTCCTCAATCTGCGCAAGATGTTCGCGGCGGTAACCGGGCTGCCCGCCGCCGAGGTCACCCGCAATCTCCTCATCACCAGGGCCGGCGGCTACATGCTGCGCAGCGACCACGCCGCCCTCGACGTCCGGGAGTACCAGCGGCTGATGTCGGCCGGTTGCGCCGCGCTCGGCGCCGGCGACGACGCGACCGGCATGGGCCGGCTCACCGAGGCGCTGCGGCTCTGGCGCGGACCCGCGCTGGTCGACGTGCCGCTGGGCCGGGTGCTCGAGTCGAAGCGGCGCGAGCTGGAAGAGTCCTGGCTCATGGCCACCGAATACCTGGTCGGCGCGAAACTGCGCCAGGGCATGTACCGGGAGGTCCTTATCGAGCTGGCCGCGCTCACCGCGGAGAACCCGCTGCACGAGGGGCTTCAGGCACAGTACATGCGGGCCCTGTACCTCAGCGGCCGCCGCGCGCAGGCGCTGGAGGTGTTCCACCGGCTGCGCCGCAACCTGGTCGACGAACTCGGCCTGGAACCGGAGCCGCAGGTGCAACGCATCCACCGGGCGATCCTGAACTCGGACACCGACTTCGAGGACGACCTGCGCGGGATCCGCCCACTCCAGGCGAGCGCCTCCGAGACGAGCTGGGCCCGGGTCCGGGCCAGCTAATCTCCGGTTCGAGGCGCATCCGAGTGCCCTGCGACCACGCCACCCGACGGTGGATCCGTGGCTACCTTGACAGACGGCGAACTGGGGCGGGCTCTGCTCTCCGAGCGCGGCATGCAATGGCTCTACGCGCACGGCGGCGATCCGTACGCCCGGCTGCTGCGGGCCGAGGACGACGACCGGGGCGACCTGATCGAGGGGATCCGCGAGCGGGGACCGATCCACCGGAGCCGGGTCGGTGCCTGGGTCACCGGAGACCACCGGGTGGCCGCCGAGATCCTCGCGGATCCGCGGATCACCGCGCGATCCTCGCGCTCCTTCCCGGCCGGCCACGTGCTGCGCCAGTGCGACGCGTTTCCCGACCTGTCGCCGGCCGCCCGGCGTCGACTGGCCGGGATCGACCTGCCCGCGGAGACCGTCGAGCGGATCTGCGCGGCGACGGCCGACCGGATCGGCACCGAGTTCGACCTCGTCACCGACCTGCTGCGTCCGGTCCTCACCGAACTGGTCGCGGAACTGCTCGCCCTGCCGGCCGGGCGCCGGGAGGCGCTGGGCCGCAACTCGGCGGCGGCGGCGATCGCGCTGGACGCCGTGCTCTGCCCCCCGCCACTGCCCGCCGCCCGATCGATGATGACGGCGGTGCGCGACCTGCGTGCCCAGCTGCTCGCCTGTCCCGGCGGCGACGCCACCGTCGCCGCCGGGACCGTCGCCGGGGTGGTCGGGGTGGAGGTCACCGCGAACCTGCTCGCCAACGCGGCGCTGGCGCTGCTCGACCAGCCCGGCCGCTGGCGGTCCCTCGCCGGTGAGCCGGACCGGGCCGGCGCCGTGGTGTCCGACACCCTGCGGCGCGATCCGCCGGTCCGGATGCACGCACTGGTCGCTCGCGAGGACGTGACGGTCGCCGGCCGGCAGCTGGCGGCGGGCAGCGAGATCGTGGTGTACGTCGAGGCGGCACAGCATGGGACCACCGCGCCGGACGCGGACCTGTCGCTCGCCGGCGGCCCGTATCTCGACCTGACGGCACCCCTGGTGCGGGCGACGGCGGCCGCGGTCCTGCGGGCCCTGGCGGTCCGTCTGCCCGGACTGCGCCGGACCGGACCGCTGGTACGCCGGCTGCGCGCGCCGGTCACGCAGGCCGTCGTGTGCTTCCCCGTCGCCGCCTGAGCCCGCCTCCACCCACCCCGACGACGAAGCGAAGGGTCGCACCATGCGGGTACTGATGACCTCCCTGGCGATCGAGGCGCACTTCAACGGCACGGTGCCGCTGGCCTGGGCGTTGCGCTCGGCGGGGCACGAGGTGCGCTTCGCGAGCCAGCCGGCCCTCACCGAGCGGATAACCGCCGCCGGGCTGGCCGCCGTACCGGTCGGCACCGACCACACCCACAACGAGCTCGTCCGGACCCTCGGCGCGGAGCTGACCGGCTTCTACCGCGACATCGACTTCACCGGACGCGACGCCGGCCTGCTCGATCTGAAGGCGGCGAACCTGCTGCTCACCGCGACGTTCTATGCCCAGGCCAACAACGACTCCATGATCGACGACCTGGTCGACTACGCGCGGTTCTGGCAGCCGGATCTGGTGCTCTGGGAGCCGTTCACCTTCGCCGGCGCGGTCGCCGCCCGGGTGACCGGCGCCGCGCACGCCCGCCTGCTCTGGGGTCCGGACCTCTTTCTCCGCACCCGCGGCCGCTTGCGCGAGGAGCTCGATCGGCTTCCGCCGCAACGGCGGGAGGACGCGTTGGCGGAGTGGCTGACCTGGACCCTCGACCGGTTCGGCAGCACCTTCGACGAGGAGGTGGTGACCGGCCAGTGGAACATCGACCAGATGCCCGCCGGCATCCGGGTCAACTCTGGGCAGCAGAGCGTGCCGATGCGGTACGTGCCCTACAACGGTCCTTCCGTCGTGCCGGACTGGCTGCGGTCCGAGCCGCGACGGCCCCGGGTCTGCCTCACGCTCGGCATCACCGTCCGCGAGAAGGCGTATCCGAGCCTGGTGTCCCTCGACGACCTGTTCACCGCCGTCGCCGACCTGGACGCGGAGATCGTCGCGACGGTGGACGCCGGACAGCTCGCCGATGTCTCGTCGTTGCCGGACAACGTGCGGGTGACCGAGTTCGTGCCCCTGCACGCCCTGCTGCCCACCTGTGCCGCGGTGGTCCACCACGGCGGGGCCGGCACCTGGTCGAGCGCGGCGGCGGCCGGTGTGCCGCAGCTGGTGGTCGCCGGCATGTGGGACAACGTCTACCGCGCCGAGCGGCTCGCCGAGCTCGGAGCCGGCATCTACCTGCCGCCGCACGAGGTCACCCCGGCGCTGCTGCGCGACGGCCTGGAACGCCTGTTGTCCAAGCCGTCCTTCGCCGAGGAGGCCGCTCGGCTGCGCGACCGGATCCAGGCCGAGCCCAGCCCGGCGGAGGTGGTGCCGGCCCTCGTCGAGCTGACCGCGCGACACCGGCGTACGGACGGCTGAGCCCGCCGGGGTGAGGCCCCGGGCGGACGTGTGCGCAACCGAGTCTGGAGGAGGAGCGATGGCACTTTTCGCCGTACTGGCGACGCAGGCACCCGCCGCGGGTGAGGCCAGGGAGTTCCGGGAGCGACTGCACGAGGGCTTCGCCTACACCAGAGCCCTGGTCGACAAGGGGGTGATCCGGCACAGCTGGATCCGGGTCGGCGCATCGGGCGGCCTGAACATCTACGACGTCGGGTCCCACGAGGAGCTGCTCGCCGCGCTCTACGACAACCCGGTCAGCCCGCACCTGAGATTCGAGGTGATCCCGCTGGCCGAGCCGGGCAGTTTCGACCCGCGGGCCCAACTGGCGAAGTGGAACCGCCCGGCCGAGCAGGACGGCCGGTGACCGCGTCCGGCCACCTCGTCGAGCGGTTCCAACTGGCCGGCACCGCGCCGGACGACGAGATCGCCGCCCTGGTCAAGGAGACCGGCCTGGACACGGCGGTCGGCATCCTCGCCGACGAGATCGTGTTCCGCTGCGACGAGCCTGTCAACCGGATGCCGGCGCACCTCGCGCTGACCGTGACGCATGGCGCCGACCACCGGCAGCTGTTCTTCCGGATCGTCCGGGACGAGCCGGTCACCGTCGTCGCCGCCGACGAGGTCGGCCCGGTCCGGCGAGAGCTGCGAATCAGCGCCACCGACCTGGTCCGGCGCCTGTTCGGCCGGACCGGCCAGCGCGGGTACGGCGACCTGTACGACACGTTCCTGCCCCACCGGCCCGACGACCTGCGGGAGCTGCCGGAGATCCTGATGGCGACGAACCAGGCGTCCGGCACCCTGCTGTCCGGGTGCGGGGTGCCGACGCTCGACCTGGGCAAGGCGTCGCTGGCCTACGGCTCGGACAAGTGGGCCAGCTTCCACTGGTACACGACCCACTACGAGCGCGAGTTCGCCCGGCACCGCGATCAGCCGGTCCGGCTGCTGGAGATCGGTATCGGCGGCTACCGGGGACAGCTCGGGGGCGGTTCGCTGAAGATGTGGAAGAAGTACTTCCACCGCGGCACGATCTACGGGCTTGACCTGTTCGACAAGTCCGCCCTGAACCAGCAGCGGCTCACCGCGCTCACCGCCGACCAGGGCGACCCGGCCGCGCTGACCGCCATCGCGGAGCGCTACGGCCCTTTCGACATCGTCATCGACGACGGCAGCCACGAGAACCCGCACGTACTGATCTCGTTCGCGGCCCTCTTTCCCCACCTGCGCGGTGGCGGCCTGTACGTCATCGAGGACATGCACACCGCGTACATCCCGCGGTTCGGCGGGAGCGCGGGTCCGGTCGCCGGTCCGGACACCTCGATCGGACTGCTGAAGCGGCTGCTGGACGACATGCACCACCAGGAGCAGTCGCCACCGCCCGGCGCGCGGCCGACGCTGACCCAGGAACAGGTCGCCAGCGTACGGGTGTACCGGAACATCGCGTTCGTCGAGAAGGGCGCCAACGCCGACATCTGCTTTCCGCGCTGGATGGACGACGAAGCCTGGATGGCGCTCGGCGCGATACCGCCGCCGCCCGAAGCACCGGAGAGGAACGACACGTGAGTCCCACGGAGACCGCCCGGAGCCGGGTGCCCGCCGAGAAGTCGCCAGACGAGCTCCTCGGCGACCTGCGGGCCTACCTGCTGCCGGAGCCGCCGGCGGTCAGCCTGCCGCCGCGGATGTTCACCTCACCGGAGATCTACGAGTACGAACGCGAGCGGATCTTCGCCAGCTCGTGGATCCTGGTCGGGCACGTGAGCCAGCTGGCCGCCCCGGGCGACTACCTCGCGCTGGACGTCGCCGGCGAACCGGTGGCGATCACCCGTGACGAGGAGGGGCGGCTGCACGGGCTCTCCCCGGTCTGCCGGCACCGGATGATGCCGCTGGTGCGGCCCGGAGCCGGCAACGTCAAGGACCTCACGTGCTCGTACCACCTGTGGCGGTACCGGCTCGACGGTTCGCTGCTCGCCGCGACGCACATGCGGGGCAACCCGGACTTCGCGCCGGCCGACTGCCGTCTCCCCGCGTTCGCGGTACGGCAGTGGCACGGCCTGATCTTCGTCAACCTGGACGCGGACGCCGCGCCGTTCGACGACGACCTCGCGGTGGTGGACGTGGAGATGACCAACTACCGCCTCGACGACATGGTGCAGGTCAGCGGCTGGACCGAGCAGTGGCACTGCAACTGGAAGGTCGCGGTCGAGAACGGCTACGAGAACTACCACGCGCTGGGCTTCCATCCGGAGACGGTCAGGCCGTTGATGACCGGCGGCATCGACATGCACGTGCACCTGGACTCGCCGCTGGTGACCCGGCTGCTGAGCCCGGCCGGTACGCCGTTTCCGGCGACGGTCCTGCCGTTGACCGAGGCGGAGCGCCGGGTGATGTACAGCTTCCGGCTCTTCCCGTGCGCCGCGGTGGCGACGTTCGGGGAGAGCATCGCCTGGATCAGCCTGATCCCGACCGCCATCGACCGGACCGAGGTGCGCGGCGGCACGCTGATGCCCTCCGGCGCCCTCGACGGCGCGGACCTGGCCGCCATCCGGGCGGAGGTCGAGGCCACCACCAGCGTGATCAACGGCGAGGACCGGCGCGGCCTGGAGGAGGTGCAGCGCACGCTCGGCTCCCGCTTCCTGGAGCGGGGCCACCTCAGCCCCAAGGAGCCCGGGGTGCTGGCCTTCTACCGCAAGCTGGCGCTCGCGCTGACCGGACCCCGGCGCTGACCGGACGCGGTCAGCGTCGCGTCCGCAGCCGTCGCACCTCGGCGCGTGCGCTGGCCTCGGACGACCGGACGAAGTGCAGCAGGGCCCGCAGCTGGTCCTCGTCGTAGGAGGCCAGGTCCTCCCGGGTACGCGCGGTGAGCCCGGCGTAGTGGTCCTCGGCCCGTCCGGCGCCCTCGTCGGTCGCCTCGACCAGGACCCGCCGCCGGTCCGCGGCGTCCGGAACCCGCCGCACGCAGCCGGCGGCGACCAACCGGTCGACCATCCGGGAGGCCGCTCCCGGGGTGAGACCGACCTCGATGGCCAGTGCTCCGGTGGTGGTCGGCCCGTCGCGCTGCAGGACGTGCAGGCAGTGGAGGTCGGTCACGACGAGCCCCATCCGGTCGGCGATCAGGGCGTTGATCTGGATGAGGTACGTGATCCAGTCCGGCAGCGCGTCGATGACCTGATCGGCCAGGGAGTCGCCGGTCGTCGGAGCACGGTGCCGGCTCGTTGTCATCTGCCGCGGACCACCTCGTGGTAATGTGCGTGGCGCAACTGTTGTGTCACACAACGAACTTAGCGTATCCCGTCTGGAGGAGTTCCTGGTGCCCAGCACGGAGGTTCCGCTGCCGGGGCGGTTGCAGGCCACCTTCATCCCGCACGAGAACGCGATGGCCTGGTGGGGTGTGCCGGACCTGGACGGGGCCGTCCGAGACCACGGGTTGCCCGCCGGACGGGCCGGCACCTGCCGGCTCGCGGTCGCCGACCGGGGCCAGGTCCGTCCCGCGACCGTTCCGGTGCGACTGGTCGACCTCGACACGGCGACGTCCGCCCTGCTCGCGTCCGCGCCGCCGGCCGGGCACAGCGCCTCGCTGCGGGCCTGGCACGAGGCCGCCCGGTTGCCGGACGGCGACGCGGCCCTCGCGGCCCTCGCGGAGCGGATGCCGGCGGCCGCGCACGCCGTCCTCAACCGCGAAGGCACGGCGATCGTCGCCGCCGCCGTGCTGCTCACCGAGTTCCGGCAGGCGGTGGACGCCCGGGACGCACTGCGCTCCACCACCATCCACGCCACCCTGCGGCCGTACCAGGAGCACGGCGTCGCCTGGCTCACCGCGCGGTCGCGTCTCGGCCAGGGCGGGGTGCTCGCCGACGAGATGGGTCTCGGCAAGACGCTGCAGGCGATCTGCCTGCTCGCCACCCGCCGGACCGCCGGGCCGCACCTCGTGGTCTGCCCGACCTCGCTGATCGGCAACTGGCGGCGCGAGGTCGCCCGCTTCGCGCCGGACACGCCGGTGATCACCTATCACGGCGCGCAACGGGAACTGCCGGACACCATCCCGCCCGGCACCGTCGTGATCACGAGCTACACGGTGCTGCGCCGGGAGACCGCGCTGGCCGCGACACGCTGGGACATCCTGGTCTTCGACGAGGCGCAGCAGATCAAGAACCCGGACGCCGAGGTCAGCCGGGCGGCCGCGAAGCTGTCCGCCACGGCGGCGATCGCCATGACCGGCACCCCCGTGGAGAACCGGCTGGATGAGCTCTGGGCGATCCTGCACGTGACGAACCCCGGCCTGCTGGGCAGCCGCAGCCGGTTCCGGCAGCTGCTCGCGGCACCGATCGAGCAGCGGGGTTCGGCCACCGCCGCCGCCACGCTGAACGCGCTCGTCCGGCCGCACCTGCTGCGTCGCACCAAGGCGGACGTCGCGGCCGACCTGCCGCCCAAGCAGTACTCGACCGTGGTGTGCACGCTCACCGACGAGCAGGCCCAGCTGTACCGGCAGGCGGTGGGCCGGGCGTTCGCCGAGGGGTTCGGCGTCGGCATCGCCCGGCGCGGCCGGGTTCTCGCGCTGCTCACCGAACTCAAGCAGATCTGCAACCACCCCGCCCAGTACCTGCGCGAGCCCCGAGCCGGCACGGGCCGTTCCGGCAAGTTCGACCGGGCGGTGGAGATGCTGGCCGAGATCGTCGACGACGGCGACCGGACCCTGGTCTTCACCCAGTACCGCGCCATGGGCGACCTGCTGGCGGATCACCTGACCGGGACCCTCGGTGCCGGCCCGATCCCGTTCCTGCACGGCGGGCTCTCTCCCCGCCGCCGCGACGAACTCGTCCGGAGGTTCCAGGAGGCCGCGGACGGGCCGCCGATCCTGCTGCTGAGCCTGCGCGCCGCCGGATTCGGCCTCAACCTGACCCGGGCCGCCCACGTCATGCACTACGACCGCTGGTGGAACCCCGCGGTGGAGGAGCAGGCCACCGACCGGGCACACCGGATCGGCCAGCAGCGCACCGTCACGGTGCACACCCTGGTCACCGGCGGCACACTCGAGGACCACATCGCCCAGATGCAGGAACAGAAGCGCGGTTTCGCCGAGGTCGTCTCCGGCGACACCGACGCGGCCCTGGCCCGCCTCTCCGACGAGGAGCTGCGCGCGGTCCTCGACCTCGACCCCGGAGCGGTGGCGTGATCCCGGCCGAGTTCGGGTCCACCCCCTGGGGACGCGCCTGGGTCCGGGTCGTCGGCGCGACCGCCGCCGCCGGGCCGAACGCCCTGCTGCCGAAGGCGCGCTCCCTCGCGCGTAACCACGCCGTCGAGCTGACCACCGAACCCGGCCGGATCGAGGCGCGGGTGACCGTCTCCGGCGCGGTCCAACCGGTCCGCGTCGAGGTGCCGATGTGGTCGCGGCAGACCCGGGCGGAGGTGCGGCTGCTGTTGGAGAAGTCGGCCGCGGAGCAGCCGGGACTGATCGCCGGAGACCTCTCCGACACGGTGGAGGCGGATCTGCGGCGCAAGGGCATCGCCATCGCGGCCGGCCTCGACGACCTGGACGCCGAGTGCGCCTGCCGCGGCCGCAAGCGGCCCTGCGTGCACATCCTCGCCACCCTCTACGCGCTGGCGCAGCTGATCGACGAACGGCCGGCGCTCGCCGTCGAACTGCGCGGCGGTGCGGCGGAGGCCGTGGACCCGCCATCCCGCTGGGTCGCGTTGACGGCGTTGGACGCGGCCACCTTCTACGGCGACTGACCGGTCGCGTGCGGCCCGGCCGCGACGGTCACCCCGCACAGCCGCACCGGGCCGAGCAGGCCGGCGGGTCGGTTCGACCGGTCCGCGAATCGCCGGTAGCCGGCGTCGCCGGAGACGGCCAGGCCGACCAGGCGGTTGCCCAGGGTGGTGGCCACCTCGACGAGCACCGAGTTCGCGCCGTCGCGCAGGTACGGGCGTACGTCCGGTGCCCGCCCGGTGGCGCAGTCGACCGGGACCGGCTGGTCGTTCACCTCCACGCGTACCGAGCCCGCCACCGGGCCGAGATCGAGCAGGACCGCGTCTGTGCCTCGACTCCAGCCGGCGGGCAACCCGACGCTGGCGCGGTAGGTGCCGATCCCGGACGCGTCGGCGAGCCCGTCGACCGTACGCCAGTCGGCCGGGACCCGCAGCGACCGGCGCCGGGACTCGACGCCGTGCGGCAGCCAGTCGAGCAGCTCTAGGTCCCAGCCGGTCACCTCCCGCTCCCACCGGACCGTCCGGGGTACGACCGTCGCCGGCGTGTCCACCTCCCGGGCACCGAGGCCCGGGCCGTCACCGAGCTGCACCACCGTGGTCTCGCCCGGCCCGAGTTCGAGCACGACCGAGCGGCGCCCCGCGGTCCGCGTCGCGGGCACGGGATGGGACGTGCCGCGCCACGGGTCGAGGATCCGCACCGTGCCGGCACCCCGCAGGTCGGCGGTGAACCGCACGGCGCCGGTGCCCATGTTGAACAGGTGGTACAGGTCCCCGCCGGTGCCCTGCCGGTGCACGCTGACGACCCCGGTGGCACCCCGCAGCCGGGCGTCGGGGCGTACGCCGAGCTCGTCGAGAGCCTGACTGAGCTGCTTCCGCGCCGTCACCAGGCGCACGTTCGGCAGCGCGAGCACCTCCGCGGCGGCCTGCCGGACCTCGCGGTCCCGATCCGCCGCGTCCCGGAAACCCTGAGCCCGGTGCGGTGGCGCGCCGACGAACACCACCGGCAGCCCCTGCCGGGCCAGCGCGCGGATCCGGTCCAGCACGCAGGGCTCCATCGCCGGCTCGTCGGCCACCACCAGCGCGCGATAGCCGGCCCGGTCGGGGGCGAGCCGGCCGTCCCGGACCACCGCCGCGGGATGCTCCAGCAGGCTGGGCGAGAGGAACTCGTAGGTGAAACCGGCGTCCGCCAGGCCGGGATCGGTGATCTTCGGCCAGGCGAGGCACCAGTACGCCTGCCGGTAGACCGCCACGTCCACCCGCGGTCGCCCATGCCGCAGCACCGTGGACATCCGCGCCAGGTAGTCCGTGTAGGCGCGGATGTGCCGCCACATCGGCTGCCGCGGACCCCAGGCGTCGGAGACCGCGGGCGTGTCGTCACCGGAGAACGGTGCCCAGCCGGGCCACCCCGCGCCGGGCACGTCCTGGTACGGCACGCCGTGCAGGACCAGCTGGTTCACGCCGGCGCTGAACGCCACGTCGACGTGCCGTTTCAGGGCGGCGAGGTCGGTCTGGTAGTCGGCCCCCAGAACCGCGCAGCATTCGAGCGACACCGCGGGGGCACCGGTCATGTGTCCCGCCGCGGCGACGCCACGGTGGAAGTCGAGGGCGGTCCCGTACGCCGCCGTGCCTTCGCCGGTCAGTCCGCCGGAGGCGATCCAGTTCACCAGGTCCTCGCTCTCGGGGACCTGCACCGCGCCGGCGATCTCGACGTGGTCCATGGTGTTGCCGTACGGCTGGGCCCGGTACCGCAGCCCTCGGCGGTTGGCCCACCGCGTCAGGGGGCCGACGTGGTTGTCGGCGTACAGCTCGTTGAGGGTGCGGTAGTAGTCGTGCCGGATCCGGCGGCCCCGCCCGTCCGGGAAGTCGTGCACCGGTGGACTCTCCGGCGTGATTCCGGCCAGCAGCGTCTCCCAGTCGAAGCGGAAGAGCCGGTCCACCCGGATCACCGGCAGGTAGGGGGTCAGGTCGTAGCCGCGCCGCCGGGCGAACTCGGTGAGCAGCTCGGCGGTCCAGAGTTCCGCGTCGGCGGCGATCTCCAGCGAGTCCTCGAAAATGTCGCCGCCGGCGTCCGCCAGCAGCGGGTCCAGGTCGGCGGGAAGCACGTACCGGTCGAGGTGCGCGATGGCCGCGGCCGCGGCCTCGGCCGAGAAGTGGTCGACCACCGGGGAGTCCTGGACGCCCGCCTCGGCGAGGGAGCGCTGCCCGGTCGGGCGGGACCAGAAGGAGAACACCAGCCAGGTGCCGTCGCCGGGTGCCGTCCAGCGCGGCGTCGCGCCGGTCACCCGGTCCGTCAGGTCGATCGCGGTCTCCTCGTCGAGGACGATCGGCCCGGCACCGTCCGGCCCGGCACCGTCCGGCCCGGCACCGTCCGGCCCGGCACCGTCCGGCCCGGCGGCGGCCAGCCGGGCGGCGGTGACCGCCACGAGCCGGTCTCCGTGCGCCGGGCCGCCCTCCGGCTCGGGCAGGCTGTCGATCGTCGTGCCGCCCGCGATGGTGCGGCTGCCGCGCACCAGTTTCTGTTGCGCGAGGTGGATCCGGTCGCCACCGACGGCGGGACTGGCCATCGGCCAGCCGGGACTCACGGTCAGGTCCATCCGCATGCCGTGCCGCCGGGCGGCGACCAGCGCCTCGCGGAGCCGGTCGGTGAACGCCGGGGTGCCCCAGGTCCGCACCGCGTCGTCGCGCACGGCCTCGGGAAGACCGATCGGAAGCAAGGCGATCTCGGCCCGGGAGAAGCCCGCCTGCGCCAGCGTCCGGATCTCCCGCTCGATCTCCGGGCCGCTGACCGCGCCGCCGGGCCACCACCACCGCACCCCGGGCCGGTGCGCGGCGTCGGGAACGGCGAAGCCCGGCGGCCCGGCGCCGTGCTGGAGATCCGTACGTTCCATTCGAATTCTCCAATACGCGGTTCTGCCGCATCGGCATATATTGCCGGTACCGTACTCGGCGGATGTTCCTCGCGCACGCGGTCGCCGGGCCCGCTCGACCGACGTTCGAGTGGTCGTCGTGGCCGGACTCCCAGGATCGCACCATGGTCGCATGTCGCGTTTGTGGTGGGTCCGTC
>Ga0164243_10005244_pt1 | contig 19862 bp, 16 predicted proteins | sample OricompcompostOP_FD_108781 | JGI IMG/M metagenome (GOLD analysis project Ga0164243, IMG submission 108781) | Organic Plus compost microbial communities from Emeryville, California, USA - Original compost - Organic plus compost (OP) | ecosystem: Engineered > Solid waste > Mixed feedstock >... | reverse complement strand
GCCCACACACCCGGGCACCCACCCACCGGCGCCACGCGCCCGGCCACCCACGGCACCACCGGGGGCCGCCGAGCGGGCGTTACCGCCCCAGCGTTTGTGACGGCAGCTCGCCGTAGGCGGCGCGGTACGTGCTCGAAAAGCGCCCCAGGTGGAAGAACCCCCAGCGCGCCGCGACCTGCGTCACCGACGCCGTCGACGGGTCCGCCGCCAGCAGCTCCGCGTGGGCGTGGTCGAGCCGCACCCGGCGCAGGTGCTCCAGCGGGCTCATGCCCAGCTCGCGCTGGAACGCCTCCTGCAGGGTGCGCGCCGACACCCCGGCGTGCTCGACGAGGTCGGCCAGCCGCCACGGGCGCTCGGGCGCGCCTTCGATCAGCTCGCACGTTCACGCGCACGCTGCGCGACGTCGTCTGCGAACCGGCCAGGGCGTCGGCGCAGCCGCTGTTGTTGCGCTGCGCCGCGAGCAGCCCGGCCATCAGGGTCTGCCCCATCTGGTGCGCCACCAGCGGCGAGCTGAGCAACCCCGCGCCACCCTCGGTTTCCTCCACCACGAGCCGCACCAGGCGGAGCCAGTCGCGGACGGCGATGGCGTCGAGGTTGACCAGCGGGTCGAACACCACCGGCCGCCGGTCCTCCGGACGGGGCGCCGCCAGCTCCTCCAGCGCGGCCCTGCGGATGTAGACGACCAGCTTCTCGCAGCCCGGCGCCCACTCCATGTCCACCGGCTCGGTGGGCCACCCGACCGAGGCGTGCCGCCGGTCGGTGCGCACCGCGCGGTCCCCGATGCGCACCACCGCCGTGCCGGACAGCGGGATCTGCACGAGGTAGAAGTCCTCGAACCGGCCCGGCGTGATCCGCACCCCGTCGCCGTAGCGGATGAAGTGCAGCTGCACGTCCGGCCCGACCGGCACGGCGTTGTGCACCAGGTCGAGACGGCCACCGCGCTCGGTCAACCGGAGGTCGTGCGGGCAGAACCGGGCCGCGAACTCGGTGCGCGCCTCGTCGAGGTCGGTGGTCGCGACCACCCGGTGCCGGGCCAGCGGAACGGATGTCATGCGGCGGCGCCCTTCCGGGTCACCCGCCTCACCAGTTTCGGGGTGACCTTCTTGTAGGAGCTCGGACGCACCGGCAGCAACCACTGCAACACCTTGGTGACGGGCGACACGTTGAGCCCGACGTCGTCGAGCACCTCATCGATGTTGTGCACCGAGAACGGGACCACGAACGTGCCACGGGCACTGCGCCGTCGGTGCGTTCCTCCATCCAGTTTACCCGCTCCCGCACGGTCTGCCGCATCCGTTCGGCGGGCGGCAGCGTGTGGTGACCCGCGAGGTAGGACCCGATCCACACCGCGGACATCTCCGCCGACAGCGGTGAGAAGAACGACGAGTTGTACCCCGCGAAGGTGAGATTCGGCACATCGACCGGTTTGATCTGCCGGTAGAGCTGGAAGTTCCCGTTCTCGTCGGTGATCCGGCCCTGGACCTCGTCGGGCAGGAACGGCACCCGCTGGGTGAAGCCGCAACCGCAGATCACCAGGTCCGCGCGCTGCCGGGTACCGTCGGACAGCTCGGCCCACGGACGACCGTCCTTCTCGTACAGCCGAACCACCTCGGTCTCGCGCCGGACGTCGATCCGGCCCTCGCCGACCGCATCGTAGAAACCTTCGGTGGCCAGCGAGATCGACGTCTTCGCGATCGTCTTCAGCGGCTTGTTCGGCAGCAGGCCGAGTTCCTTCAGACGCAGCTGCCTGGTGATCACCTTCTGCAGCGTGCCGATGATGCCGTCGGCGACCAGCGAGTCCTTCGCGTGCAGCAGCCGCTCCAGCCCGCGCAGGGTCTGGTAGCGGAACAGCGCCTCGCCGAACCGGCTCATCAGCAGGTACTTGTAGTTGACGAACCCGCCGACGTAACGCGGCACCTTCCACAGCAGACCGCGCGCGGCGACGGTGGTCGACTCCGCCACGGTCGCGACCTCCACCGCGACGTCGCACGAGGACTTGCCGTAACCGACCATGAGGACGTTCTTGCCCTCCACTTCGGACAGCGAACGCAGCGACCCGGTGTCGATCACCCGGCCACCGGCGCGCTCGAAGTCCTCACGCCCGTCGAAGGTCGGGATGACGGGTTCGGAGAAGATGCCGTTGGCGACGACGAGGTGGTCGTAGGTCTCGCTGCCGCCGTCGTCGGTGGTGAGCGTCCAGCCGTCCTCGGCCGCGGTGGGCGACGCGGTGGTGACCCGGGTGCCCAGCCGCAACACCGGTTCCAGCCGGAACCGATCCACATAGGACTTCAGGTACTCGGCCACCTGCTCGCCGCGCAGCCACTGCGGGTACGACCTCGGCATCGGGTGGTCGGACAGGTGGTAGGTGCCCTTGTTGTTCTGCGTCTTCAGACCGGGGTAGCGGCGGGTCCGCGACCACACGCCGCCGACGTCGGGAGTGCTGTCGTAGACGGTGACGTCGTGGCCGAGCGCGGTCAGCACTTTCGCCGAGGAGAGGCCGGCGAACCCGGCTCCGACGATCGCGATCTTCATGGTGGTGGCTCCAGTGGTGGGTGCGGCGGGTGGGTCGGCTCGGGTCACTCGGTCAGCTTCGGGATCGCCGGTACCGCCTGCTCCGGCCCCATCGCGGTGTATCCGCCGTCGGCGGCGTAGTCCGCACCGGTCACCACCGACGCGGCTGGCGAGGCGAGGAACGCCACGACCCGCCCGATCTCGATCGGGTCGGCGACGCGGCCGGTCAGGTGGAACGGGCCCGCCACCGAATCGACCTTGGCGCGGTCGCCGCCGGAGAGGTCGTTCATGATCTTCGACCAGGTCCAGCCCGGACTGACCGAGTTGACCCGGATCCCGTCGGCGGCGAGGTCCATCGCCATCGAGCGGGTGAGCTGACCGATCGCCGCCTTGCTCGCCGGGTACAGCCAGCGGCCGGTCTGGGCGACCTTGCCCGACGTCGAGGTGAAGTTGACGACGGCGGCGGAGTCGCTGCGGCGCAGGTGCGGCAGCGCGTGCCGCACCACCTCGACCGTCGACACGACGTTGACGTTCAGCGCGGTCAGCCAGTCGGCGCGCGGGCTGTCGAACCCGTTGTCCAGGTACGTCGAGGCCAGGTTGACCACAATGTCGATACCGCCGTGCCGCTCGGCGGTCCCGGCCACCAGCGCCGCGACCGCGTCGTCGTCGGTGATGTCGGTTTCGACGAAGCTGACCGAGTCGGCGATGCCTGCGGCGGCCCGCCCGCCCTCGGCGTCGATGTCGGCGACGACGACGTTCGCACCTGCCTCGCTCAGCGCGGTGACGACGCCGTGCGCGAGCAGGGTCGCGCCGCCGGTGACGATGGCGGTGCGTCCCGCCAGGCTGTGAGGATCGGGCATTGGTCCTCCTGGGGTCGGTGGGGCGTCAGGCTAGGTCGGCCGGAGCGGCCGGACTATCCGCGCAGCGCGGCAGAAGGTCGCGGAACGCGTGATGTTGCGGAAACACGGGAACGGGCGAACGAACCCGTCACTCGATCAGGGTCTTCAGCGCCACGTCCGGCTCGGCCGCGGCGTCCGGCGGGATGGTCCGGCCCTGGGCGAGGGCCTTCTTGACGGCCATGAAGTCCCGCGGGTTGTCCACCGTGTCGCCCGCGATCAGCCGCCCGGCGCGGTAGTAGAGCACGCTGATCCGGCCGGTTCCCGCAGCGCCGTTCCCGCGCCGCACGACGATCCGGTCGTGACCGTCGCTGATACCGGCGATCTGCAGTTTCAGCTCGCCCTGGTTGGACCAGAACCACGGCACGCCGCGTTTCTTCGGCTCCCGGCCGAGCAGGGCGCAGGCGGCGGCCTGCCCCTGCTCGACCGCGTTGTTGACCGACTCGATGCACATCCGCTCCCCCGCGCGGTGCGGGTGGGGCTGGAAGGCGCAGTCCCCCGCGGCGACGAGCCTCGGGTGGGCGGTGGCGCCGTCGGCACCGGTCTCGACACCGCGCCCGGCGGCGAGACCGAGTTCGGCAACGAGGTCGAGCCGCGGGTCGGCACCGATGCCGACCAGCACGAGATCGGCCGGGACCACCCGGTCGCCCGCCGCCACGGCGCGGACCCGGCCACCGTCCACCCGCAGCCCGGTGACCTGGCATCCGGTGTGGACGGTCGTGCCCAGCGATTCGTGGTAGGCACGCACGTGTTCGGACACCGGCTCGGACACGACCCGGCCGAGCACGCGCGGCCCGGCTCGAGCACGGTCACCGCGGCGCCACCCGCGCGGGCGGTGGCCGCGACCTCCAGGCCGACGAACCCGGCGCCGACGACCACCACGTCCCGCGCGTCCGCGAGAGCCCGTTTGAGCGCCACCGCGTCGTCGATGCCGCGCAGCTGGTGCACCCCGCCGTTCGGCCCCACCTCCGCACCGGGCACCGGCAGCGTCCGGGGGTTCGCCCCGGTCGCGAGCACGACACCGTCGGCGTCGAGGGCACCGCCGTCGGCGAGCAGCGCCCGCGCCCCGTCGTCGCCGACGTCGAGCTTGTCGACGGCGACACCGAGCCGCAGCTCGATGCCGGCTTCCTCGAGGTGCCCGCGGTCGCGCAGGGCAAGCTCCTCCACCGGGGTCGCGCCGGTGAGGAAGCCCTTGGACAGCGGTGGCCGCTGGTAGGGCAGGTGGGGTTCGTCGCCGACCAGGATCACCCGGTCCGCCGCTTCGCCGAGCTCGCGCAGCGTCAGCGCCGCCTGCAACCCGGCTTCGCCCGCACCGATGACGAGGTAGGTGCTCATCGCGGGATCACTGCTCCTCGGCGATCGTCACGCGCAGCCCGTCGTGCCGGTCCTCGAGCCGGACCTGGCAGGACAGCCTGCTGTTGTCCCCGGCGGGCGTGACGGCGTCCTCGAGCATCTCCTCCTCGAAGTCCTCGGCAGGCCCGACCAGGTCGAGCTGGCCGGGGTCGATGAAGACGTGGCAGGTGGCGCAGGACAGCCCGCCGCCGCACTCGCCGACGATGCCCGGTACCCCGAACTTGACCGCGGTCTCCATGACCGAGGCGCCCGCGCGGGCCTCGACCTCACGGGTGCTCCCGTCCGGACAGGTGAAGTGGATGGTGGGCACGGTGATCTCCTGCTGCGTGCTCGGGTGGACTCGGTTGGCCGTTCGTGTCGGGTCAGAACAGTTCGAAGTACTCGCGGTGCTCCCAGTCGGTGACGCCGTTGACGTAGGTCGAGGCGTCCGGGTTCTCCGCGACCCAGGCGTTGTACCGGTTGACCTCGGAGCGCTTCATGGTCAGGAAGTAGTCGATGAACCCCTCACCGAACGCCTTGCGGAAGAACTGATCGGCCTCCAACGCCTCGACCGCGGCCTCCAGCGACGTGGGCAGCTGCTCGACGTCGGCGGCGTAGGGGTCCTCGCTGACCGGGCCCGGGTCGATCCTGTTGGTGATTCCGTCCAAACCGGACGCGACCTGCGCGGCGAGGTACAGGTAGGGGTTGGCCGCGGAGTCGCCGACGCGGTTCTCCACGTGCGAGGCCTTGTCGCCGCGTGCGCTGATCACCCGCATCATCGCCGCGCGGTTGTCCTGGCCCCAGGTGAGCCGGTCCGGCGCCAGCGAGTAGGGGCGGCGGCGCCGGTAGCCGTTGACGGTGGGGGTGGTGAACACCGAGGCCGCGACCCCGTGCGCGAGCGTGCCGCCGACGTAGTGGCGGCCCACTTCGGACAGCGGCTGGTCGTCGTGCGGCACCATCAGGTTCGCGCCGCTGTTCACGTCGGCCAGTGAGGTGTGCATGTGCCAGCCGTTGGCGTAGAACCCCTCGATCGCCGGGGTGCACATGAACGAGGCGATGTAGCCGTTGCGGCGCGCGATCTGCTTGGTGGCGGTGCGGAACAGCGCGGCCGAGTCGGCCGCGGCCACGCCCTCCAGCACGTCGAACGTGGTCTCCATCTGGCTGGGCGCCCACTCGTCGTCGAACGAGCGCAGCGGCAGCCCCATCTGCAGCAGGGCCTGGCGGATCGGCTTGATCACCTCGTCGACCTCGTCGAGGTGCTCGACCAGCAGGTAGTTGTAGCCGCGCGACACGGGGGCGACCTGCGGCGGGTCGGCGGGTGAGCCGGGGGCGCCGAGCGAGCACGTGCCGAGACCGTCGTCGACGACCTTGGTGAGGTACCACTCCTTCTCCACGCCGACGACGGCCTTGGCGCCCGCGTCGGCCAGCTGCGCGAGCTGCTGCTTGAGGATCGAGCGCGGCGCGAGCGGGAAGAGCCTGCCGTCGGTCATGTAGAGGTCGCAGAACACCAGCGCCGTCTTCGCCGCCCACGGCAGCACGACGAACGTGCCGGGGTCGGGCACCATCTTGACGTTCGGGCTGCCGCCGAGGCCGTCGATGGTGAACCCGCCGTCCGGGGAGAACGGGTTGAACACGATCGCGTTGGCGGTGTCGAAGAAGAACGGCGCCATCGTGATCTCGTTGCCGGATTCCAGCGTCGAGGCGTAGGCGTCCACGGTGACCGCCTTGCCGCGCAGCAGCCCGTGCTGGTCGGGCCAGACCAGCCGGACGAGTTCGATCCCCTCACGCTTGATCACCTCGAGGGAGTGCGCCGCGGCGCGGAGCTGGTCACCGTTGTAGAGGCCGTACTGCTCGATGAACTTGGGCATGTGCGTCTCCTGGGAGAAGGTGAGCGCCGCGGCGCGCGCCGCGGCGGGAAACGGGGCTCAGGCCCCCGCGGGGAGGCAGCCGAGCCAGGCGTCGATCAGCCGTGCGCCCGGTGTCGGGTCCGCGGGGTCGTCGGCGAGTGCGGCGACCTCGCGGCGCAGTGCGGCGACGTCGACGCCGAACCGGGCGAGTTTGTCTTCTTCGATGGCGAGCAGTTCGTCGATGCCGGCGGGGTCGAGCTCGGGGTGGAACTGCACGCCGAGCGCGCCGCCCAGCCGCCAGCCCTGCACGTAGCGGTCGGTGGCGGCCAGTTCGCTCGCCCCGGGGGGAAGGGTGGTGGTGTCGGAGTGGAAGGAGAAGTGGGTGCCCGCCAGCGGGATCGCCGCGTCGGCTCCGGCACCGGGTTGCGCGGTCACCTCGACGAGACCGCATTCCAGACCGCTGGGACCGGGCATCGCCTCACCGCCCAGCGCGACGGACAGCAGGTGGCTGCCGAGGCAGATGCCGAGGATCGGCACCCCGGCCCGGTGTGCCTCGGCGAGGAACGCCGTCTCCGCGGCCAGCCCCGGGTACTCGGCCGTGTCCCACGCCGACATCGGCCCGCCGAGCACCACCACCGCCGCGGCGTCGCGCGGTCCGGGTAGTTCCTCGCCGAGCACCGGGCGGACCAGCCGCAACGTGCGGCCCGCCCGCGTGATCCGCTCCTCGAGCACGGTCATCGCCGGGCGCTCGATGTGCGCGATCACGAGGATGTCGAGGGTGTCGGCCCGCCCGGTCACAGCCCCGCCCTCGGTTCGATCCGGGTGCTCCACGGCGCCCAGTGGTCGACGGCGGCCAGCGCGGCGAGCAGGCGTTCCACCCGCTCGCGTTCGACGGCGATCCAGTCGCCGTCGGGCTGCACCCGGTACGGTGTGAAGTCCCACGGCTCCAGCCCGCGGGCCGCGGCGATGAGGGGTTTGAGCGAATCCAGGTCCCTGCCCATGCGCGCGACCCTGGTGCGCAGCAGTGCGAGTTCCCGGCGCATCGCGGCCACCTCGGCCGGGTCGGTGGCGTTCTCCGGTTCGTCCATTCAGAACACCAGCGTCAGGTTCTCGTGGTACTGCTCGGAATCCAGCAGGTTGACCATCTTCAGCCGGATCCGCAGGCCGTCTTCGGTGTCCCGCAGCACGTGGCCGTACCAGCCGGAGTAGGTCTTGGCGACCCCATTGCGGAACTCGTTGAGCACGAAGTTCGACCGCACCAGCCGCAGCCCGCCCGGTTCGGTGATCGTCTCGACATTGCCGATCACCCGCCGGGTGCGGGAGGCGGGCAGCTGGCTGTAGGCCAGCCCGGTGCGCAGCCAGTAGACGCGGTCGGTGAGCCTGCGGTGGTCGTCGAACGCGTGGCTGACCTCCACCCTGGGGTCGCCGCCGCCCGCGTTGACCGGCACCCAGTACAGGCAGTCGCCTGCGAACAGGTCGAGCCAGTCGTTGAACCGGCCCTCGTCGATCAGCCGCGCCTCCCGGCTGAGAAAGTTCTGCACCCGGTGCCACTCGCCGGGGTCGGCGGCGTCCCAGTCCTCGGCGAAGATCGACCGGAACCGGTCCAGGTCGTCGTAGTACGCCTGGTCGACGTGGAAGGACCAGGACGTGGTGTCCGCGTACCGCGCGGGCAGATCACCCAGCTTCATCTCAGACCTCCGCCCGCATCCGGCGCAGCCACTCCTCGTAGTAGCCGCGCATGTGCAACTCGTCGGTGACCGCGGTGACGACGACGCCGTCCGGGCCGGCCTCCTGCCAACCGGTGACGTCGAGGCCCCGGTTCATGAAGACCCACTCCGCCTCCGGGGCGGCCAGACCGCGCTGGGCCTCCTCGAAGTTGGCCTGGTCGTCCGGCTCGCCGAAGGCCGGGAAGTCCTCCTGCGTGCGCATCCGCAGCGTGTTGACCTCCGGCGGCACCCCGCCGATCGTCGTGGCGTGCCACACCAGCTGCGTGCGGTCGACCTCGAGCGGTTCGACGACCTGGACCTGGTTGCCGATGATCAGCAGGTTCGGGAAGATGCTGAGGTTGATCTGCGATCCGATCGCCAGGTCGAGCAGGCGGTCGGCGTCGTCGCCGTAGCGCTGCCGGATCTGGGCCTCGAACTGCTCCCGGCCGGGCTGCGGGCGCTGGTTGGCCCAGAAGCTGCCCGGCCCGTCGTAGTTGCCGCGCTGGTCGATCACGCTGTGGCCGTTGCCCAGCACGTAGGACTTCATCGGCCCGTCGTCGGGGGTCTTGCCGAAGTAGGACATGTCCTTCGACTCGCCCATGCGGGAGGCCATCTCCAGCAGCGACCGGTGCGAGAACGACGGGTGGTAGCCGTCGCCGGCGTTGTCGTAGGCGAGCTTCCAGTTGCCCCGGTAACCCATCCGGTACGCGCCGGGGCGGACCTGGACGTCGCCACCGGGGGCGCGGTCGATCCAGTAGTCCAGCCACGGCTTGGCGTGCCCGAGGAAGTCACCGAGGCTCGGCGCGTCGATGTTCATCGTGCCGAAGACGAAACCGCGGTAGCTTTCCACGCGCGTGACCGTGGTGAGCCCGAACGCGGCCTTGTCGAAGTCAGCGTAGCCCTGCGGCCACGGCACCCCGACGAGTTCACCGGTGTTGCGGAAGGTCCAGCCGTGGTAGGGGCACTGGAAGCTCTTGGCGACACCCGATTCCTCGCGGCACACGGTGGCGGCGCGGTGGGCGCAGCGGTTGAACACCGCGTGCAGGGCGCCCGCGCGGTCCCTGGTCACCAGGATCTGCCGCAACCCCATGCGGGTGGACAGAAACGAGTTGGGCTCGGGCAGTTGCGATTCGTGGGCCAGGTAGACCCAGGACTCGCCGCCGAAGACGCGCTGCATCTCCTCGGCGAACACGGCGGCGTCGGTGTAGAGGGTGCGGTGGACCCGGTCGTCGCGGACCAGGTCGGACCAGGGCTGGACGGTCGAGCCCGAGCACGCGGTCAGTCCGTTCGGGACGGTGCGGGTGGTGGAGGTTGCTGTCGAGCTGATCGATTCCTCGATCGTCATGACTCACCTACTCCTCGCTTGCAGGGTGGTGGGCTGTTCCTGGGTACTGCGTCGGAGTGACCGGGAACATAAGCGCACCGACGCGCCGAGGAGAATGTCCGGTGGGAGTTATTCCACTGTCGCGAAATCGAACAGCCGGTAAACGCGGACGTCAGCCGCGTTGTGCGGCGAGCGCCTCTTCGGTGCGTTCCACGGCGGCGCGCAGCAGTGCGATGTAGCCGAGCACCGCGTCGCGGTCGAACCGGGAACTCGGAATGGCCAGCGAGATCGCGAACACCGGCCGACCGAGCGGGTCCTTCGCGCACACGGCCACCCCGCCGACGCCCTGCGCGGCTTCCTCCAGGCTGATCGCGTAACCGCGCTGACGCACCGCGGCGAGGTGGCGCTTGAGCCCGTTGAGGCTGGTGATCTTCGAGGCGCGGGCGGGTGGCAACCCGGAGGCGAACACCTCTTCCAGCTGCCTGTTGTTCAACTCGGAGAGCAGGGCTTTTCCGGCCGCGGAGGCGTAGGCGGGCACCCGGTCCCACTCGTCGACCGGGACGTGCGCGGGTTTGTCGCCCTCGACGCCGTGCACGTAGCGCAGCAGCGGGCCGCTGCGGGCCCACACATGCACGGTCTCGCCGACCTCTCGGCTGAGCTCGGCGATCACCGGGTGCACCAGCTCGCGGAACTCCTCGATGCTCATCGCGGCGTCCATCTCGGGGATGAACGCCGGCCCCAGCCGGTAGTGGCGGTCGCGGTCCTGCACGGCGAAGCCGTCGTAGCAGAGGGCGTTGAGCATCCGGTGGGCCGACGACGGCGCGACGTCGAGCAGGTCGGCGGCCGCGGTCACGCTCAGCGCCGCGCCCTCACGCAGCTCCTTGAGCAGGACGAGGGCGCGGTGAACCGACTCGATCGGGGGCCGCAAATTCGCCACAGCGGAAAAGATACCCGAATTCTTGAGCAGATCCGCCCGGGCTGCCTACATTGCTCGGCACCCGGTTGTCGGAGTCCGGGCCGAAATCGAGATCGACAGAGCTCGTCGTGGTGTGCACCGGGCACGTCCGGGTCACCCCCAGCTCATGTCGCCGGCCGACCGCGCGCACCGACACCACCACCCTTCCCCGACCGCCACCGCAGACGGATGCGGTGCCACCTCGCGGCGGTCCCGGCGGTACCGGCCACCACGCCCGACGCCCTGCGAGAAAGGCGAACCCCGCGATATGCGTACCCAAGCGACGCAGTCCCTCACTGAACGCGATCGGCGCTGGGGGCTGCTCAACAAGGCGATGGCCGAGCACGATCTGGACGCCCTCATCTTCTGCGCCAACGACTACCGCGGGCACAAGGGATCCCTGCGCTACGTCGCCGACTACAACCTGTGCCACAAGGCGGGCAACGCGGTGATGTTCCGCGACGAGGAACCCGCCCTGGTGCTGCAGGGCAGCCTGGTCGGCGCCCGCAAACCGTCCACCGGCTGGGTGACCGACTACCGCTTCCCCGGCACCACCGCGCAGGGGCTGGTCGACGCGCTGGCGATGCGCCGCAAGTTCGAGCGCATCGGCGTGATCGGCATGGGCCAGGTGATGAAGGTCGACGAGTACCGCGCGCTCACCGAGGCGTACCCGCGGTGCCGGTTCGTCGACTTCTCCAAGCAGTTCGAGTTGATCCGCGCGGTCAAGAGCGAGTACGAGCTGGTCGGCGCCGAGGAGTCGGCCCACATCCTGGACCAGTGCTTCAGCCGTCTGCTGGAGGTCGTCCGGCCGGGCATCACCGAGCGCGAGGTGGCCGCCGAGATGCACCGCACCGGCCACCTGGTGGGCGGGGAGGACCCGATCTTCCTGTCGATGCACACCGACGAGCAGAACGAGCACTCGCACTCCACTTTCGACACCCCGCGCGACCGGGTGCTCACCCCGCACGACGTGCACACGTTCTCGTTCGAGATGATCGGCCCGCGCGGTTACTGGACCGAACTGGCGCGGATGGTGACCTTCGCGCGGCCCACCGAGCTCACCGCGCGGATGGCGAAGGCGGTCACCGACGGGATCAACGGCGGAGCCGCGGCGATGAAGCCCGGCGTGACGCCGGGTGACGTGCAGCGCAAGGTGCTCGACGGGGTCCAGGCCGCGGGCGCCACGTCGTCGTACTGGTCGGGCCACTCGCTGGGGCTGGACGTGATCGAGGACCCGATGATCGGGCTCGACGTGGTCGAGGACCCGACGCAGTCCCGCGGCCTGCCGCTGGAACAGGGCATGGTCATCACGCTGCACCCGATGGTTTCCGACGTCTCCGCGATCGGCAGCGGCTACATGTCCGACACGTTCATCGTCGACGGCGATCGCAGCCGCAAGCTTTCCGAACACCCCACCGGTCTGTACCGGATCTCCCGAGGAGAAGTGACCGTCTCATGACCGCCGAATTTCCGACCACCACCCCGGACGTCACGATCGACCCGATCACCGCATCGGTGCTGCAGCGGCGCGTGGAAGCGATCGCCAAGGAAATGGCGACGATGCTGATGCGCTCGTCGCGCTCCCCGATCTTCAACGAGATCGGCGACCTGGTGACGGTGATCTTCGACCGGCACGGCAACACCCTGGCGCAGGCCGAGTTCGCGGCGATCATCGCCTTCGGCGCCCATCCGTCACTGGAGTACATCATCGAGTACTTCAGCGACGACGTGCACGAAGGCGACGTCATCATCCACAACGACGTCTTCCACGGCGGCAACCAGAACGCCGACACCGGCATCTACATCCCGATCTTCTCCGACGGCGAGCTGATCGGCTGGACCGCGGCGAAGGGCCACCTCGCCGACATCGGCGGCATGACCACCGGCGGGTACAACCCGGCGGCGCGGGAGATCTGGCAGGAGACGCTGCGGATCCCGCCGGTGAAGGTCGTGGACAGGGGCGTGCTGCGCCAGGACGTGTGGGACTTCATCGCGGCGAACATCCGGTTCGACTTCGTGATGGAGGACGTCCGCGCGATGATCGGGTGCTGCACCGTCGGCGCCCGCCGGGTCACCGAGGTGGTCGACCGCTACGGCCTGGCCTCTTACGAGGCGCACTGGGCCTACATCCTGGACAGCTCGCGCAAGCAGGTCGAGGCGGAGGTGCGCCGTTGGCCGGACGGGCGCTACCACGGCGAGAGCTTCATGACCTCCGACGGCATCGACCCGGAGAAGAAGTACAAGGTCGCCGTGGACATCGAGATCTCCGGCAGCAGGATCACGTTCGACTTCTCCGGCAGCGACGACCAGTCCCCCGGCATCTGCAACATGCCGCCTGCCGCGGCCAAGGGCGCGACCCGCATCGCGTTCCTGATGCTGATGGCCTCGGGCGGGATCCGGATCCCCACCAACCAGGGGTTGTTCGCGCCGATCGAGACCGTGTTCCGCACGGGCTCCATCCTGGACCCGCAGTTCCCGGCGGCCACCATCTACGGCAACCAGATGTGCGACGAGGTCGTCGAGGCGATCATGCTCGCGCTCGCCGACGCCCTGCCGGACCGCGTGTGCGCGGGCTGGAACAAGTTGATGTGCACCGCGACCAGCGGCGTGGACCCGCGCACCGGTGAGCCGTTCGCGGCGTTCACCGTGTTCCAGCGCACCGGCCCGGGTGGCACGCAGGGCCAGGACGGCTGGGACGCGCTCGGCTTCACCGGCACCGCGGGTCAGATGCGCTACCCGGACCCGGAGATGCTGGAGCTGACCACGCCGCACTTCCTGGAGTACCTGGAGTACCTGCCCGACTCGGCGGGCGCGGGCGAGTTCCGCGGTGGCCTGGGCACCCGCGCCGCGTGGCGCACCTACGGTGAGGGCCAGATCGGCGTCACGCTCGCCGACAACATGGCCGCGGAGGGCGCCTACCCGTCGCGCGGGCTGTTCGGCGGTCACGACTCGGGCCTCAACGAGCTGCGCTTGGAATACCCGGACGGCACGACGCACGAGTGGGGCTCCAAGGAGCTGGTGCAGCAGCCGAAGGGCACCCGCGTCATCTCCAACGCGGGCGGCGGCGCCGGGTTCGGCGACCCGAAGAAGCGCCCGGCGGACAAGGTGCTGGCCGAGGTGCGCGACGGGTTGCTCTCGGTGGAACGCGCCCGGGCGGACTACGGCGTGGTGATCGTCGACGAGGGCAACGGCCTTCAGCTCGACGCGACCCGGACCGCCGCGCTGCGCGCCTGAACCCCCGATCGCCCCAACTCGTGAAGGACACATCACCATGAGCATCCGCATCGGCATCGACGTCGGGGGTACGTTCACCGACTTCCTGGTCGTCTACCCCGACGGCTCCCGCCGCATCCACAAGACCAGTTCCGTTCCCTCCGACCCGCCCCGGGCCGTCCTCAACGGACTGCACGAGCTGGCCGGGATCGAGGGCGTGGACATCAACGAGTTCGTCGACCGGGTCGGGCTGATCGTGCACGGCACCACCGTGACGACCAACGCGCTGCTGACCCGCCGCGGCCCGAAGACCGGCATGCTCGTCACCGACGGCTTCCGCGACGTGCTGCCGATGCGGCACGGCACGCGCGAGGACGGCTACGACAACCGGCTCGCCATGCCTGAACCGCTCACGCCGCGCCACCTGCGGCTGCCGGTCGCCGGCCGCGTCGACTGCGAGGGCAGGGAGGTGACCCCGCTCGACGAGGACGGTGTGCGGGCCGCGGCGGAAACCCTCGCCGCGCAGGGCGTCCAGTCCGTCGCGATCTCGTTCATGCACTCGCACGCCAACGACGCGCACGAAAAGCGTGCGGCGGAGATCCTCGGCGACGTGCTGCCCGACGTCTACCTCACCCGGTCCGCGGAGCTGCTCGGCCAGGCCCGCTACTACGAGCGGTCCAGCGCGGCGGTGCTGAACTCCTACGCCGGCCCGATCATCTCCCGTTACCTGCGCACCCTCACGGGGCTGCTGGAAGAGGTGGAGTTCGCCGGTCTGCTGCTGATGATGCAGTCCAACGGTGGTGTCGCCACTCCCGCCGAGCTGGCCAAGCGCGCGGCGTTGTCGCTGCTGTCCGGCCCGGCGTCGGGTCCGACGGCCGGTCTGCTGGTCACCGCCGAGCACGGCTGGGACTCGTGCCTGACCGTCGACATGGGCGGCACCAGTTTCGACGCGGCCGCGGTCAAGGACGGCAAACCGCTGGTGCAGACCGACGGTGAGATCGACCGGTGGTCGCTGGCGCTGCCCGCGGTCGACATCCACACCATCGGCGCCGGTGGCGGTTCGATCGCGTCGGTCGACGAAGGCGGTCTGCTCACCGTCGGCCCGCAGAGCGCGGGCGCGGTGCCCGGGCCGGCGTGTTACGGCCGCGGTGGTGACAAGGCGACCACGACCGACGCCGACGTCGTCCTCGGCTACCTGGAGCCGTCTGCGTTCCTCAACGGGCAGATGAGCGTCGACAAGGCGGCCGCGGAGGCTGCGATCCGGCGCGACGTCGCCGAGCCGCTGGGCATCTCGGTGCTGGAGGCGGCGGCCGGGATCTACGAGATGGTGAACGTGTCGATGGCCTCCGGGGTCCGCGACATCACCGTCCGACGTGGACTCGACCCGCGGGACTTCCCGCTGGTGGTCGCCGGTGGCGCGGGCCCGGTGCACGCCGCCGCCATCGCCGCCGAGCTGGACATCCCGATCCTGATCACGCCGCGGGACTCGTCGATCTTCTGCGCCGCCGGCATGCTGGTGTGCGACTTCAAGCACGACTACGTCACCAGCGCCAACGACCGGCTGGACGGCATCGACACGGCCGCGCTGGCCCAGGCGTGGAAGACGATGGCCGACGAGGGGCGGGCGACGCTGCTCGGCGAGGGTGTGCCCGAGGAGGCGATCTCCTTCGAGCCATCGCTGGACCTGCGGTACAAGGGACAGTGGTACGAGCTGGGCATCCCGGTCGACCCGGCCACGATGGGCGCGCCCGACGTGGCCGCGATCGCGGCGTCGTTCCACGCCGAGCACGACCTGCTGTTCGGCTACCACAACGACGAGATGCCGATCGACGTGCTCAACATCCGGCTGTCGGCGATCGGCCGCACGTCGGACGAGCGGATCAGCCTGGCCTCCGAGGTCGCGGCCGACCAGACCGAGCGGCCCGCCCGCCGGGAGATCTGGTCGCCCGCCCAGAAGAAGCTGGTCGAGGTGGACGTGCACCAGGGCGGCACGATGGGGCCAGGCGCCGAGATCAGCGGCCCCGCCATCGTCGAGCTCGGCACCACCACGATCGTGGTGCTCGACCAGTACGACTGCGTGGTCGACAACGCGGGTTCGTTCGTCATGTACCTGCGCGAGCGGGCCGACGAGCTGCGCGCGCAGCTGAACATCTGAGGCTCGTGCACGAAGGGGCGGGCTCCACGGTGGCGTGGGGCCCGCTCCTCTGTGCGCGCCGGACCCGGTGACGTGCTTCGGCACCGGGTCGGCACCGCCGCTCAACCGGTGGCGTCGTCGATCAGCGACTTCGCCACCCGCTTCGCCGTCGCCACCGACGTCGCCGCGACCTCCAGCGACGCCACCACCGTGGCGCCCTCCACCAGCACCAGCAACGCTTCCGCGAGCCGCGCCGGGTGGCGCGCGCCCGCGTGCACCGCGAGTTCCCGCAGGTGGCCGAGCATCCACTGCTTCGACTCCGCGATGACCCGCCTGCCCGGGTGGTCCGGCGCGGGCAGCTCGGCGTGCGCGTTGACGAAGGCGCAGCCGCGCAGGTTCTCCGTGGCCATCCAGTCGGCGAGCGCGTCGAACACCCGCAGCAACCGGCGCGCCGGCGTGGCCCGCGGGTTGTCGTGCGCCCGCACTCGTTCCCGCCAGCGCTCGTCCCGCCGGCGCAGGTACAGCGCCACCAGCTCGGCCTTGGACCCGAACCGGTCGTAGAGCGTCTTCTTCGTGACGCCCGCTTCGGCGGCGATCGTGTCCACGCCGACGGCGTTGATCCCCGTGTCGTAGAACAGCCTTCCGGCCACGGTGAGGATCCGCTCCGCGGCCGGGGTCAGCGGCTTTCCGGTCTCCACATGTTTGACAGTACACCGACCGGTGTACTTACTCTAGTAAACAGATCTGTATACCTAGGGAGTGTTCTCATGCGGAGCAGCGCGGTCGCCGGAGCCGGGTTCGTCGTGTTCTGGAGCTCGGGGTTCGTGGGGGCCACGCTGGGCTCCCGGTCCGGTGGCGCGGTGACGCTCCTGGCCTGGCGTTTCCTGGTCGCGGCCGTCCTGCTCGGCGCGTGGTGGCTGTACCGGCGGCGGTCGATGCGGCCGCGCGACGTCGCGGCCCAGGCGGGGCTCGGCCTGCTGTCCCAGGGCGCCTACCTCTACTGCGTCTACGCGGCGGCCGACCTCGGCGTCGCGCCGGGCACGTCCGCACTGCTGGCCGCGCTGCAGCCGATCGTCGCGGTGGTGCTCAGCCAGATCTTCTTCGGCGAACGCGCCGGTGCTGCGCGGTGGATCGGTTTGGCGATCGGTCTGGTCGGGGTGGCCCTGGTGGTCGGCGGCGATCTGTCCGGCCGGCCCGGCACGCCACCGCTGGCCTACGGACTGCCGTTCCTGGCGATGCTGGCGCTGGTCACGGCGACGCTGCTGGAACGCCGGATCACCTCCGACGTCCCGCTGACCGACGGCCTGGTGGTGCAGTGCGCCACCAGCGCGGTGCTGTTCTCGGGCATCGCGGCGGCCACCGGGCAGCTCGCCCCACCCGCGACCGGGAGTTTCTGGTTCGCGATCGGATGGGTGGTCGTGTTGTCCACGTTCGGCGGTTACGGGTGCTACTGGCTGGTGTTGCGGCGCAGCTCGGTGACCACCGTGTCGACGCTGCTGTACCTCACTCCACCGACGACGATGGTCATGGCGTGGGTGATGTTCGGCGACACGATCACGCTGCGTGGTCTCCTCGGGCTGGTGGTGTGCCTGGGTGCGGTGGCCCTGGTCCTGCGTCGTCCCCGGAAATCGTCGGACGAGCGGGGGATGATGTCCGCATGCTCCTCGCCGACGTCGTCACCGCCTCAGCCGCGCTAGCGGCCACCCGCTCGCGCAAGGCGAAGGTCGCGACACTGGCCGACGTGCTCGGCCGCGCGGGCGAGCGGGAACTGCCCGCCGTCGTCGCGTTCCTGACCGGGCAGCCCACCCAGGGCCGCGTCGGCACCGGCTGGCGCACGCTGGCCGAGCTGGGCGCGGCGCCCGCCGCCGGGGCGTCGCTGACGGTCGCCGAGGTCGACGCGGTCCTCGGCGAGGTGGGCGCCGCCACCGGGGCCGGGTCGGCGAAGCGCCGCACCGATCTCCTCACCGGGCTGTTCACCCGCGCCACGGAGTCCGAGCAGCGGTTCCTGTTCCGGCTGCTCACCGGCGAGCTGCGGCAGGGCGCACTGGAGGGTGTGATGCTCGACGCGGTCGCGGCGGCCGGGCAGGTGCCCTCCAGCGCGGTCCGGCGCGCGTTCATGCTCTCCGGGCGGTTGCCGGTCACCGCTGCGGCCGCGATCGCCGGTGGCGAGGCCGCGCTCGCCGGGTTCGGTCTCGAACTGGGCCGCCCGTTGCGGCCGATGCTGGCCTCCCCCGCGGAATCGCTCGGCGACGCGGTGCGCGAGCACCCCTCCGCGATCGTCGAGTACAAGATGGACGGTGCCCGCATCCAGGTGCACCGCGACGGTGACGAGGTGCACGTCTACACGCGAACGTTGCGCGAGATCACGCCGAACGTCGGTGAGCTGGTGTCGCTCGTGCGGGCGTTGCCGTGCGATTCGGTGGTGCTCGACGGTGAGACGCTCGCGCTCACCGACGACGGCAGGCCGCGTCCGTTCCAGGAAACGATGAGCCGGTTCGGCAGTTCGCGCGACGAGCAGGTGCGCGCGCTGCTGTTGCGTCCGTACTTCTTCGACTGCCTGCACCTGGACGGCACCGATCTGCTCGACGAACCGCTGCGGGTGCGTAACGACGCGCTGCGCCGGGTGGCGGGCGAACACCTGATCCCCGGTCACAGCGAACCGTCCGATCCGGACGCGGTTCTCGCGGCCTCGTTGGCGGCTGGGCACGAGGGGGTCATGGTCAAGGCCCTCGACTCGCCGTACGCCGCCGGGCGGCGGGGACGGGCGTGGCTGAAGGTGAAGCCGGTGCACACGCTCGACCTCGTGGTGCTCGCCGCGGAGTGGGGCCACGGCCGGCGCACCGGATACCTGTCCAACCTGCACCTCGGGGCGCGTGACCCGGGCGGCGGTCCGCCGATCATGGTCGGCAAGACGTTCAAGGGCCTCACCGACGAGCTGCTGGAGTGGCAGACCACCACGTTCCAGCGCCTCGAAACCCACCGCGACGACTGGACGGTGCACATCCGGCCGGAGCTGGTGGTGGAGATCGAGCTGGACGGCGCGCAGGTGAGCACCCGCTACCCCGGCGGCGTGGCGCTGCGGTTCGCCCGGGTGGTCCGCTACCGCCCCGACAAGGACCCGGCCGAGGCCGACACCATCGAGGCGGTCCGGGCCACACTCAAGGGCGGCGGCTGACGGGGCCGTCCGCCCTCACCGGGCGCTCACCCCCGGGCCGCGATCGTTGCCGCGGCCAGCACGGCAGCTGTTGACGCGGGGCCCGTCCCGCGTCACCTGGCTGTGGGCACCGGAAGGCCGCCGGCGCAGGACCACACGCACCCCGACGCCGATCACGCCGGGGCAGCGGAGGCAGTCACACACCGCACCGATCCCATCGCGTCGCGCGCCGCCGCCCCACAGCAGGAAGCGCCCCCACACCAGGGCAACGAAGGCCGCCCACACCCCCACACCAGGGCAACGGCACCCGCGCGCACCACCCGCTCGCCCCCGCGCCACACAGCAGGAAGCACCCCCGACCGCCACACGCCCAAGTACCGGGGCCGCCCACACCCCACCACAACAACGGCAGTGCGCACACCACCCACTCGCCGCCCAGCCCCCCGCGCCACACCGCAGGAAGCACCCCCAACCGCCCCACCCGAGCACCGGGGCCGCCCGCGCCCCCACACCACAACAACGGCCGTGCGCACACCACCCACTCGCCGCCCAGCCCCCGGCGACCACACCGCAGGAAGCACCCCCGACCGCCACACACCCGAGTACCGGGGCGGCCCGCGCCCCCACACCACAACAACGGCCGTGCGCACACCACCCACTCGCCGCCCTGAGCTTGCCCCCGTTCGCCGGACACTTCGGGTGTGGGGTCAGTGATCTTGGTCTGACTCCGTGTGCAGGGCTTCAAACGCGACGGGGCTGTGCATTCCGATTTTGGAATGTCTCCGTTTCG
>Ga0164243_10005242_pt1 | contig 19870 bp, 11 predicted proteins | sample OricompcompostOP_FD_108781 | JGI IMG/M metagenome (GOLD analysis project Ga0164243, IMG submission 108781) | Organic Plus compost microbial communities from Emeryville, California, USA - Original compost - Organic plus compost (OP) | ecosystem: Engineered > Solid waste > Mixed feedstock >... | reverse complement strand
TCGTCGAGGGGGTCGGCGAGGGCGTCGAAGCGGTTCAGCGGGTCGAGGCCGAGCATCAGGCCGATCGACCGGATCATGCTGGTGGTGGTGTAGAACGACGAGTCGACGGCCTTCCGCTTCGTGTACGGGCTGATGGCCATGAACACCGTGCGGTGGCCGTCGACGTGGTCGGGGCCCGACTGGGCGTCGTCCTCGATGACGAAGATGCAGGTCTCCTTCCACTGCGGGCTGTGGGTCACGGCCTCGACGATCCGGCCGAGGGCGAGGTCGTTGTCGGCCATCATGGCGCGGGGGGTGGGGTACTTGGGGTTAGTCCCCTCGCCGTGGTCGCACGGGAGGCTGAGGACCATCAGGTTGGGCACCTTGTCGTCGCGGCTGAACGCCTGGTAGTCGCGGATGAAGATGTCGGCGCGGTGCTGGTCGCTCTGCCAGAGAGGCCAATAGAGGTAGCCGGGGTTGATGAGCGGGCGGAGGCTCGGGACGGTCGTCGTGGCGGTGAACTTGAACTTGTTCGTCCCCTTGAGCCGGTCTTCCCAGACTTCGAACCAGTCGTTCGGGGCGGGCTGCACTTTGGCGAGGCTCTCCTCGCAGAACTCGCCCCAGACGCGGACGGACCGCTTCTTCGCCAGTGCGGAGTCCCAGATCGCGCCGGCGGCGGAGAGGGCCATCGGGTCTTCGCCGCTGTCGGGGTAAGTCCGGGAGTAGCCGACGTAGAAGTGTTCGAGGTACTCGTTGGCGATCGCCTGGGTGGTCCAGTTGTGCCCGTCGGCGCTGTTGGTCCCGGAGACGTACCCGTTGTCGAACAGGGTGAACTCGCGGGCGAGCTTCCGGTGGTTGGGCATGACCTTCTCGCCGAGGCTACACAGGGTCGGGTCGCCGTTCCCTTCCGGCAGGTCGCCGAACACCTCGTCGTAGGTCCGGTTCTCCTTGATGACATAGATGACGTGCTTGATCGCCCCGTCGTAAACCTTCTTCGCGGGCTTGCCCGGCCCGTCGTTCCAGCGGTTGTTGCGGGCGACGGTGGAGGACGCCGCGGCGAGGTCGGCGGTCAGGTCGACGGCGGTCACGGTCCCCTGGAAGTCGTGCGAGTTGCCGGGCCGGCCGCGCGAGGTCTTGGCGACCGAGCCGTTCCCCTTGGTGTTCAGGACGAACGCGGTCTTGCCGTCGCGCGAAAGGGCGACGGCCGTGGGGAAGAAGCCGGCGGGGCGGAACCCGCGGACCTGTCCCGAGGGGAGGTCGACCTCCGCGAGCGCGTTGTCGCCGCCGTCGGCGACGTAGAGGGTGTCGCCCCGCAGGGCGAGGGCGTTGGGCATCGACCCGAGCAGGCGGAGCGGCCCGAACCGTAGCGGGATCGTGCGGGTCACCGCGCCGGCCTTGATGTCGATCTCGCTCACCGAGTCGCTCATCGCGTTGGCCACGTACGCCCGGTCGCCCGCGACGGCCACGGCCGTCGGGTGGAGCCCGACGGCGACGTGCCGCGTCGCGCCCGTCTTCCGGTCGATCAGGCTGACCGTCCCCGAGGCCGACGCGCCGCGGGGGTCGGCGACGACGTCGAGTTCCTGGCTCTTCGAAGTCGCGTCGCCGGGGCGGGGGAGCCGCCCCCCCCAGTTGCTCACGACCAGGGTCGACTCGTCGTCCGTGAGCCTCGGCTCGAACGGGAGGGTCTCGACGGGGAACTCGCGGACGGGCTCGTTCTTCGTCAGGTCGACCTCGACAACCGCGTTCCGGTTCGCCGCGGCGACGAACAGGCGGGTTCCGTCGCGGGTGACGCAGAGCCCCCCCGGGACGGGGTTCCCCTTCGCCCCCGCCGGGGCCACGCGGATCTCGGCGACGGGGGTGAGGGCGTTCTTCTCCTTGCGGAACGACAGGACGTGTCCTTTATCGGTGCTCGCGTAAAGGGTCGTCCCGTCCGGCGACCAGGCCAGGCCGCGGAAGCCGGCCGACGCGCCGAGCGGCGCGGACGACCCCTTGACCTCCTCCCGGGCCGTGGCCAGGAACACGCTCGACTTGTTCAAGACGGCGACGACGTCCTCTTTCGGGTGCAGGGCCAGGTCGATCGGCCGGCCCATGAAGGCGAGCGAACCACCTTCGACGCGTTGGCCTGTGGATACGAGGAAGTCGCCGTCGGGCTGTTTCCCCAACTTCACGACGCCGAGCCGCGCCGCGCCCGCGGCGAGGGCGATGGCGGCGACGGCGAGGAGTCCGGCGGCGGCGAGGGTGCGCTTCAACGGCATGGGGGGAGGTCCTTGGTTCTTCGGCGGGGTCGACCCGGGTGAAGATACCGGCGCCTCGGCCGGATTTTCAACCGGAATGGCGGACCTCGTTCGGAGTTGCGGCGGCCCCGTTGTCCCGGGGCGGTTCGCCGGCCGTCGGGTGAGCGGCTTCACTCTTTTCCAGGTAATCGCTTCTAAATTTGTAATAATCGAGCCAGTTCTCGAACCTCTTGATCCGCTCGGACCCGCCGAACCGGTCGCCCTTTCGGAACAGCCTGTACTCGATCTCCCCGACGTTCAGCTCCGGGTACTCCGAGCCGCTGCCGAACGTCCACTCGGTCCGCCCCATGTAAAAGTATTCCCCGTTGACCAGGATCCCGTGCCAATGGGGAAGGTTATCGTAGTGAAAAACGTTAAGGCTCAGCGTGCGGCTCGTGAGGTCCGCGTGTCGCCTTTGCCGGAACCGGCTGATGCCGTCGCGCGTCGCGCGCAGCCGCTCCAGCCAGCCGAACTGCCGGTTGTTGACGAGCACCTCGTCCCGCACGACGGCGATGTCGATGGAGAGCCTGCACTTCCCGTCGCCCGCCTTGATGAGTTCCTCGATCCGGTCCTCGATGAACCCCCAGGAGTACCTGGCCGCGACGGCGATGACCTGGATTTTGACCTCGCGGCTGTCTTCCAACAGGGTGAGCAGTAGCCGCTTCAGGGGGAGGTGGACCTCGTGAAAATCCCGGTATTCCTCGGGTTTCGGGCTCTGGAGCGACGTCTCGATGTGGGACAGGCGGCTCTCCAGCGTCCCGTAGATGTCGAAGATCAGGAACAGGAGCGTGACCCCCAGGCCGATCAGGATGCTCACCTTGTAGGTCGGGTTATTGATCGTGGACGACGCGCCCAGGGCGACGACGAAGACGAAGATCAAGAACTTCCTGATCTTCTTGTAAACGTCCCGGACCTCGATCACCAAGTTGGTTCGATTCGCGGCCGCGTCGAGATTGGCCCCCATCGGTCGAACCTCCTGCGGTCTAGCGCGTGTGACGTGGTTTTTGGCGGGGAAAGCGTTGGTAGAATAATAACGATTTAAGGAAAATGATGTAAGGATTCAACGTTTTTCTGGATGAATTCGATAGGGCCGATCGCGTTCCGGACGCCGGCCGCCCGGTCTCGCGAGCTCCGAAATAACCTCCAAAGGGGGGCGGCTTAGGACCGGCCGCCGACGAACGCGACGATCCGGGAGAACGGGACGTCGTCGAGGGCGCCGAACAAGGGGTGACGGGTGAGGCGGGCGCGGGTCGTGGCGGGCGAGGAGAGGCCGGCGAGGAACCGGGCGAGGGGGCGTGTGCCGGCGAGGGCGCGGTGGTTCTCGGAACGGAGCGAGTCGACCGCCGCCTGTTCCTTCGCCCCGAGCGGGCGGCTGGGGGCGGGGGGGAGTTCGTCCAGGGGCTCGCCGAGGCACCGGGCGCAGTGGCCGCAGGGGCGTTCGAGGGTTTCGCCGAAGTAGGCGAGGAGGCGGCGCGTCAGGCAGCCGGGCTCGCGGCAGTAGTCGAGCACCTGGCGGACCCGGGCGACGTCGCGGGTTTCCCGGTCGAGGAACCGGGCCGACATCGATTCGACCAGCCGGCCGTCGTCGGCGTCGGGGCGCAAAAGGCGGAACCCCTGGCGGAGCCCGGCCACCTGGAGGACGACGTCGCCCCGCTCCTCCAGGTAGTTCAGCGCGGCGACGATCCGTTCCCGCGGCTCACCCAACGCTTCGGCGGCGGCGAGGGTGTCGACCGTCAGCCACTTCGGCCCCTGCCGCCCTTGCGCGAAGACGTCGCCGAGGAACCTCGCGCGGGGGGCGTCGAACGAGGCGGTGATCTCGTCGAGCGGGCGCAGCGGTTGGATTTTGCACTCGGAATAGAACGGCCCGGTGGCCTCGATCACCCCGTCGAGTTCCAGGTACGTGAGCAACGTCTGGACGACGAGCGGGCGGACGTCGTGGTCGTTCGAAAGGTCGTAGAGCGAGACGTCGAACGCGGGGCCGCGGCCGAGGACGTCCGCGAGCAAGGCGGCGACGGCCTCGGGGGTGGGGGTGTCCCCGTAGGTGAAATTCTCCAGCGTGATCAGGTCGCCGGCGCAGGCGAACACCTCGCAGACGGAGGGCAACCCGTCGCGCCCGGCGCGGCCGACCTCCTGCGCGTAGTTCTCCAGCGACTTCGGCAGGTTGAGGTGGTAGACCGCGCGGATGTCGGGCTTATCGATCCCCATGCCGAAGGCGATCGTGGCGACGACGACGCCGTCCGCCGAGCCCATGAACCAGTCTTGGACCTCGTGGCGCTTCTCGTCCCCGAGCCCCGCGTGGTAGGGGCGGGCGTCGAACCCGTCGGCGGCGAGTGCGGCGGCGACCTCCTCGGCGGTGCGCTGGAGGGTGACGTAAACGACCGTCGGGCCGGCGGGGCGTTCGCGGAGCCGCTCCCGGAGCCGGTCGACCCGCTCCTCGGGGCGGCAGGGGGTGGCGTGGAGTTGGAGGTTGGGGCGGTGGAAGCCGGTGAGGACGACGTCGCCGTCGGCGATCCCGAGGGAGCGGGCGATCTGGCGGGCGACGTCCGGGGTGGCCGTCGCCGTGAGGGCGAGGATCCGGCCGGCGCGGAGGCGGGCGGCGACGCCGGCGAGCTTCAGGTATTCGGGCCGGAAGTTGTGCCCCCACTCGCTGATGCAGTGGGCCTCGTCGATCGCCACGAGCGCGACCGCTTGCCGCTCCAGGGTCGACACCAGCCGGCCCCCCGCGAGGCGTTCGGGGGAGACGTAGAGGATTTTGAGCCGGCCGGCCCGGATGTCGCCGTAGACGGCCCGCGCCTCCGCGGCCGTCAGGCTCGAATCGAGCCGCGCGGCGGCGACGCCGCGGCGGAGCAGGGCGTCGACCTGATCCTTCATCAGCGCGATCAAGGGCGAGACGACCACGGTCAGGCCGTCGAGCAGCAGCGCGGGGAGCTGGTAGCAGAGACTCTTGCCCGCCCCCGTCGGGAAAACGGCCAGTGCCGACCGGCCCTCTAAAAGCGTCGCGACGACCTGCTCTTGCCCGGCCCGGAACTCGGAGAAGCCGAAAACGTCGCGGAGGGTACGGAGGGCCAGGTCCATGTGCGAACTCCGGGGCGCGGGTCGACCGGCGGCAAGGGCAGGGGGCCGGTCTGAATCCTTCGAACACGTCTCGGCGATGGTTCGCCATGCCGTTTCCCCCCGTCCGGGCGGACCATTCCTACCACAAGAGGGCGGCGGGTGTCGAAGGCGGTCGGCCCGTTGACTTCGAGGCGCGGTGTCGATTCTTCAAAACCGACCGGCCGAAACCCGCAGCCGGGCATAGGATCAAACCGACGGACATGTATACGCCGAGAATTCCGCCCGCGGGGCGGGGCGCATTCCTGAAACGGGGGGACAATGGGCCGACGCTGAGATCCGGAGGCGGTCTCGACCGCGGAACGGCGGCGCCGGCCGCGACACGAGGCGGTCGAGAAAGACTCCAAGCCTGTCCTGGGACGACGGAAACAAGGTCAAGATCGACCGAGCCCGTCTGGTGAACATTAGCCGGGGCGGGGCGCCGGCCGGGCGCTCCTGGATGGGAAGGTCGTGCGACTCGGAGTGAACCGGGCCGTCGGCGCGGTCGACGGGTACGTGGTTTCGGCCACGATGGTCTGCCCCGGCGTGTTCTTCGACGCGGCGGTCCGAGGGATCGGCGGCCGGTAAGTTCGCCATAGTTCCCCCGAATTTGACGCGCCCGCGACGAACCGCGCCGGCAGTTCCGTGCGGAGTCCGCGCTCGCCGTCGGATATCCTTGAGGCGGGTGCGGGCCGGTGCGGCCCGCGTCGGCTCGTGGAGGGCGTGGTCATGGTGAATCGCCGTCGGTTTCTCGGTGCCGCGTCGTTAGGGCTCGCCGGTGTTTGGGTCGGGCCGGGGTCGGCCCGAGGGCAGGGCGTGGAGGAATCGGCGCGCAAGGCCCTTAAGCCGGCCCCGCCGTCGCCGCCCAAGGCCGACGAGCGGGTCGATAGGAATCTGGCGGCGGTCCGCGACCGGCACAAGCTTCCCGGGATCATCGGCGCGGTCGTGAAGGGCGAATCGCTGGCCGCGATCGGTGCGGTCGGCGTTCGAAAGCTCGGCTCGGACGACCCGATCCGCGCGACCGACCGGGTCCACCTCGGTTCGGACACCAAGGCGATCACGGCGACACTCCTCGGGATGCTCGTCGACCAGAAGGCGTTGACCTGGTCGAGCACCGTCGGCGACGTCTTCCCCAAGCTCGCCAAAAACGTCCACCCGGACTTCCGGGGAGTGACCCTCTGGCAACTCCTCACCCACCGCTCCGGCCTGCCGGCGAACGGCCCGTGGTGGACGTTGAAGGGCCGGACGACGACCGAGAAGCGTCGGGACCTGCTCGTGCGGATGATGAAGAACGCGCCGGAGTCGAAGCCGGGGACGGCCTTCCTCTATTCGAACGTCGGCTACGCGATCGCCGGGCTGATGGCCGAGCAGGTGACGTCGAAACCCTGGGAAGACCTGTTCCGCGAGCGGATCTTCGCCCCGCTCGGGATGGCCACGGCGGGGTTCGGCCCGCCCGGCACCCCCGGGCAACTCGACGAACCCTGGGGGCACGACGGGAAGGGCCGGCCGAGCCAATTCGACAACGCGCCGGCGCTCGGCCCGGCGGGGACGGTCCACGCCTCGGTCCCCGACTGGGCGAAATTCGTCTCACTCCACCTGCTCGGCGATCGTGGGAAGGCCCGCCTGCTCACGCCGGAGACGTTCCGATTCCTCCACACGCCCCCCGGGGGCCAAAATTACGCCGGCGGCTGGGGCGTCGTCGACCAGACCGCGGCCGGCGGCAAGGCCCTCGCGCATAGCGGCAGCAACACGACCTGGTACTGCACCGCCTGGCTCGCCCCGGCCCGGGGTTTCGGCGTCCTCGTCGCGACCAACCAGGGGGGCGACGCCGCGGAGAAGGCGTGCCAGGAGGCCGTCCAAGGGCTGATCCGTTCGGCCCCCGCGGTGCTGAAGGGGTGAGACCGGCCCCGTGACCGGCACGGCGGTTGCTTCGGGAAGGGTTACGGCCCGGGTCGTTTCAGCGCGCCCGGGCATTCCCCGGCCCCGAAACCGAGCGGCGTGCCGACATGGACCGAACCGAACCCCCTCTCTTGGCCCTGAACGAAGACCTTGAACGCGGGACGGCGGCCCTGACCGAGGGGCGTTACGCCGAGGCTGAGGCGGTCGCCCGCGCCTTGCTCGATCGCGACCCGAACGACGTCCAATCCCGGGCGTTACTCGGCGCCGCCCTGGCGTACCAGGGCCGGCCGGCCGAGGCCGTTCGGCTCCTGGCGAAGTCCCCCGACCGCCTCGAATTTCACCTGGCCCGGGCGTTCGCGCTCGACCGACTCGGCTCGCTCGACGAGGCCGAGCGGTCGGCCCGGCAGGCCGCCGCGTTGGGGCCGGACCGCGTGGACGTGCTCACCACCCTCGGCGCGGTGCTGGCCGACCAGGGGCGGTACGCCGAGGCGCTTTCGTCGTTCGGCCGCGCGTTAGCGATCGACCCGGTCTACGCCCCCGCCCGGCTCGGCCGGGGCAAGCTCCGGCTCGCCCTCGGCGACTTCCGCGCCTGGTCCGAACTCGACTGGCGGTTGAACGTCCCGGGGCTCGCCCCCCGGTTCACCCCGGGCGGGCCCGCGTGGGACGGCTCGTCTCCCGCCGGGAAGACGCTTCTCCTGGTCGCCGAACCGGGGCGGAGCGACCAACTCATGTTCGTCCGGTTCGCGGCCGTCTTGAAGCGCGCCGGGGCCCGCGTCGTGCTGGCCTGCCGGCCCGAGATGGCGGCCGTCCTGGGGCGTGCGGAAGGGGTCGACCGGGTCGTCACCGACCCGTCGGAACTCGACGCGGACGGCGGCGAGCCGGTCGACGCCTGCGCCGACCTCCTCAGCCTCCCCGCGCTGCTGGGGGTCGGGCCGTCGAGCGTGCCGCGCGACCCCTATTTAACGGCCGAGCCGCAGCGGTCGGCGCGGTGGGCTTCGGAACTGGCGGCCCTGGGCGGATACCGCGTCGCGGTCCATTGGGCGACGGAGCGGCCCGACCGGCGGTCGATCCCGCTCGACGCCTTCGCCCCGCTCGCCGAGGTGCCGGGGGTGCGGCTCGTCTCGGTCCAGAAAGGCCGGGGGGCGGACGACGTCCGTGTGGCGCGGTTCCCCGTCGCCGACTTCGGCCCGCGGCTCGACGCGGGCCCCGACGCCTTCGTCGACACCGCGGCCGTGCTCGCGGGGTCGGACCTCGTCGTGACCAACGACGGCCCGATCGCCCACCTCGCCGGCGCGCTCGGGGTGCCGGTCTGGATCGCCTTGCCGATCGGCCCCGACTGGCGCTGGCTCGCCGAACGGTCCGACAGCCCGTGGTACCCCTCGGCGCGGCTGATCCGCCAGCGCCGGCAGGGCGACTGGTCGAAGCCCTTCCGGGTGATCGCCGAGACGTTGCGGGCGGGCGTCGCGGTGCGCGAGGCCGTCTGGGAGCACCAGGCGGGCTGAAAGGCGGTCGTCCGGGTTACGCCGGCGGCGGACTTGCTGGCTCTAGCGCGCCCGCCCTCCGGGTAGGTGTCTCGTGTGGGCCGCGATAAGTCGGGTCGAGGCCCGCGGTCTTGAAGGTCAGGCGTTCTTTCAACGCGAGGATCGGCCCTTCGATGTAACGCCGGGAGAGTTCGGCCAGGACGAAGCAGACGGCGATCATCGTCAGGTTCATCAGCAGCGTGTTGGTCAGGCCGAGCTTGCGGAAGATGAACCGCTTGTAAAGACCCGGCAGGGCGGCGAACACCAGCGGGTGGTACAAATACAGCCCGTAGCTGACCGTGCCGATGTAGCAGAGCCGTCGGTCGCGCAGGGGCCGTAACGCGGGGTGCCCCTGTAGGCAGAGGACCAGGCCGGCGAGCCCGAAATAGACGAGACACATCCTGGTGGTGAACAGCGCCGGGCCGAGGCGCTCCCAAGGGATTCCGGCCCACGCCTCCAGTTGTCGTGCGAGCCCCTCGCCCGCGAGCGCCGGCAAGGCCAGGGCCCCCAGGCCGACCGCCGCGAAGCCCCAGCGGTACGCCCCGATCCGACGCGCCACCCGGTCGCGGTCGAACAGGAGGAGGGCCAGGAGCGACCCGAACGCGAGGCCGTCGCAGCGGGTCAGCAACAGGTAAGGCGAGTACCCGAGGGCCCGGCCGAGGGTCGGCAACGCGGCGAACGTGAGGACCACGCCGAGGAGCGTCCGACGCCCGGCCCGGAACAGAAGAAGGGGCCAGAGGACGTAGAACTGCTCCTCGATCGCGAGGGTCCACGTGTGCAGGAACATCCCGCTGAAGCTGGGCAACGGCCGGTTCAGGTACGCCTGCACGTTCTGGGTGAACGTCAGGTACTGGGGCCAGGCGTCCGGGGGCGTGTCCCACTTGAGCGAGCGGTTGAGCAGCAGGCAGGCCCCCAGCGCGAGGTAGTACGCCGGCCAGATCCGCAGCGACCGTCGCGTGAAGAAGACCCCGAGGAACCCCGGCGCGTGCCGGTTCTTCAACACGTTCACCGTGATGAAATAGCCCGAAAGCACGAAGAACAGGTCGACCGTCGAGAGCACCCAGGGGGAGCCGGACAGAATCCCGATGTGGGCGAGAATGATGACGAGCGCGAAGACCCCGCGCAGCGCGTCCAATTCGAGAATCCGGCGCATCCGTGGCCTCCGTGGGACGTTAACCGAACGACGATTGCTGACCGGAGGGGGCGGCCATATCGGGCGGTGTTCCGTTCACGGAGGCTGGCGTTACCGATCCGCTCAGCGCCGGACCGCGCCCGTCGGGGGCGTGTCGGGCCGGGCGAGGAGGGGACGACGGTCGAAGACGTAGACCTTGGTCGGCCGGCGGCGGGCGGAGCCGCGGAAGACCTCGACGGGCTGGAGGCCGTCGACGAGCGAGCGGAGCCGTTGGCAATACTCCCAAGGGCCCTTGAGGTGGGCCTCACGGGCGACGACCCAGCGGGCGTCCGGGTCGGCCGGGGCGGCGACGAGGTTCTCGAACGTGTAGCCCGCCTCGTGGCCGCCGTAGAACTGCGACCAGCCGGTCACGTCGATCACCCGACCGGCCTCCCCCGCGGCCGCGCGGCGGGCGAGCCACCGGCCGGCGTCGCGGTAGCCGTCGAACCCCTCGCCCACCGGCGCGAAGAGTTCGGCGGCGTTCAAAAGCAACACGAGCCCGAGGCCGACCGCCCACCCGACGGGCCTCGCCGGAAACCGGCTCCGCGTCGCGAGCCAGGCCGCGGCCCAATCGATCCCGCGTTTCAAAGCCGCCGCCGCGCTCGGCAGCGCGAGCAGGGCGAGGACCATCGCGTGCCGGGGGGTGCAATACCCGCCCGTCGCGTGCAGGCGGACCAGGGCCAGCAGCGAGGCGACCCAGATCACCGCCAGGATCTTCCGCTGCCGGACCGCCCCGGCCCCGCGTCGCAGTCCGAGCACCCCGGCGGCCGCCAAGATCAGCAGGGGGAACGTGACCGCCTCGGCGACCGCCTTGCCCACCGCCCGGACGGCCAGCGTGTAGGTCTTCGCGACGGTCTGGTCCGGTTCGAGCGGGCGCTGGCGCTCGACCGCGTGCGCCGCCGACTTCGGGGTCGTCCCGAGCAGCCGCGCGATGCTCGGTTTCGTACCGATCCCCCCCTTCAGGGCGACGTACGGGCCCACCACGCCGACCGAGCCCGCCACGAGCACGCCCAGCGCGATCATCCCCTTCTTGCCGAGCCCCCGCGCGACCCACCGCGGGCTCAACGCCACCGCCGTCGCCAGCGCGGCCGGCAAAAGCAGTCCCTCCGGACGCGTCAGGTACGCCAGGCCCGAAAAGACCACCACCGCCGGGATCCAGCCCGGTCCCCCGGTCCGCAGGAACACCAGGGCCGCCCACAGACCCCACGTCCAGAAGAGCAGAAAGGTGCTCTCGCTCAGCGTGTCGGCGAAGACGTGCCCCGTGAGGGGGATCGCATACACGAGCAAACACGCCGGGAACGCGCAGGCGTCGCCGAACAGTTCCCGGTAAAGCAGGTAAAGCGGGATGACGAGCAGCACACCCGCAACAATCGAGGCCAGTTGGGCCGCGTACTGCCAGGATTCGGGGGAGGTTCCACCGAGCGCCCGGTGCACGGCCGCGACGGCGAGCGGATAAACCGGGTGGTCGACGGCTTTTTTAACCCCCTCGTGGGCGGAACCCTGTTCGAGGGAGCGGGCTTGCGCGATGTAGCGGAGGCCGTCGGCGAAAAAAACGTCGGTGTGCGCCGCGAGCCAGCCGAGGAGGGCCGAGGCCACGGCCATGAGCACGACGACCCGGCCTAAGTGGCGGGTCCACGGCCAGTTCGAACGATCGGCCGCGACGACATCCTGTCCGTTCTCGGGGCCGCTCTGCGTCATGAACCTGGTCCCTTCGACGTCCCTTCCGAAGGCCGCGCGGGGCGCGGTAGCGTCAGGCGGAGTATCGGAAAAATTGTTAAAAAACTGAAGGTCACTCGAAAGGGGTCGGGATTTTGGGCGTTTTACCGCCACGGGACGAGCCATCGATCGCGGCCGTGGGGCGAGACGGGCTCGTGTAACAACCCCCATGTTTGAGGCGGCATTGACAAATCCATCGCCTCTTCACACGATCCGCTACGCCGTCCCCTGAAGGCGGCGCCATCTACGGATCGAGTCCAAGGAAGGACGGACGTCATGAGGCCCCGGGCGTCGACCGCGTTGTGGAAACTCCTGCCGGTGGCGGCGTGCCTCGCGCTCTGTCTCGCGCCGCACCTGTCGCGTTTGAGGGGGCCGAGCCTGTACGCCGACGACGTCGACCGGGTGGCCCAACTCCAGACGGAAACGCTCGGCGGCATGCTGTTCGCGCCGTTCAACGAGCACCTGGCGCCGCTCTTTCAACTGGTGAGCCGGTTGACCTGGGAGTCGGCGGGCCATTCCCTCGCGCGGGCGCCGTTGGCGTTTACGCTGGCCTCGTTCCTACCGTTCGTATTGACGCTCGGCCTGCTCGCACGGGTTTTGCGCCGGGAGACCCGGTCGACGGCCGCGGCGCTGGCGGGGGTCGGGGTGTTCAGCCTCTCTTGGGTGGCGGTCGAGACGGTCTACTGGTACTCGGCCAGCAGCTTCATGTGGTCGCTCCTCATGGCGCTCGTGGCGTGGTCGGCGGCGGAACCGGGGGCCGGGGTTCGGGGGTGGGGGCGGCGTGGATTAGCGCTGCTGGCGGCGGCCTCGGCGCCGGCGTTCTCGATGATCGGGGTCCTGGCCGGCCCCGCCGCGGCGGTCCGGGCCGTGGCGACGTCCGGCAAACGGGCCTGGGCCGACGCGCTCGCCCCGCTGGCGGGGTCGCTACTTTTCCTAGGCGCCTACGGCGTCTGGCACGACCGGGCCGTGGTCTCCGCAAACGTGGAACAGAACGCCGGGGTTCTGCCGGGCCTGGTCGCGACGACGCGCGCCCCGACTGCGGCGCTCGTCCCCGCCCTGTTCGGCCTCCGGACGCTGCCGACGACCGGTTCGGCGGGGGTCGCCATGAGCGTTTTGAGCGTCGCGGCGGCCTTCGGCTTGCTCCTTCGGGCGCGTCGGGAACCGGGCGACCGGCCGATGATCCTGGGGGGGCTTCTCCTGATCGTCGGGGGCTACGCGTTGACGTTTTGCGCCCGCGCGGGGGTTCCGGGCCGGGCCTTGATGGAGACGCAACGGTATCACCTCTTCCCGATGCTCGGCCTCGTATTCGCGCTGACCCCCTGGCTGCGTCGGGCCTCCGATCGTTGGTTCGCGGGGCCGTTTCCGGGCGTCTGGGGGGCGGTCGTGCTGGCGGCCGTGTTGCTCGTCTTGCACCAGGCCGAGATGCGGGGCCGCGCCCGGTTCCTGAAGTTTCCCGACCAGGCGAGGACGCTCGCCGCACTGGACCGGCTCGAAGCGGTGTGTGTCCGGGAAGGGGTGACCCGCGCGCAGGCGCTGGCGGCGCTCGATCCGGTGGAGGCGCCCTGGGCCCCGGAGGGGCGGAGCCTGTTCGTCATGCTCGGGCCGTGCGCGCCGTCCCCGCGCGTGCCCGACTCCGACGTCAAAGCGACCCTCCTCGCCGCGCTCACGCCGACGGAACGGCCGGCGGTCTGCGGGGGCATGGACGCGACGCCCTATTTGCGGCCCGTGGAGGGCTCCGGCCGGTCGACGGTCGCGGTCGGCCGGGCGGTGGACCGGTTCCGGGTTCGAGAGGGCGGGGGGGGGCGTCTCGTTTCGGCCGGCTGGCCGGCGTTCGTCGAGTACGAGATGGGCCTGTCCGCCCCCGGCGGGACGGACGCTCTGGGGCTGACCTTCGAGGGCGACGCCGCGGCGGGCGTGGTCGAGGTCTGGTGGAAGGGGGAAGGAGGGAAATGGTCGGGGACGCGGAGCGTCCGGCTCCGGCCGCAGCCCGGCCCGGAAGGCGATTGGCTGCTGCCGTTCGACCGCCTCCCCCATTTCGACCCCGCCGAGGCCCGCCGCGTGCGCCTGCTGTTCCACGCCGAGGGGCCGGTCGCCCTCGGCGCGCCGAAATTGCTCCGCTGACCGGTCGCCGGCCGCATGAGGAGCCGTCCCGCGTTTTGTCACCGGTAAAGTTTTCGCAGAGCGCCGTCGTGCCCGGTGTGCGGATCACGAATGTCACTCGGGTCTGGCGGACGGGCCGCGCTCCGGGTATCTCCCTAACGAGACAAGGCCCGGGACTTGCGAGAGAAACGCGGTCCTGACCCCGTCGCCCCGCACAGGGAGACCACGACCGATGAAGGTGCTGCTTGTTCAACCGTCGCGGATCCAGCCCGACGGCTCGGTCTATAAGAACAAGACCCGTTGGCTGCTCGGGATGACGCTCCCGTACGTCGCGGCGCTCACGCCCCCCGGGATCGACGTGGCGATCAAGGACGACCTGTACGAGGACGTCTCGTTCGACGAGCCGTGCGACGTCGTCGGGTTGACCTGCATGTCGCACCAGGCGTCGCGGGCGTACCAGATCGCCGACGAGTTCCGGCGCCGGGGCAAGACGGTCGTGATGGGCGGGTTCCACGTCACCCTCGCCCCCGACGAGGCCCTGCAACACGCCGACGCCGTGGTCGTGGGCGAGGCGGAAGGGGTCTGGCCCCGCCTCCTCGAAGACGCCGCGGCCGGGAGGCTCCGCAGCCGCTACATGGCCGACAAGCTTTCCGACCTCAAAGGGCTCCCGTCCCCACGCTACGACCTCATCGACCTGCGCCGCTACAAGATCCCGAACCTCCCGGCCCAGACCACGCGGGGCTGCCCTTACGCCTGTAGCTACTGCGAGGTGACGCAGGTGTACGGGGCGAAGTTCCGGTATCGGCCCCCCGAAGAGGTCGTCTAAGAGGTCAAGACTCTGATGCGGCTGGGCAAGCGCCGGTTCGTCTACTTCGTGGACGACATCTTCAACGCCCACCGCAAGCACGCCTTCGCCGTGATGGAGGGCCTCAAGAAGCTGAAGGTCCACTGGACCTGCCTCTGCACGGCCAACGTGGGCGACGACGGCGAAATGCTCGACCTGATGCGGGCCAGCGGCTGCCTGCACATCAACATCGGGATGGAATCGGTCGACCCCGAGAGCCTCCGCTCGGTCAACAAGAAGCAGAACCACGCCGACCGCTACAAGGAGCAGTTCGCCGCGATCCGCAAGCGCGGGATCGAGTTCTCCCTCAACGTGATGTTCGGCCTCGACGGCGACACCAAGGCGACGTTCGACGCGACCGTCGACCGGCTGATCGAGTACAAGGCCCCGGTCTCCTTCATGTTCATCCTCTCGCCGCGCGTCGGCCTGAAGATCCGCGACGAACTGGCGGCGCAAGGGCGGATCGACCACAGCGACTGGGACCGCTACCACAGCTACGAGGTCGTCTTCCGCCCCAAGAACATGACCCGGGGCGAGTTGGAGGAGGGGTTCTGGCGGGCGCAGCGGCGGTTCTACTCGCTCGGGTCGATCGCCCGCCGCCTGTTCTCGCCGCCGAACCGCCACACGCTCCAGTCGCTCCCCCAGAACCTTTATTTCCGCTGGGGGGTGAACCGGGGCATCCACCCGCTGACGTATTTCTGACCGGCCGTTCCGGGGTCGGTGGCCCGGCGGCAACGGGGCGTGTTCCCGGTTCGGGTTGAATCGCCGGGCGGTGCGTTCGAAGATGGGGCGATGCCGCGCCGCCCCGACCCGCCCGGCGGCGCGCCCCGACCCGCCCGACCGACACGCACCGGAGACGCCGTCCATGCCGGAGTTCGCTTACCAGGACCCGTTCCCGCTCGGGCCCGATTCGACGACGTACCGCCGCCTGACGTCGGACCACGTCTCGGTCGCCTCGTTCGAAGGCCAGGAGGTCCTCAAGGTCGCCCCCGAGGCGCTGACCCTTCTGGCGCGGGAGGCTTTTCGCGACGTCTCCTTCCTCTACCGCCCCGCGCACCTCGCGAAGGTGGCCGCGATCCTCGACGACCCGGACGCCTCGGCCAACGACCGGACGGTCGCCCTGACCCTCCTGCGGAACGCGGCCGTCGCCTCCGGGTTCACGCTCCCGATGTGCCAGGACACGGGGACGGCCACGATCGTCGCCAAGAAGGGGCAGAAGGTCTGGACCGGCGTCAAGGACGAGGAGTTCCTCTCCCGCGGGGTCTTCGAGACGTACCAGAAGGAAAACCTCCGGTACTCGCAGACCGTCCCCCTTTCCTGCTACGAGGAGGCGAATTCGGGCACCAACCTCCCCGCGCAGATCGACATCTACGCCACGAGCGGGGGGACGTACGAGTTCCTGTTCGTGGCCAAGGGGGGCGGGTCGGCGAACAAGTCGGCGCTGTTCCAGGAGACCAAGGCGCTGCTGAACCCGAAGAGCATGGAGGCCTTCCTCGACCAGAAGCTGCGGGCCCTGGGGACCGCCGCGTGCCCCCCGTACCACCTCGCGGTGGTGATCGGCGGCACCTCGGCGGAAGCCACGATGAAGGCGGTCAAGCTCGCCAGCACCGGCTACTACGACACGCTCCCGACCGAAGGCGACGCCCGCGGCCGCGCCTTCCGCGACCCGGCGCTCGAAGAGAAGGTGATGGAACTGGCCCGTAAGAGCGGGATCGGCGCCCAGTTCGGCGGCAAGTATTTCGCCCTCGACGCCCGCGTGATCCGCCTGCCGAGGCACGGCGCGTCGTGCCCGGTCGGGATCGGCGTGTCCTGTTCGGCCGACCGCAACGTCAAGGGCCGGATCGACCGCGACGGCGTCTGGCTCGAAGAACTCGAACGCGACCCGGCCCGGTTCATCCCCGCCCAATACCGCGCGGGACTCGACGCGTCGAGCGGCGTCCCGATCGACCTGAACCGGCCGATGTCCGAGGTCCGCGCCGAACTGTCGAAGTACCCGGTCTCGACGCCGCTGAAGCTGACCGGCACGATCGTCGTAGCCCGCGACATCGCCCACGCGAAGATCAAGGAGCGGCTCGACCGCGGCGAGGGGATGCCCGCCTACCTGCGGGACCACCCCGTTTACTACGCCGGCCCGGCCAAGACCCCCCAGGGGATGCCGTCCGGGTCGTTCGGGCCGACCACGGCCGGGCGGATGGACAGTTACGTCGACCTCTTCCAGTCCCACGGGGGGTCGCTCGTGATGATCGCCAAGGGGAACCGGTCGAAGGCCGTGACCGACGCCTGCAAGGCCCACGGCGGCTTCTACCTCGGCTCGATCGGCGGCCCCGCCGCGATCCTGGCCCAGGAGAGCATCACGAAGGTCGACCTCCTGGAATACCCCGAGCTGGGTATGGAGGCCGTTTACAAGATCGAGGTGAAGGATTTCCCGGCGTTCATCCTCGTCGACGACAAGGGGAACGAGTTCTTCAGCCAGTTGCCCGTCCTCGCCTGAACCGAACGTCGCCCGCGCGGGGCCCGTCGCGCCGCGACGTCAGGCCCCGCGTGCGGCGCAGTAGGCGAGGGCCTCCTCGTAGGCGGCGCGGAGGCGGACGAACTCGGCCTCGGTGCCGCCGGCGTCGGGGTGTGCCGCGCGCGACCTCGCCCGGTAGGCGGCGCGGACGCGGTCCGGGTCGAACGGGGGGGACAGCCCCAGCAGCGCGGCCCAGGGCGGGGGCGGCCCCCCGGGGTCGGCGGCCGCCCCGAAGAAGTCGGGGTAGAGGTGTCGAACCTCCTCGCGGAACCCGCGGGCGCGGCGTCCGGCGAAGGCGTCGGGCCGGACGAGCCAGAGGGCGACGCGGAGGGGCTCGTCGCCGTCGTCGTCGAGGACCTCGCGCGTCAAATCGAGGCGCCGAAACGCCTGGTTGAGTCGTCGAGACAGAAGCTCGGTCATCGCGTCGAGCGGGTCGGGGTGCCCGGCCGCGCGCGACCAGAACAGGAGCGACGCGGCCGAGACGAGCCGACCGGCCGCGGCGGCGAGCCCGGCGTCGGGGGGCCCGGAGTCGTCCCCGGACGCCTGGCCGCGCCAGAACCCGACGACCGTGATCTCGAAAAACGTCAGCAGGTCGTCGGTCGTCGGCGCGGCTTCACGGTCGGCCCGCGTCGGTTTGGGTTTGTCGACCCCGAGACGGCGGCGGACCCTCGCGGTGATCGCGCGGACCTGATCGGCGGTCGGCTGCGAACCCTGCGGCGCGTCGACCGGCGGCGCCCCGCGGCCGAGAAGGCCGGCGGCCGTCGCATGGGCGAAGGCGGCCAGCCAGGGGGTCTCGTAAAGGCCGAGGTGGACCTCGACCCCTTTCCCTTTACGGATCGTGGCCCGAAACCCCCGTCCGCCCCGGGGCCGTTCCAGGGCCGAAACCCCCTTCGGCAGCCGCCCACGCCCCGCATCACCCTGTCCCACGGCGTGTCGACCCCCTCTCCGCCTCCGCCGTGCGGGGCTGTTCGGTATCCGTCTCGGCCGACGCCGCGACCTCCGTAGGGTGCCGACGCCGCAGTTCGACTCTATCGACGACCCCTGTAAGACGACAACGTTTTCCGCGCCAACGATCAGAGCAGAGACACAAACAGCGCGCAAGCCGGCCGCAGAGACGGACGATCGTCTTCTTAGCGAGGAGGCGGATTTAATTTGTTGTATCGGTCTCGTTGTTTGGGGAAAATAGGTGATATGGGGTGTATTGTTGTGGTGCGACGGGGATCTTAACCTATTCGAGGCTCCGAATGACCGTGCCTTACCTTCGGACCTTTTGGCGTCCGGCCGTCGTCGCCGGGTTATTGGCCCTGACCGTCTCCACGGACGCCTACGGCCAGGGCTTCGGGTTCGGCCAACCGGGACCGGCTCCTCGGGGCACCCGGGGGACGTACGGACCGCGCATGTCGTTCGGGGAGTTCGGTTACCGTCTTAACTACGGCTACGCGTTCGGCTCGCCGTACGGCGGCCTCGGCAACGTCGGTTACGGGTTCGGCTACGGCTTCGGACCCGGGTTCCCGCCGGGCGGGATGACGCTCAACAGCTCGGCCTACGTGTCTCCGGGGACGAACTCGGCGTTTACCGGCTACTATCCCCCGTTTGCCGCCTACGGAACCGCGCCCCAAAATCCGGCCATCTTCCCCGCCCCCGCCCCGAATTACAGCACCTACCGTCCGGCGTACCCCTATCCCGGCGTTCGGCCGGCCCCGCGCCCCTTCCGCTAAGTCGATGACTGCGAACGCGATTTCAGCCATTCGCGCCGTCCGCGGACACGAGCCGTCCCGGACAAATCTTGACTATATCGATCGATATTATTAATTTCGCCCAAGATTTCCGCCCGATGAACCCGATCCGGGTACGGGGCGGCTATTTGTGAGGGTCATTCGAGAGGTGAGTGGGCGATGGGTCGTATTCGAGAACAAGGCGGCCGGTCGGCGTTTACGCTGATCGAGTTGCTGGTCGTGATCGCCATTATTAGCGTCTTGATCGCGCTGTTATTGCCGGCCGTCCAGTCGGCGCGGGAGGCGGCCCGTCGCATTCAGTGTGTGAACAACCTGAAGCAACTCGGGCTGGGGCTGCAGAACTACCACGACATCAATTTGCGGTTCCCGATGGGGGCGCAGGGGCGCGACCCGACGACGGGCCTTTACCCGCTCCCGAATTACCGGCAGCCCTTTGTGGTGACGTTGATGCCGTACTACGAGCAGACGGCGCTGTACAACTCGTACAACTTCGGCCAACCGCTCTTCGAGAGCGTGGCCAACAACACGGCGCGTCTGACGAAGATCAACGTCTATTCCTGCCCGTCGGACGCGCCGAAGGTCTTCGCCAAGCAGGTCGGCTCGGCCGTGCAAGAGTTCGACGTGAAGGGGAACTACGGCGTCAACTGGGGGCAGGGGACGTTCTGGAACCAGGGGCCGGATACGGCCGTGCCGACGGCCCGGGGGTGGGCGCCGTTCTACCTGAGCTACGGCGCCTCGCTGGCCGAGATCCTGGACGGTTCGAGCAACACGCTCGCGATGCTGGAGATGCTCCAGTCGGCCTCGCCGAACGCGACGCTCGGGAACCCGCCGGACCTGGACCGCCGGGCCCGGATCTGGAACGACGACTCGGCGACCTACCAAATCTCCACCCGCCTCAACCCCAACAGCGGCGCCCCCGACTACGGCCGGTGCGTCAACGACCCCGTCGCCAAGCTCCCTTGCATCAACGACACGAGCGACGGCCGGGGGTACTACCTCGCCTCCCGGAGCCGCCACCCGGGCGGGGTCAACG
>Ga0164243_10005241_pt1 | contig 19871 bp, 18 predicted proteins | sample OricompcompostOP_FD_108781 | JGI IMG/M metagenome (GOLD analysis project Ga0164243, IMG submission 108781) | Organic Plus compost microbial communities from Emeryville, California, USA - Original compost - Organic plus compost (OP) | ecosystem: Engineered > Solid waste > Mixed feedstock >... | reverse complement strand
GTCGTCCTTGACGACGTACGGCGCCCCGAGCTCGTCGCAGGCGGCGGCCGCCTCGTCGGGGGTGGCGCACACCAGGGCGCGCGCGGTCGGCACGCCGGCGGCCGTCATCACCTCCTTGGCGAACGCCTTGGAGCCCTCGAGCCGGGCCGCCTCGGCGGTGGGTCCGAAGGCCGCGATGCCGCGCGCCCGGACGGCGTCGGCGACCCCGGCGACCAGCGGCGCCTCGGGGCCGATCACGACCAGCCCGACGCCCAGCCGCTCGGCGAGGTCCGCGACGGCGTCGCCGTCCATCGGGTCGACGTCGTGGCAGGCGGCGACCTGGGCGATGCCCGGGTTGCCCGCGGCGGCGTGCACCGCGCTCACGGTGGGGTCCTGTGCGAGCGCCCGGGCGAGCGCGTGCTCGCGGCCCCCGGAGCCGACGACGAGCGTCTTCACCTGCCGGTTCCCTCCACCAGGTCGTGCAGGACCACGGTCTCGTCGCGGTCCGGGCCGACGCCGACCGCGCTGATCCGGGCGCCGGACATCTCCTCGAGCGCGCGGATGTAGGCCTGCGCGTTGGGCGGCAGGTCCGCCATCTCGCGGGCGCCGGAGATGTCCTCGGTCCAGCCGGGGAAGTACTCGTAGACCGGCACCGCGTGGTGGAAGTCGGTCTGGTTGACCGGCATCTCGTCGTGGCGGACGCCGTCGACGTCGTACGCGACGCAGACCGGGATCTGCTCGAGACCGGTGAGCACGTCGAGCTTGGTGAGCACGAAGTCGGTCACCCCGTTGACCCGGGCAGCGTACCGGGCGATCACGGCGTCGTACCAGCCGCAGCGGCGCGGCCGGCCGGTCGTGGTGCCGAACTCCGCACCCGCCTCGCGCAGGTGGTCACCGGCCTCGTCGTGCAGCTCGGTCGGGAACGGCCCCTCCCCCACGCGCGTGGTGTAGGCCTTGACGATCCCGATCACCTGGCCCAGCCGGGACGGCGGGATCCCCGAGCCGGTGCAGGCGCCGCCGGCGGTCGCCGAGCTCGAGGTGACGAACGGGTAGGTGCCGTGGTCGACGTCGAGCAGCGTCGCCTGCCCGGCCTCGAGCAGCACCGTCTCGCCGCGGTCCAGGGCCTCGTTGAGCAGCAGGCCGGTGTCGCAGACCATCGGCCGCAGCCGGTCGGCGTACTGCACCAGGTCGGTGACGATCTCGTCGACCGTGACCGCGCGGCGGTTGTAGATCTTGGTGAGGATCTGGTTCTTGAGCTCGAGCGCGCCCTCGACCTTCTGGGTGAGGATCTTCTCGTCGAAGACGTCCTGGATCCGGATGCCGATCCGGTTCATCTTGTCGGCGTACGTCGGTCCGATGCCGCGCCCCGTGGTGCCGATCCTGCGCTTGCCGAGGAAGCGCTCGGTGACCTTGTCGAGGGTGCGGTTGTAGTCGGGGATGACGTGAGCGCTGGCGCTGACCCGCAGCCGGCTGGTGTCGAGGCCGCGCGCCTCGAGCGCGTCGATCTCCTCGAAGAGCACGCCGAGGTCGACGACCACGCCGTTGCCGATGACCGGCGTGCAGCCCGGCGTCAGGATCCCGCTGGGCAGCAGGTGCAGCGCGTACTTCTGGTCGCCGACGACCACCGTGTGACCGGCGTTGTTGCCCCCGTTGAACTTCACGACGTAGTCGACCCGGGTGCCGAGGAGGTCGGTCGCCTTGCCCTTGCCCTCGTCGCCCCACTGGGCGCCGATGATCGCGATCGCGGGCATTCCGAAAATCCCTTCGGTGGTCGAGTGCCGTCGCGAGGAACGAGCGGCGGTGTGTCGAGACCCCACATCGGAAAGCCCCGGGCACAGGTGCCAGGGGCTCGTGCGACCTCACGCTATCAAGCGAGCAGCAGCCCGCGAGGAACGAGCGGACTGCGTCGCGAGACGAGGTCGAGTGCCGCCGCGACCGAGGGACGAGGTCGCGACGCGGTGTATCGAGATCAAGCGAGCAGCAGCCCACGAGGAACGAGCGGACTGCGCCGCGAGACGAGGTCGCGACGCGGTGTATCGACACCCCACGCCTGCCGTAGGGTCCGGTCGGTGGACCCGCTGCTGGTGATCACGAACCGCGACGCCGGTACGGCCGACGAGGAGGCGCTCGGCGCCGCCCTCACGGTGCTCCGCGCGCACACCTCCGTCGAGGTGCAGGCGACCGGGGAGCCGGGCGAGCTGGACGGCGTCCTGCACCGCGCCGGGTCGCGCCGGATCGTGGTCGCCGGCGGCGACGGCAGCCTGCACGCGGTGGTCGCCGCCCTGCACCGGCGCAACGAGCTCGACGGCCGGGTGCTCGGGCTGATCCCGCTCGGCACCGGCAACGACTTCGCCCGGACCCTCGGGATCCCGCTGGACGCCGAGCAGGCCGCGCGCGTGCTCGCCGAGGGCGAGCCGCGGCCGATGGACCTGGTCGTCGACGAGGTCGGCGAGGTGGTCGTCAACAGCGTGCACGTCGGCGCCGGCGCGGAGGCCAGCCGGGCCGGCGAGGGCTGGAAGAAGCGGTTGGGGCGGATCGGCTACCCCATCGGCGCGCTGCTCACCGCCTGGCGGCCGCCGGTGCTGCGGCTCCGCGTGGAGGTGGACGGCGAGGTCGTCAACGACGTGGACCAGCCGGTGCTGATGGTCGCGGTGGGCAACGGCGCCAGCGTGGGCGGGGGCACGGAGCTCACCCCCGACGCGGACCCCGGCGACGGCGCGCTCGACGTGATGATCTCCCGGGCGGTGAGCCGCCGGTCGCGGCTGCTGTACGCGGCCCGCCTCGGCATCGGCAAGCACCTCGAGAGCGCCGACGTGGTCTCCCTGCGCGGCACCACGGTGTCGGTGGGCGGGACGAAGTTCTGGTGCAGCGCGGACGGCGAGATCTACGGGCCGGAGCGGCACCGGACCTGGCGGGTGGAACCGGCCGCGTACTCGATGGTGCTGCCTCGATAGCCTTGCTTGCCATGGCCACGACTCCGCACGACGACGACCTGTCCACGCAGGAAGCGGTTCGTCGTGAGAAGCGCGAGCGGCTGCTCGCCGAGGGCCACCCGCCGTACCCCGTGACCGTGCCGCGCACCCACACCCTGGCCGAGGTGCGCGAGAAGTGGGGCCACCTCGAGGCCGGCGAGGAGACGCAGGACGAGGTCGGTGTGGCCGGGCGGGTGATGTACGTCCGCAACACCGGCAAGCTCTGCTTCGCCACGCTCCAGGAGGACGTCGGCACCCGGCTGCAGGTGATGCTGTCGCTCGCGGAGGTCGGCGAGGAGGCGCTGGAGTCGTGGAAGCGGCTGGTCGACCTGGGTGACCACGTGTTCGTGCGCGGCCGGGTGATCTCGTCCAAGCGCGGCGAGCTGTCGGTGATGGCGTCGGAGTGGCGGATGGCCGCCAAGGCGCTGCGCCCGCTCCCGGTGCTGCACAAGGACCTGTCCGACGAGGCGCGGGTCCGGCAGCGGTACGCCGACCTGATCGTCAGCCAGGACGCGCGCGACATGGTGCGGCTGCGGGCGGCGGTGCTCCGGTCGGTGCGGGCGACCCTCGACGGGTTCGGCTTCGTCGAGGTCGAGACCCCGATGCTGCAGCTGGTGCACGGCGGCGCGGCGGCGCGGCCGTTCCGCACCCACCTCAACGCGTTCGACCAGGACATGACCCTGCGGATCGCGATCGAGCTCTACCTCAAGCGCGCGGTCGTCGGCGGCGTCGACCGGGTCTACGAGATCGGCAAGATCTTCCGCAACGAGGGCGTCGACTCCACGCACTCGCCCGAGTTCACGATGCTCGAGTTCTACGAGGCGTACGGCGACCAGTTCACCGCCGCCGACCGGATGCGCGACATCATCGTCAACGCCGCCGAGGCGAGCGGCCGGGGCCTCAAGCTGACGACGTACCGCGGCGACGAGGTGGACCTCTCCGGCGAGTGGCGCTGGCTGCCCATCGCCGAGGCGGTCGGCGAGGCGGTCGGGGCCGAGGTCTCCACCGACGAGACGCCGGAGAACGCCGCGCGGCTGCGCGAGCTCGCCGAGGCGAAGGCGGTCAACGTCAAGCCGACGTGGGGTGCCGGCGAGATCATCCTCGAGCTGTTCGAGCAGCTGGTGGAGGAGCACCTGGTGCAGCCGACGTTCGTGTGCGACTACCCCGAGTCGGTGCGCCCCCTGGCCCGCCCGCACCGGTCGAAGCCCGGCATCGTCGAGGCCTGGGACCTGATCATCGGCGGCGTCGAGCTCGGCGTCTCCTACTCCGAGCTGGTCGACCCCGTCGTCCAGCGGGAGCGGCTCACCGAGCAGTCGCTGCTCGCGGCCGGCGGCGACCCCGAGGCGATGCAGCTCGACGAGGACTTCCTCCGCGCCCTCGAGTACGGCGCTCCCCCGATGGGCGGCAGCGGCCTCGGCATCGACCGCCTCGTCATGCCGCTCGCCGGCGTCGGCATCCGGGAGACGATCCTCTTCCCGCACGTGCGACCGGAGGCGTAGGGCCGGGGTACTGCGAGTGGGCGGTGCGTGAGCCACCTCCCGCCGGGGTGCACCAGCAGCCGGCTACTCCCCCAGCAGCTCGTCGTACGCCGTCGGGCTCGAGTCGCGCAGGAACTGCGAGCAGCGCTCCCACTCGTCGGTCTCGCCGATCGTGCGGGCCGCCCGGGCCAGCAGCGCGAGGCAGGAGAGGAAGCCGCGGTTGGGCTCGTGCTCCCACGGGACCGGGCCGTGGCCCTTCCAGCCGTTGCGACGGAGCAGGTCGAGCGAGCGGTGGTAGCCGACCCGCGCGTAGGCGTAGACGGTCACCGGGTCGACGCCGGCGTCGACCGCCTCGGCGGCGAGGGCGGACCAGGCGAGCGGGGAGGCGGGGAACCGCCGCACCACCTCCGACGTCGGCTCACCGGCCTCGAGCGCACCCGCCGCGGGGTCCGGCGGGAGGTGCGTCGGAGGCGGGCCGGCCAGGAGGTCCTGAGAATTCATGGAAGCATTGTCCCCGGTCGGGTGTTGAATCGACCCGTGGCCCAGACTTCCCCCGCCCCCGAGACCGATCTCCCCGACGACGTCCGCCCGTGGCCGGCCCTCGGCGCCCTCGTCATCGGCTTCTTCATGATCCTCGTCGACATGACCATCGTGACGGTCGCGACGCCGGACATCATGGCCGAGCTCCACGCCGACACCAACGCCGTGCTGTGGGTGACCAGCGCCTACCTCCTCGCGTACGCCGTCCCGGTGCTGATCATGGGCCGGCTCGGCGACAAGGTCGGGCCGAAGTGGGTCTACCTCGCGGGCCTGGGGGTCTTCACCCTGGCCTCGCTGTGGTGCGGGCTCAGCGACACCATCGAGATGCTGATCGCGGCCCGGGTGGTCCAGGGCGTCGGCGCGGCGATGATCACGCCGCAGACGATGGCGGTGATCACCCGGATCTTCCCGGCCGACCGCCGCGGCCAGGCGATGGCGCTCTGGGGCGCGACCGCCGGTGTCGCCACGCTCATCGGGCCGATCCTCGGCGGCCTGCTCGTCGACCTCGGCGGCTGGGAGTGGATCTTCTACATCAACGTGCCGATCGGTGTCGTCGCGTTCTACCTCAACTGGCGCCTCGTGCCGGTGCTGCCCACCCACGAGCACACCTTCGACTGGGTGGGCGTGGCGATCAGCGGGCTGGCGATGTTCGGGCTGGTCTTCGGCCTGCAGGACGGCGAGCAGCGCGACTGGGACGCGCTGATCTGGTCGCTCATCATCGGCGGCGTCCTGCTGTTCGCGGTGTTCGTCTGGTGGGAGTCGCGCACCACCAAGGAGCCGCTCGTGCCGCTGCGGATCTTCGGCGACCGCAACTTCTCGGTCTCCAACGTCGGCATCTCCGCGATGGGGCTGGCCGCCACGGCCATGGGCTTCCCGCTGATGCTCTACGCCCAGCTGGTCCGCGGCTACTCCGCTCTCGAGGCGTCGCTGCTGATGGCCCCGATGGCGTTCCTGTCGCTGGTGATGGCGCCGGTCGTGGGCCGGTTCACCGACAAGGTGCACCCGCGGGTGCTCGTCTGCGGCGGCTTCGTGCTCACCTCGGCCGCGGTGTTCTGGGTGGCGGCGTTCCTCACCCCCGGATCCGAGGTGTGGCAGATCCTGCTGCCGATGGCGCTGCTCGGCTTCGGCATGGCCGGGGTGTGGTCCCCGCTCGCGGCGACCGCGACCCGCAACCTGCCGATGCAGCTGGCCGGCGCCGGGGCCGGCGTCTACAACGGCACCCGGCTGATCGGCTCGGTGATCGGCTCGGCCGGCATCGCGGTGCTGATGGAGAGCCGGCTCGCCGCGAAGGGCATCGAGGGCGGTGGCGGCGGCCCCGAGGCCGCCGGCCAGTCGCTGCCCGCCGCCCTGCACGAGCCGTTCAGCTCGGCGATGTCGCAGTCGATGTGGCTTCCTGCGGCGGTGCTGCTCATCGGCGCGCTGACCGCGCTGCTGTTCGAGATGCCCCGGCACCTCGGCGGTGGCCAGCCGGCGGTGGCGCCGGCACCGGCCGCCACCGCCGACTGAGGGTCCTCAGCGCCGCGGCACCCGCAGCTTCAGCACCACGCCCGCGTGGTCGGAGGGCCACAGCCCGGTCTTCCGGTCGCGGTCCGCGAGCCGGTTGCCGGTGACCCGGCCATTCAGCACCTTGAACGCCTTGCCCCGGGCGGTGCGACCGAAGATGAAGTCGAGCCGGTGGTCGAAGCCGGCCGCGGAGGTGTCGTCGACCGTCTCGCTGAGGCCGGACGTCCATCCCTTGGCGGCGGGCTTCCACTTCAGCCACTCGTCCCGGAAGCCACCGGCGACCACGGCGTCGTACGGCGCCTTGTGCGGCACCCCGCTCATGTCGGTCGAGCCGTTCAGTGGGTCGCTGTTGTAGTCGCCGACCATGACGGTGTGGCCGCGGTAGCCGCCGGGGCCCTTCAGGAGCTCCCGGGCCTGCGCCAGCGCCAGCGCCGAGCTGAACGCCTCCAGGTGGGTGGTGACGAACCGGAACCGGTGGCCCTGCAGCCGGGCGTTGACCCACGCGAACCCGCGGGCGAACGACAGCGGGACGCCGGCCAGGTTGAGCTCGAGCTGGTGGGCGTAGTGTCCGCCTCCCGACCGCAGCACCTTGACCTTCGAGTCCTTCCGGCGCAGCACGACGTCGTAGATCGTGACCCGGACGTCGTGCGCGTCGGTGAGGGTCGGGTTCTCGGGGTCGAACGGGTTGCCCAGGAAGCTGGGCACCTCGACGTCGGCCTCCTGCTGCCGGGCCACCACCCGGTACGGCTCGCCGGCCTTGCGCAGCGCCTGGAGCAGCATCTTCAGGTAGTCGGCGTCCACCTTCGTCGCGTTGGGCACCCCGACGTTCGGCGGCAGGAGGTCCGCCGGACCGCTGCGCCACTTGGCGACCTCCTGCAGGCCGACCAGGTCCGGCTTGGTCCGGGCGATCTCCCTGGCCAGCAGCCGCGACCGGACGCGGAAGTTCGTCTGCTCGAGGGTGTCCTCCATCGCGTTGGCCTCGTGGGCCACGGCGAGCAGCGCCTCGAGGGGGTCCGTCGCCCCGGCGGCCGCGGCGAGCGGCCGGGTGACGTCCACGCCCAGGTAGATGTTCCGGGTCATCGCCTTGAGGCTCGGCGGCTTGGGCCTCGGCTTGGGCTTGGCCCGCTGCTCGACGAGCACGCTCGACGCCGCCGGCGGGTCGGCGGCGGCCGAGACGGCCGGTGCGAAGGACAACGAGACGGCGGCCGCGGTGGCCAGCACGACAACACGCTTCATGGGGGCTCCCTCCCTCGTGAGGGAGCCAAGAGAGCATGCAGACGCGTCCTAGTCCAGAGTCTTACGGCCCCGGACCGGGCCGCCCCGAGGACCCGGCTATGAGACGGTCCTGCCCGCCGAGCGCAGGTGCTCGCAGGCCTCCACGACGCGGGCCGCCATGCCCGCCTCGGCGGCCTTGCCCCAGGCGCGCGGGTCGTAGGCCTTCTTGTTCCCGACCTCGCCGTCGACCTTCAGCACGCCGTCGTAGTTGGTGAACATGTGCGCCGCGACCGGGCGGGTGAACGCGTACTGGGTGTCGGTGTCGACGTTCATCTTCACCACGCCGTAGTCGACCGCCGCGGCGATCTCCTCGGCGGTCGAGCCGGAGCCGCCGTGGAAGACCAGGTTGAACGGCTTCGAGCCCGGCTCGAGCCCGAGCTTCTCGACCACGGCCTCCTGCGCGGACTTGAGGATCTCCGGGCGCAGCTTGACGTTGCCGGGCTTGTAGACGCCGTGCACGTTGCCGAAGGTCAGCGCGGTCAGGTACACGCCCTTCTCGCCGGTGCCGAGCGCCTCGACGGTCGCCAGCGCGTCCTCGGGGGTCGTGTAGAGCTGCTCGTTGATCTCGTTGGCGACGCCGTCCTCCTCGCCGCCGACCACGCCGATCTCGACCTCGAGGATGATCTTGGCCGCTGCGCACCTGGCGAGCAGCTCCTCCGCGATCTGGAGGTTCTCGTCGAGGGGGACGGCGGACCCGTCCCACATGTGCGACTGGAACAGCGGGTCCTCACCGCGCCCGACCCGCTCCGCAGAGATCTCCAGCAGCGGCCGGACGAACCCGTCGAGCTTGTCCTTGGGGCAGTGGTCGGTGTGCAGGGCGATGTTGACCGGGTAGTTCTTGGCCACCTCGGCGGCGTACGCGGCGAACGCGACGGCGCCGGTGACCATGTTCTTCACCGTCGGGCCGGAGAGGTACTCGGCGCCTCCGGTGGAGATCTGGATGATCCCGTCGGAGCCGGCGTCGGCGAAGCCCTTGAGGGCCGCGTTGAGGGTCTGCGACGACGAGACGTTGATGGCGGGGAACGCGAACGAGCCGCTCTTCGCGGCCTCCAGCATCTCTGCGTACTTCTCGGGGGTGGCGATGGGCACGGGGTCACTCCTCGGTGTCACGGCGTCCTGGAGCCCAACCCTAGTCGCTGTCGGCGCGGCGTCGGAGGGGCGGCCGCGGGGCCGACCATGCTGGCCGTGGCCCACCGACCGGTGCGGCCGGACAACCAACGGCGCGCTCGTCGCGTATCCCTCACATGGACCTTTCCGAGGAGCTCGACCGCGCCATCGGCGACGGGCCGCCGCTGCCCCCGCCCGAGAGCCTGCTTCCCCACGGGCGTCGGGCGCTGGCCCGGCGCCGGGCCGCCGTGACCGCCGGCGCCCTCGCGGTGGTGGCCGTGGTCGCCGCCGGTGCCGCGGGGGCGACCGCGCTGCGGGAGGACCCCGCGGCGGGGCCGGCCCCCGCCGCCCGGCCCACGGTCGCCGGGGACGGCCCGACGACACCGTCCGCCCCCACCGCAGACCCGCCGAGCCGGGCCGAGATCCGGCGGGTGCTGAGCTCGGACCCGGTCGCGTTCACCGACGGCCACCTCGCCGTGAGACCGGGGGCCACGGTGGTCGAGCGCCTCGACAACCCCTACCACCTCGCCGCGCCGCGCACCTCGGTCGCGGTCGCGGTCGAGGTCGACGGTGCGACGTACTGGTTCGTCCTCGTCGTCGAGGGCGACGGGAGCAGCAACGGGGCGTCGGCCTACAGCGGGGACCTCCGCAAGGACTTCCAGCGCTGGGTGGCCGACCACGCGGGCCTCGCCGACAGCACCGACCCCGAGAGCGACCGGTGGGCCGGCATCCCGGGTCTCGAGCTGGTCCGGTTCGCCGGACCGGGCGGCGACCGGCTCGAGCCGGTCGGCGGGGTCAGGCTGGTGCGCCAGGTCGCCCGTCCCGACCTCGGACCGGCCTGGGCCGGGCCCGAGGCGCGGAGCGCGGCCGCGGAGGTGGTCAAGGACGGCGAGCGCTACTACGTGCTGGCCCGCGCGATGGACGGGAAGCCGCAGTACATCGCCGTCACGGAGGCCGACGGGGGTCCGACCCTGGAGGCGTTCCTCGACCTGGCCCGGGACCGCTACGCCGAGGGCGGGGGCGGCCTCCTGTGAGGCGCGCGGACCGCGAGGCGGAGTACGTCGAGTTCGTCGCCGCCCGGCGCGCCCACCTCCGGCGGGTCGCGTACGCCGCCTGCGGCGACTGGCACAAGGCCGACGACCTGCTGCAGACCGCGCTGGTCAAGCTGTACGTCGCCTGGCCGCGGGTGCGCCGCAACGGCCGGGAGGAGGCCTACGCGCGCCAGATCATCGTCCGGACCGGCATCGACGAGTCGCGGAGGCCGTGGCGGCGCGAGACCCCCGGCCTGGAGGGGTACGACGCCGCCGCGCCGGCCGCGCCCTCGCTCGAGGACCGCGACGAGCTCCTCGACGCGCTCCGGGAGCTGCCGCCGATGCAACGCCGGACCGTGCTGCTCCGGCACTGGCTGGGACTGTCGGTCGAGGAGACCGCCACCGAGCTCGGCATCAGCACCGGCACGGTCAAGAGCCACTCCTCTCGGGCGATCGAGCGGCTGCAGGCCGCGCTGACCAGGCAGTGACGGCGGCGACCACGAGGAGCACCGCGCCGGCGACCGCCGCGACGTGCAGGCCGTGCACGTACGCCGCCCGGGCCACGGCGAGCACGTGGTCGCCGGCCTCCTCGGGCAGCCGCGCGGCGACGCCCACCGCACCGGCCAGGGACTCCCCCTCGGGGCCGTCGAGCCCGCGGTCGGCCGCGAAGCCGCGGTAGCCGGCGGCGCCCAGGCTGCCGAGCAGCGCGATCCCGAGCGCCCCGCCCAGCTCGGTCGCGGCCTCGGAGACCGCCGAGCCGGCGCCGGCCTCCTCGGGGCGCAGGGCCGCGAGCACCAGCTCGGCGCAGGTGGTCATGGTGACCACGAGCCCGGTCGCCAGCACCCCGCCGCCGACCAGCACCGGCACCAGGGCGTCGGTGCCGACCCGGGTCAGCACGAGGAACCCGCAGGCCGCCACCGCCAGCCCCAGCGCCGCGGCCCGCGGCCGGCCCAGCCGCTCCCCCAGCGGGGCCGCGAACGGCGCCGCCGCCGCGACCCCGGCGGTCGGCACCAGGCTCCAGAGCGCCGCGGTGAGCGCCGAGTGGCCCAGCACCAGCTGCAGGTACGCGGTCATGAACACCGCGTTGCCGATGAGCGCGAACGAGCACACCACGTTGCCCCCGACCGCGCCGAGGAAGGCTCGGTTGCGCAGCAGCGCCGGGTCGATCATCGGGTGCGCGTGGACCCGCAGCCGGCGCACGAACAGCGCGAGGATCCCCAGCCCGACCACGACCGCCGCGACCCGGAGGGCGTCGGCGCCGTGCGCGGCCGACTCCTTGATCCCGTAGATGGTCGCCAGCACGCCGGCCAGCGAGAGCAGCGAGCCGACGACGTCGAACGGCGCGTCCGCCCGCCGCGCGCCCGCCGGGAGCAGCAGCGGCCCGGCCACGAGCAGCAGCGCCATCGCGGGCAGGTTCACCAGGAAGACCGAGCCCCACCAGAAGTGCTGGAGCAGGACACCGCTGACGACCGGCCCGAGCCCGACGCCGGTGGTCATCACGCCGGTCCAGGCGGCGACCGCTCGGGCCCGGTCCCGCTCGTCGGGGAAGAGGGTGCGCAGCATCGACAGGGTCGACGGCATCAGGGTCGCGCCCGCCACCCCGAGCACCGCCCGGGCCGCGATCAGCTGGCCCGGCGAGCCGGCGTACGCCGCCAGCAGCGAGGTCGCCGAGAACGCCGCGGCGCCGATCAGCAGCAGCCGCCGCGGGCCGATCCGGTCGGCCACCCCGCCCATGGTGATGAGCAGCCCCGCCAGCACGAACCCGTAGACGTCGAAGATCCACAGCTGCTCGGTCGCCGACGCGTGCAGGTCCGCGCTGATCTGCGGGACCGCGAAGTAGAGGATCGACACGTCCATCGACACGAGGAGCAGCGGGAGCGCCAGCACCGCGAAGGCGACCCACGCACGCCGTACCGACATCGCGCCCTGGGGCGGGGAGGAGAGCTCGGTCATCACGGGTTCCTATCTGCGTAAGTCATAAACTGTTTAAGTGGTACGCAGACTCTAGAGCGAAACCGTGTATCTTGTAAAGAGTTATGAGCGAAGAGATCGAGCTCCCCCGCGGGATCCGGGCCCTCTGGGGCCTCGAGGAGCCCGGCCGGCGCGGTCCGAAGCCCGCGATGACGCTGCGCGACATCGCCGCCGCCGGCGTCGAGATCGCGGACGCCGACGGGCTGGACGCCGTGTCGATGGCCGCCGTCGCGAAGCGGCTCGGCTACACGACGATGTCGCTGTACCGGTACCTGGACTCCAAGGCCGACCTCTACTCCGCGATGCTCGAGGTCGCCTCCGGGCCCCCGCCGGCCGACCTCGGCCGGAGGCGGTCCTGGCGGACCCGGCTGCGCGCCTGGGCGGAGGCCGACATCGCCCGGCTCACCGCGCACCCCTGGATGCTCGAGATCCGGGTCGAGGGTCCGCCGCTCGGCCCGCAGCTGCTCGCGTGGACCGACGCCGGGATGGCGATCCTCCTCGACGCCGGCCTCGACCCGCAGCGCGCGGCCTCGGCGCTGCTCACCGTCGACGGGTTCGCCCGCCAGCACGTCGCGCTCGGCCGGCAGTTCGCCGACCCGGAGGAGACCCGGCTCTGGTCGGCCCGGATGCGCACGCTGCTCGACCCGGCGACGTACCCGGCGCTGCACACGGTCGTGGAGTCCGGCGCGCTGGACCCCGACGGCGGCACCGGCGACGACTTCGGGTTCGGGCTGGAGCTGCTGCTCGACGGGATCGCGACCCTGGTGCCCCGCTGAGCCCCGACCGCCAGGAGGTCCCGGGCTCGTCGCCGTCAGCCCCGCCAGGCGCTCTCGTCGGAGAGGTCCGCGTGCTCGCGGATCCAGGAGTGCATCGCGATCGCCGCCGCGGCGGAGGCGTTGATCGAGCGGGTCGACCCGAACTGCGCGATCGAGAACGTGCCGTCACAGGCCTCGCGCGCCGCCTCGGAGAGCCCCGGCCCCTCCTGCCCGAAGAGGAAGCACACGCGGCGCGGGATGGTCATCGTCTCCAGGTGCGCGGAGCCGGGGAGGTTGTCGATGCCGAGCAGGCGGACGTCCCGCTCGTGGAGGTACGCCGCCAGGTCGTCCACGGTCGGGTGGTGCCGCAGGTGCTGGTAGCGGTCCGTGACCATGGCGCCGCGGCGGTTCCACCGCCGGTTCCCGACGATGTGCACCTCGGCGGCGAGGAACGCGTTCGCGGTCCGCACGATCGTGCCGATGTTGAAGTCGTGCTGCCAGTTCTCGATGGCCACGTGGAAGTCGTGCCGGCGCCGGTCCAGGTCGGCCACGATCGCCTCGACCGTCCAGTAGCGGTAGCGGTCGACCACGTTGCGGCGGTCGCCCTCGGCCAGCAGCCGGGGGTCGTACCGCTCGTCCTCGGGCCACGGCCCCTCCCAGGGACCGACCCCGACCTCGGGGGGCCCGTGGGGCATCGGGTCGTACGGCGCCCGGGGCTCCTCCTCCATGCGCCCGAGCGTAGGGGCAGGCATCAGGGGGATTCCCGATGCCTCTCCTCGGCCGGGCAGGTACCGTTTCGTCGTGGCCTCGCTCGCCTCGCTCCCCGTCCTGCCGCTGCTGCTCGGCATGGACTGGATGGAGCCGGACTACCTCCTCGACCGCTTCGGAGCGGAGTTGCTGTGGGTCAGCCTGCTGATCATCTTCGTCGAGTGCGGCCTGTTCTTCCCGTTCCTGCCCGGTGACACCCTGCTGCTCTCGCTCGGCGTGTTCATCGCCACCGACGACATCGACATCTTCCCCGGCGGCCACCTCGCCGAGATGGCGATCGCGCTGCTGTTGCTCACCGGCGCGGCGATGCTCGGCAACGTCGCCGGCTACGAGATCGGACGAGCACTCGGCCCTCCGCTGTACCAGCGCGAGGGCCGCATTCTGAAGAAGAAGTACTTCGACCAGACCTCGGAGTTCTTCGACAAGCACGGCAACAAGGCGCTGGTCATCGGGCGGTTCGTGCCGTTCGTGCGCACCTACGTCACCGTCGTCGCCGGCGTCACCCGGATGCGCCGGCGACGTTTCCTCGTCTGGAGCTTCGTGGGCGCGATGGCCTGGGTGCTCAGCATCACGCTGCTCGGCTACTGGCTGGGCACGCGAGTGCCGTGGCTGCGCGACAACATCGACTACGCGATCCTCGGCCTGCTCGCACTGACCGTCGTACCGATCGTCATCGAGTGGCGCCGCCAGCGCCGCAACGGCCGCCGCGCCAAGGCGGAGTCAGCCTCGGCGGCGGAGTCGACGCCGGCCGCGCAGCCGGAGGAGACTCCGGCGCCGGTCGAGAACTGAGCCCGAGCCTCAGGCCTGCGCCGGCGTGGAACCGGCGCGCGCGGCGTCCAGGTCGGCCTTGGTGAGCACCGCGCGCACCTCGAGGCCGACGTCGGCCAGGGGGTTCTCGCCGGCCGGGCTGCGGTCGATCGCGCAGACCACCACCTCGACGATCGCGCCGCCTTCGCGCAGCGCGCGGGTCGCGTCCCGCACCGCGCCGCCGGTGGTGATCACGTCCTCGATCAGGGTCACCCGCTTCCCGGCGAAGTCGGGGCCCTCGGCGAGCTTGCAGGTGCCGTAGGTCTTCGCCTGCTTGCGGACGAACAGCGCCGGGGTGCGCCCGAGGATGCCGCTGACCGCCGTGGCGAGCGGGATGCCGCCCATCTCCAGCCCGCCGAGCAGGTCGGTGTCGTGCGGCACCAACTGGATCATCTCCCGGGCGACCCGCGCGAGCAGCAGCGGATCGGCCTCGAAGAGGTACTTGTCGAAGTACTCGTTGCTCACCTGCCCGGACCGGAGCGTGAACTCCCCGGTGAGCCGGCAGGTGGCGTCGATGTCCGCGGCGAGCGAGTCGTCTGTGGTGGGCACGAGTGGCAGGGTAGTGGGGTGCTCGCCTCGAGACTCCAGGGAATCCCGCCGACGATCTTCTCGGAGATGTCGGCGCTCGCCGTCCGCACCGGCTCGATCAACCTGGGCCAGGGCTTCCCCGACGTCGACGGGCCGCCCGAGGTGATCGCCGAGGCGGTGGCCGCGCTCGAGGGCGGGCACAACCAGTACGCGCCCGGCATCGGGCTCCCCGCGCTGCGCTCGGCGGTGGCCCGGCACCAGCAGCGGCACTACGGCCTCGAGCTCGACCCCGACCGCGAGGTGCTGATCACGACCGGCTGCACCGAGGGCGTCGCCGGCGCACTCCTGGGGCTGGTCGACCCCGGCGACGAGGTCGTGGTGCTGGAGCCGTACTACGACTCCTACGTCGCGATGATCCAGATGGCCGGCGGCGTACGCCGTCCGGTCACGCTGCGCGCCCCGGACTTCCGGCTCGACCTCGACGAGCTCCGGGCGGCGGTCACCCCGCGCACCCGGTTCATGCTGGTCAACTCCCCGCACAACCCGACCGGCGCGGTGCTCAACGAGGAGGAGCTCGGCGCGATCGCGGCGCTGGCGGTGGAGCACGACCTCGTCGTGATCACCGACGAGGTGTACGAGCACCTCACCTTCGGACCGGCGCACCGGCCGCTGGCGACCCTGCCCGGGATGTTCGAGCGCACGCTCACGCTGTCGAGCGCCGGCAAGTCGTACTCGTTCACGGGCTGGAAGGTCGGCTGGGCCACCGGGCCGGCCGAGCTCGTCGGCGCGGTGCTCGCCGCCAAGCAGTGGCTGACCTTCACCTCCGGTGCGCCGCTCCAGCCCGCCGTCGCCGTCGCGCTCGACGAGCACGCCGACTTCCCGATGGCGCTCGCCAAGCAGCTGCAGGAGCGCCGCGACCTGCTCGGCGAGGGCCTGCGCGCCGCCGGGCTCACGACGTTCACGCCCGAGGGCACCTACTTCGCGATGACCGACGTCTCCTCGCTCGGCTGGGAGGACGGCATGGCGTTCTGCCGGGCGCTCCCGGAGCGCGCCGGCATCGTCGCGGTCCCCGCGCAGGTCCTCTACGACGACCCCGAGGGCCGGCACCTGGTGCGCTGGGCGTTCTGCAAGGACCTCCCGGTCATCTCCGAGGCGGCGCAGCGGCTGGCGGGCGCGGACCTCCGGGCCTGACCTCGACCGGGACCCGGCCGACGACCCGGGTGCCCGCGCCCGGCCGGGACTCGACGGTCAGCCGGCCACCGAGCGAGGACACCCGGTCGTCGATGCTGGTGAGGCCGACGCCGGCGGTGACCTCCTCGGGGTCGAACCCGCACCCGTCGTCGCCGACCGCGAAGCAGAGCTCTCCGTCCTCGACGGTCAGCCCGACGTCGATCGCCCGGGCGCCGCTGTGGCGGAGCGCGTTCTGCACCGCCTCGAGGCAGGAGAAGTAGACCGCGCTCTCCACGGCCCGGGCCTGCCGGCCGACGCCGTCGCCCCGCACGGTGACCGGGACGTTGAGGTATCGGACGTGGGCGCCCAGGGCCTCGACGAGACCGGCCTGGTCGAGGATCGGCGGGTGGAGGCCGCGGGCCAGGTGCCGCAGCGAGTCGACCGCCTCGTCGATCTCCCCGGCCAGCGCGTCCAGCTCGGCAGCGGTGGCCTCGTCGTCGCCGTCGAGCCGGGCCTGGAGCACGCCCAGCCGGAGGCGCAGCGAGATCAGCCTGGCCTGCGCGCCGTCGTGCAGGTCGCGCTCCAGACCCCGGCGCGCGGTGTCCTCGGCCTCGACGAGGCGCCGGCGGGACGCCTGCAGGTCGGCCAGCTGGGCCCGGAGCTGCTCGGTGAGCCTGCTGGTGTGCACGGCGGTCCGGACGACGGAGGCGACGTCGGTGAGCACCTGCTCCGCGTCCGGGGAGAGGTCGGCGGCCACCCTGGCCAGCAGCCGGAGCTCCCCCACCCGCTCGCCCTGGACGACGAGCGGCGCCGCGAGCGCGGGCCGCCGGGGCAGCGGCGGGCCCGAGGCGGCGACGACGGTCGGCCCGTGGTCACCGTCGAGGCTCACCTCGGCGCGCTCGGCGCCGGTGCTGCGGACCAGGAGCTCCACGACGTCGTCGAGGATCTCGGCGGAGTCCGTCGTCGACGCCGCCTCGTGGGCGAGCCGGGAGACCACGTCGGCCCGGTCCGCGGCCACCCGGAGCAGCAGCCGGTCGACCGCGCGCCGCGCCGACCGCCGTACCGGCTCCGCGAGCACGGCCGCCGCGGCCACGGCGAGCAGCGGCAGCGTGATCCCGTCGCTGCGCCGCGCCAGGGCGACGCCCACGCCCAGGACGACGCCGAGGTAGGCCAGGGCGGCCAGCACCGCCAGTCCGGCGGCCACCGCCGGCTTGCCCAGCACCGGCTCCAGGTCGTGCAGCCGGAACCGCGCAGCGGCCAGTGCGTACGCCGTGATCAGCGCGTACAACCCGACCAGGACAGCGGGCACCCAGACCTGCTGCCACGGGTAGGTGGCCAGCGCGACCAGCGCCAGCCCGCCCACGGCGACGCCGACCACCCGGAACTGGTCCCGGACCTCCCCGGTGGCGCGCCGCCACCGCCGCACGAGCCCCGAGAACGAGCCCAGCGCGGCCACCAGCAGCACGAGCCCACCGGCCGGCATCAGCACGACGACGGACGGGTGGGTCGTCCCGACGCCGTACCCCGACGTCGGCCAGGCGTCGACCACCGCGGCCGCCGTCACCGTGGCGCCGCCCAGCCCGGCCAGCCAGAGCACCCACCGCCACCGGCGCCCGGGGAGCCGCCCGTCGGGGAAGATCAGCGGCAGCACGGTGATGAGCAGCACCACCTGGGGCACCCACAGCCAGTTCATCACCCAGAACGGCACCGACGCCCGCAGCGGCAGCTCTCCGGGCACCAGCGGGTGGTCCATCCCGATCGCGTCGGTGTAGCCCCAGTCGACCAGCGCGATGTCGGCCAGCGCGGCGACCGTGACGTGGAGGGTCCCGAGCACCGCGATGGCGATCATCACGGCACCGACCCGGTTGCCCGGCTGCCGGACCAGCACCAGCCGGCCGAGCCAGTACATCAGCACCGCCGGCGGCCCGTTGTGGAAGAGGAAGAGCCCGTACTGGACGTCGACGCCCCGGCCACGCACGCCCATGGAGACGAACACCGCGGCGACCAGCAGCGTCCCGACCACCGCAACGGCGGTCAGGGCCCGCAGCCGGTGCGGCTCGGTGTCCACCCCAGGAGTATCGACGGCCCGCGCCGGAGGCGGAACCGGGCAGACCGTCCGTCCGGTGGGGCGGCTGGCCGCACCGGGGGTCCACCTGCCAGCACGGTGGGCGCGGAAGGCACGCCCGGGCGACGCTCGAGGTCCTGCTCCCCCGACCAAGGAGAACCGACATGACCGGGTCCCTGAAGGCGCTGCCGGCGCCGCGGCTGTTCGGCCTCGCGGCCGTGGCCGCTCCCCTGCTCTTCCTCGTCTCGGACGTCGCCTACGTCACCGCCGGCGACGGCGTCAACGACGGCGTCCTCGGCGGGGCGATCGGCGTCTGGTCCTGCCTCGCGTTCGTGGTCGCGTGGGTCGGGATCTCGCGCACGCTCGAGGGGGTCGCCCCGCGCGGGGCCTTCGTCGTGCTCGTCATCGGGCTGGTGGGCTTCACGTCCGGCGCCGGCTTCAACGTCGACGCGATCCAGCGCGGCTTCTACGGCGAGAGCTTCCTCAACGGGGCGAGCGTCGAGGGGTCCGACGCGGTCGGGGTCCTCGCGTTCCTGCCGTGGGGCTGGTGCGCCCCGCTGAGCTTCCTCGTCGCCGGGGTGCTGGTCTGGCGGACCCGGGCCCACCCCACCTGGAACGCCGTCCTGCTGGTCCTCGGCGGCCTGGCGTTCCTGGCCGGCCGACCCGCGGCGGTCGACCCGGTCGTGATCGTCGCCGACACCCTGCTGGTCCTCGCGGTCGTCCCGCTCGGGCTCTCCATGCTGTCGACGCCGGCACCCGGCGTCGCCACGAGGGTCGCGGCGGGCACCCCGGCTCAGTAGGTTGCTGGACGTGGTGATCCGGGTGGTCGCGGCCGAGGACAGCTACCTGATCCGCGAGGGCCTGCGGTCGCTGCTCGCCACCCAGCCCGACCTCGAGCTGGCCGCCAACGCAGGCTCGCTGCCGGAGCTCCTCGACGCGGTGGCCGAGCACGCGCCGGACGTGGTGGTTACCGACGTACGGATGCCACCCGACCAGGGCGACGAGGGGATCCGGGCCGCCGAGACGCTCGCCGGCACGCACCCGGGGCTCGGCGTGGTGGTGCTCTCGCAGTACGTCGAGCCCGACTGGGCGCTGCGCCTCTTCGAGCCCTCGGCCGCCGGGCGGGCCTACCTGCTCAAGGAGCGGGTCGGCGACCTGCGCCAGCTGCGCGACGCGATCGAGGCGGTGCGGACCGGCGGCTCGGTGCTCGACCCGCGGGTGGTCGAGGCACTGGTGCAGGCCCGCACCTCCCAGGAGTCGTCGCTGCTCGCCCGGCTCACCCCGCGCGAGACCGAGGTGCTGGGGCTGATGGCCACCGGGCTGTCCAACTCCGCGATCGCCGAGCGGCTGGTGCTCACCGAGCGGTCGGTCGAGAAGCACATCACCTCCGTGCTCACCAAGCTCGACCTCGGCCCGGACGACGCCGGCATCCACCGACGGGTGCGCGCCGTGCTGCTGTACCTGTCCTCGACGACGTAGCCATGTCCCCGGCACGCTGGTCAGCGGTCGGCCGCATCATGGCCGGCGCGACGTGCGGCCTGGCCTGGGCCTCGGCCCTCCGGGCGTACATGGTCGAGCTGGCCGGGCCGACCTCCGAGGTCTCCTGGTCGGGGACCATCGTCGGCATCCTGCTGCCCGGGGTGGTCACCGGGGGTCTGCTCGGCTGGACCGAGCACCTGCGCCGTTCCGGCGCCGGGCGGGTCCCCCCGTGGCTCGCGCTGGCGCCGCTCCCCCTGGCGCTCGGACCGGTGCTGCTGCCCGGCGGGCTGGTCGCGCTCCTGACGAGCGGGCTGGGCGGCGGCGCACCGGCGATCGCGCTCCTGGGCGCCGCCGGCGGGTTCGCACTCGGCGGGCGCGGGCCGGGCTGGGGCAGGGCCCTGGGCGCCCTGGTGGCCCTCGCCCTGCTCGTCGGCCTGGTGGTC
>Ga0164243_10005240_pt1 | contig 19871 bp, 20 predicted proteins | sample OricompcompostOP_FD_108781 | JGI IMG/M metagenome (GOLD analysis project Ga0164243, IMG submission 108781) | Organic Plus compost microbial communities from Emeryville, California, USA - Original compost - Organic plus compost (OP) | ecosystem: Engineered > Solid waste > Mixed feedstock >... | reverse complement strand
CTACCGTCGGCGACCTCGACGAAGGCGATGACCGCTTCGCCGGTCTCGGCGTCCGGCTGGCCGACGACGGCGACCTGAACGACACCGTTGACCTCGGCGATCACGTCCTCGACCTCGGTCGGGTAGACGTTGAATCCGGAGACGATCACCAGTTCCTTGATCCGGTCGACGATCATCAGGTCCCCGTCCTCGTCGAGCAGCCCGATGTCGCCGGTCGGATACCAACCGTCCTCATCGGGGCCGTCCTCGCCGTCCGGCCAGTAGCCGGAGAACAGATTCGCTCCCTTGACCCAGATCTGGGCCGGGTCGCCGTCGGCGGCCGGGGTGCCGTCCGCTTCGACGATCCGCACCTCGACGCCGGGGATCACCCGACCGACCGAACCGGCCTTGGGTGGTTCCTGGGCGGCGTCACGGTCCGACGCCAGGGTCACCGCGATCACGGGGCTGGCCTCGGTCAGACCGTATCCCTGCTCGATCCAGTGCCCCGACGACTCGTAGAACGCCTCGGCCAGGTCGGGGTCGAGGTTCGCGGCACCCGAGAGGACCGTTCGCACCCCCGCCAGGCTGCTGCGCAGATCATCTCGCCCGGCCCACGCGGCGACCACCGGCGGAGCCAGCGGGACGTTGGTGACGCCTTCGGACTCGATCAGCCCGAGCAGGCCGGCCGGGTCGAAACCGTCGACCATCACGACAGGAGCACCCTGGCGGACCGCCTGGCCGAGGATCGCGTTGAGCCCGTACACGTGGAACAGCGGCAACAGGCCGAGCACCACATCGTCAGGGCCGACCGGCAGGTTCTCCAGCGAAGCGATCTGTTCGATATTGGCCAACAGGGCGCGATGCGACAACACCGCTCCGCGGGGGCGACCGCTCGTGCCGGACGTGTAGAGGATGACGGCCGGCGTTTCGGGGTCCTGGGGCGCGGCCGGCGCCGTGCCGGTGGCTTCGGCCAGGAACTCCTCGAACGCCGTCTCGCCCTCTCGCAGACTCAGCCCGGCGCCGTCGACCACGACGTCGGGCCGACGCTGATCGTCCTCGACGTGATCGACCGCCACGCGCACGTACTTGATGCCCGCCTCGTCGGCCAGCACGACGCGCGCCGCCGAGTCGGCCAGCATCCGGCTGACTTCGCGCGGAGCCGACCGCGGGTTGATCGGCACGGCGACCATGCCGCCGCGCAGAATGCCGAAATAGGCGATCGGCAGATCGATGCGGTTCGCCATCACGATGGCGACCCGCTGCCCCGCAACCAGTCCACGACCCGACAGACCGCGAGCGAACCGATCGACCGCGTCGTCCAGTTGCCGCCACGTCAGTTGTCGGCGGTCGGGTCGGTGCTCGACGAGCGCTGTCCCATCGGGGTTCCGCTCGGCCGCGTCGCGGACCAGGTCGCTGACGTTCACCTTCACATCACGAGTCAACCACGAACGGATCGATCGCGACCCACATGTTGCCACTAGTGTCGTGACATGGCACCCGGAGACGGCGGTCGACCCACCAGCGCGGCGGGACGGACGACACCGCCGCGCAACCTGCGGTCACGATCGGTCCTGTCCGGACAGGCGTCGTCGGCGGCCGCGGAGGTCGAGAGCGCATTCGACCCGGGCACGGACCCGACGGCGGCGGCCTTCTTCGATGTCGACAACACCGTGATGCAGGGCGCATCGATCTTCCATCTGGCCCGCGGCCTGCACCGACGCAAGTTCTTCACGACCCGCGACATCGCGAAGGCCGCCTGGCAGCAGGCGTACTTCCGGATCGCGGGCGTCGAGGACCCGGAGCACATCGACAGGGCCCGCTCATCGGCCCTGGCGTTCATCGCCGGTCACACGGTCCAGGAGTTGCAGGACGTCGGCGAGGAGATCTTCGACGAGCACATGGCGCACAAGATCTGGCCGGGCACCCGGGCCATCGCGCAATGGCATCTCGACCGCGGCCAGCGTGTCTGGCTGGTCACCGCGGCTCCTGTCGAGATCGCCGAGGTCATCGCCCGCCGTCTCGGCCTGACCGGGGCGTTGGGCACGGTCGCCGAGCACGTCGACGGCGTCTACACCGGGCAACTCGTGGGCGAGATGCTGCACGGGGAAGGCAAGGCCGTCGCGGTGCGGGCGATCGCCGACCGCGAAGGGCTGGTCCTGGACGACTGCTACGCCTACTCCGACTCCAGCAACGACCTGCCGATGCTGTCGCTGGTCGGGCACCCGTGCGCGATCAACCCCGACAGCGCGCTGCGTGCACACGCCAAGGCCAACGGTTGGCGGATCCGTGACTACCGCACCGGACGCAAGGCCGCGGTCCTCGGCGGCAAGGCCGCGGTGGCCGGCGCTGCCGCCGGTGCGGCCTGGCGTGTGGTGCGCGCGCAGAGGCGACGGTGACGGGCCAGCAAGGTCGATGTGGCCGATTGAGCCCCGGCGAACTACTGACAGGACGCGATTCAACGCCTAGAATCACGACAGTCGGTGTTGCTACTGGGGGGTAGCCAAGCGTCGATGAGGGAGGGTTCGTGAAGTTCGCGCGCGCACTGCAACCGGCGGCCATGGCGGCGCCGGCGCTGCAGGACGCGCTCGCACTGGCTCTCGCGCTTCCCGACGACCGTCGCCTGGCGATCGCGCTCAGCAGCGTCGCCTCGGCCCCGTCGTCCCAGCAAGGCACGTCGCCCGGCACTCCCGACGGACACAGCGACGGCGACCTCGATGCTCTGCGCCTGCGCGCCCTGGTCGACCTGGCGCGAGGCGGCGACGCCGAGGCCTACGGCCAGTTGTACGACCACTACGTCACCGGCATCTTCCGGTTCGTCTACTACCGCACCGGATCGCACCAACTGGCAGAAGACCTGACGTCCGAGACGTTCATCCGCGGTCTCCGAGCGATCCAACGTTTCAACTGGCAGGGTAAGGATTTCGGTGCATGGCTCACCACCATCGCACGCAATCTGATCGCCGATCATTACAAGTCCAGCCGGTCCCGCCTCGAGGTCGTCAGCGACTCGATGCCCGAGGACTCGTCGACCGTCGACAGCCCCGAGCACGACGTCATGACGCTGATCTCCAACGAGTTGCTGTTCGAGGCCGTCAACACACTCCCCAACGAGCAGCGCGAATGCATCCTGATGCGGTTCATCCAGGGACTGTCGATCGCCGAGACCGCCGCGGCACTGGGGCGCAGCGAGGGTGCCATCAAACAGTTGCAGTTGCGGGCCGTCCGGGCCCTGGCCAAACAGATGCCGGAGGACATCCGATGAAGCATCTGATGACCCGCGTCACGCGGGGCGGATCACGCCGTCTGATACGTAACGAACCTGGTGCGGCGGTCGTTGTGCCAGGTGAATCATGTTCAACTTCAGGAAACGCGGTGCAGCGATGATCCGGCGCGGCAATTACGATGCCTCGCAGGCGTTCGAGGACGCCTGGGAGTCGCGTGATCGCACCACGTCCGCGAGCGCCGAGGTGCGCGACCTGGTGCGCACGGCTGAGTTGATCTGTCGTTCGGCTGCGGTCGAACCGTCCGCTGAGTTCCGCGCCACGCTGCGCGATCGCCTGATGGACGAAGCCGCCGACGTCCTGGTGGCCGATCCCGCGCCCCTCAAGCCGACCAGGTCACAGCCGCACCGCCCCGCACCCAGCCGCCGTCGCCGACGCCTGGCCGGTCTGACCGCAGCCCTGGTCGCTTCGGTCGGCGTGGTCGGCACCGTCGCGTCCAGTGCTTCGGCGGTCCCGGGCGACCTGCTGTATCCGGTCAAGCGCGGTGTCGAGAACGTCCAGGTGGCATTCCATCGCGATGACGCCTCCCGCGGCGAATACCGCCTGCAGCAGGCTCGCGAGCGTCTGGCCGAGGCGCAGTCCCTGGATGCCCGCGGTGAAACTGACCGGATGGCCTCCACACTCGACGACTTCACGTCACAGGCCCAGGAGGGCACCGACGACCTGTTCGACGCGTACGAGTCGGACCGTTCCACCAAGAACATCGACAAGGTCAACGATTTCGTCGCCGACGCATCCGTGACACTCGCGTCGCTGTCCGCGAGCATGCCCACCGACGCCGAAGACTCGTTCGCTTCGGCCACCACGCTGATCTCCGGCCTGGCCACACAGGCATCGGACCTGTGCGCGAGTTGCACGTCGGCCGACATCAGTTCGCTGGTCGATGCGGTCGACGCGTTGACCGGCTCGACGGCCGATCCGATCGCCCAGCTGCCGCCCGAGGCGACGTCCGGTCCCGCATCGGTGACCGACCCGATCGCTACCCTGATCCCTGAACTTCCCGCCACCACCGGTTCAGGTACCTCCGGCTCGTCCAAGGGCGGGACCGGATCGAGTTCTGGCGGATCAAGCGGTCTGATCGGAACCGTCGGCGACACCCTCGACGCCGTGGCCGGCGAAGACGGACTCGTCCCCAACCTGCTCGGCGGCCTCCTGGGCGGCGGCAAGAAGTAACCCACCACCGGTCGCCGGCCGAGAGATCACCCGCGGCCGGACGGCGGGGAGGCGCTGGCGTTGATGTTCAGGCCGGGGAGCTGCGGTCGGGCCTGAACGTCAGAAGAACGCGTTGCCGCGATCGACGAGGAGGCGGTACAGCGTCTGCTGGATCGTCTCGCGCACCTGGTCGGTGACGTTGAACAGCAGCATCGGATCGTCGGCGGCCTCGGGCTCGTACGCGTCGGTGCGGATGGGCTCACCGAACTCGATGATCCACTTGCTCGGCAACGGGATCATGCCCAGCGGTCCGAGCAGCGGGAAGAACGGCGTGATCGGCAGGTACGGCAGGCCGAGCAGACGCGCCAGTGACGGCACGTTGCCCACCAGCGGGTAGATCTCCTCCGCACCGACGATCGACACCGGCACGATCGGCACCTGCGCCCGCATGGCCGACGACACGAACCCGCCGCGACCGAACCGCTGGAGTTTGTAACGCTCGGTGAACGGCTTGCCGATGCCCTTGAAGCCCTCGGGCCACACGGCGGCCAGTTCGCCGGTGGTCAACAATCGTTCGGCGTCCTCGGTGCACGCGAGCGTGGCTCCCATCTTGCGGGCGATCTGTCCGACGAACGGCAGGGAGAACACCAGATCGGCGCCCAGCGGCCGCAGATGCCGGTCGGTGTGCTTGTGGACGGCGTATCCGGTCATCAGGCCGTCGATCGGCACCGTGCCCGAGTGATTGGCCACCAACAGCGCGCCACCGTCGGTGGGGATGTTCTCGACACCGCGGACCTCGAGCCGGAACCACTTCTCGGCGATCGGTTCGATGGCATTCTCCAGGACGGTCACGATGGCCGGGTCCAGGCCGAACTCGTCGACCTCGTACTCGCCGGACAGCCGCTTGCGGATCGTGTGCAGCAGCGTCGCCAGGCGCGTCTCCCAGTCCGATCCCATGACACGCTGGAACGCTCCCAGCAACGCAGCGACGATGTCGTCGAGAGGGATACCAGCCGGAATGGGTGCGGTCGCGGACCGGGTGCGGCGTTCGGCCTCCTGCGCGGCGGCTGCCGCGGCAGCCGCGGCGTCGTCGTCGGTGACGGCCCGCAGGTGCGGTCGCTTGACCTGTTCGGCCTGCGGCGTCTGGACCTTCGGCTCGTCCGCCGTCGGAGTCGCTTTCGGCGCGGTCTTCTTGGCCGCCGGCTTCTTGGCCGCCGACTTCTTGGCCGCCGTGGCCGTCGGGCTCTTGGACACAGCCTTCTTGGGAGCGGGCCTCTTCGCGGCAGCCCTCTTGGCCGGAGCCGCCTTCTTCGCAGCGGCCTTCGGCTTCTTGGCCGCGGCAGGCCCGGCGAGGCTGCGAGCGGCACTGGACGGGGACACCTGCCGGTTGCCGCGGCCCGCCTGCCCGCCCGAACCGATCTGCTTGCGTTCGTCGACCATCAACGCTCCCCGATACCGGCCAGGATGCCCGGCCTGACCTGTTGGCGGAACTGTTCGAAGACCTCGGCGGTCGAATACTTCGGTTCATAGCCGAAGATCTCGCGCAGCGCGGACGTGTCGACCGCGCGGCCGTACTTGAGCAGGCGATGCAGATCGGGCGGGATGTCCGATCCGCCCGCACGCGCGATACGGGTCAGCGCGCTGGCGTAGCCCAGTGACGGCAATGGAATGATGGGCCGACCGAGACGCCGAGCCGCCTGGCTGAGCATGAGAACACCGTCACCGGCGACGTTGAACGTACCAGGCCGGTCATGTGTCACGGCCTGCTCCACCACGTTGAGCAGATCCTCGACGTGCGCGAACTGCAGGCGCGGATCGTAACCGGCGACGACCGGCAGCACCGGATTGCGCAGATACATCGACAGCGGCATCTCAAGGTCGACGTCGAGCGCCTGAGCTGCTCGCAGCGTGGTGATGATGACGTCGGGGCGCCGACGAGCGAATCCGCGCGTGTAGGACTCGACCTCGACCGCGTCCTTGGGGAATCCGGTGCGCACACCCCCACGAGCGGCCATGGACTCGTGGAACAGCGCCGGATCGCGTGGCGACGTGCCGTACACGGCGGTCGATGAGCCGAGGACCAGTTTGGTCACGGTGCTCGCCCGCTGGCACGCGGCCAGCAGTTGCATCGTGCCGATGACGTTGAGTTCCTTGGTGGACGTACCGCCCAGGCGGCCCCTTGCCGGCGGATTGACGTCCAGATGGACGACGGTGTCGACGTCCTCGACCGCGATGACCTTGCCGATGACCGGCGTGCGGATATCGGCACGCACGAACTTGACGCCACCCAGATCGGCGTCGGGGACGACAGTGTCGACCCCGACCACTCGGGTGATGCCGCCCGGTCGGTCGGACCCGGAGTCGGCGAGATCGGCCAGGTGCCGCGCCGCCTTGGACGCGAACCTGCGCGCGACCCCGGTCACCAGCACGGTCCTACTCATGGCTGATCGAATACGAGTCCGGGGTCGTTACTTGCCGAGTTTGCGACGCTGCACGCGCGTGCGCTTGAGCATCTTGCGGTGCTTCTTCTTCGACATGCGCTTGCGGCGCTTCTTGATGACAGAACCCACGAAAGACTTCCACTTCTGTCGGCTTGACGACCGACACGCTCGAGCCACCGGCGGGACGCCGGCAACTCCCCTAGGTTACAGGCGATCTGCGGCACTGCCGCACGCGGCCGCTGATCGAGATCGCATGGGCGGGCCGGATCAACCGGCCTCGTAGAAGGACTTCTCCAGGAACTCTTGAACTGCGTGTTCGGGGACGCGGAACGATCGACCCACGCGGACGGCCTCGAGTTCACCGGAATGCACCAGGCGATACACCGTCATCTTCGACACACGCATCTGCGCCGCCACCTCGGCGACGGTCAGGAACGTCGGTCCGGATGCCATCTGGCCACCTCTTCTTGGGAGAGGCACGCGCGCTCTCTGGCTTCCCCACCAGAGATGTAGCGCGCGTGCCTGAAGTAGAGCCTAGTGCCTCACGTGGCGTGAGGGACAGGGGTAAAGTCAAGAATTGGACATACCACAGGTCAGGCCTGCAGTTCCAGCCGATTTCCAGAGCAGGCCGTGCCGGGACCGTGCGGCCCCCGGGTGCGCCTACGGCTGCGGATCGAGGCCCAGCAGCGGGAACGAGGCCACGCGCGTGGCCTGGATCGAGCGATCCAGCCAACTGGCCGGATCGTAGCCCTCGCTCCAATCCCGGTACGCCGGATTGCGTCCGTCGGTCATCGACGAAAGCGCCGGGACACCACGGATCTGGGCGATGCGGTCGCGCCAACCCGCCGACGTCAGCTGCTCGGGTTCGAGCGGTGTGCCCGACACGATCGCCAGCAGATGCGCCCACGCGCGAGGCACGACGTCGAGCACCGCATAGCCACCGCCTCCGGTGGCGATCCACTTTCCTGCGGTGACCTCCTCGGCCAGATCGCGCAGCGCCAGGTAGGCGGCCCGCTGGCCGTCCACGGTCAGCATCAGATTCGTCAGCGGATCGTCCATGTGGGAGTCGCAGCCGTGCTGCGTCACCAGGATGTCCGGCGCGAACTCACGCACCAAGGGCGGGACGACGGCATGGAACGCCCGCAGCCAACCGGCGTCCGACGTGCCGGGTGGGAGCGGGACGTTGACCGCGGATCCTTCGGCGCCCTCGCCACCGGTCTCGGTCGAGTACCCGGTACCCGGGAACAGGGTCTGCGGTCCTTCGTGGATCGAGACGGTCAGCACCCGCGGGTCGTCCCAGAACATCTTCTGCACGCCGTCGCCGTGGTGGGCGTCGACGTCGACGTAGGCGACCTTCTGGGCCCCGTTGTCCAGCAGCCACCGGATCGCCAGAGCGATGTCGTTGTAGATGCAGAACCCGCTGGCGTTGCCCGGCATCGCGTGGTGCAATCCGCCGCTGATGTTGACCGCGCGCGGCGCCTGGCCGGTCCAGACCCGGCGCGCGGCCTCGACGCTGGCGCCGGCGATCAGGGCGCTGGCCTCGTGCATCCGCGCGAAGACAGGGTTGTCCTCGCTGCCCAGACCCACCGTCATGTCGCTGTCTTGTGGGTGCTCGCTCAGGTGATGCACCCGCTCGATGTACTGCGGAGTGTGCACCAGGGCCAGTTCGTCGTCGCTGGCCGGCACCGCCCCCACGACATCGAGCCGGTCCAACACCCCCAGTTCGCGCGCCAGCTGCATCGTCAGGTCGATGCGCACCGGTGCCATCGGATGACTGGCGCCGAAGTCATAGGACGTCAGCGCCTCGTCGAACACCACGCAGGCGCGATCGGACATGAGCACCACCCTACGAGCCGGAGAGTTCGGCGGATCGAACGGCGGCGGCGCGGACACCGTCCTCCAGGCCCGCGCGGACACCGCGGTCGTCGAATGTCGTGATGGCGGCGTGGGTCGTGCCGTTCGGCGAGGTGACGCGACGCCGCAGTTCGTCGGCCGGGTCATCGGACTCGGCCAGCAGCCGTGCCGCGCCGAGGATCGTCTGGGTCGCCAGCGTCCTCGCGACCTCGGGCTCCAGGCCGAGATCGACACCGGCCGCGATCATCGCCTCGGCCAGGTAGAACACGTAGGCCGGCCCCGAACCCGAGACGGCCGTGACGGCGTCCTGGGCGGCTTCGGGCACCACCACGACTTCGCCTCCCGAACCCAGCAGTTCGACGACCTCGGCCAGCCGGTCGTCAGCGACCGCATCGTTCGGTGACACACCGAACATGCCCTCCCCGACCAGTGCCGGGGTGTTGGGCATCGCCCGGATCACTCCCGTCGCATCCCCCAGGACCGCTTGGTAGGTCGCGATGCGAATACCGGCCGCGAGCGAGACGATCGTCGCGCCGTCCGCGACCACTCCGGCGATCTCGTCGAGCAATGCCGGTACGTCCTGCGGCTTGACCACTACGAGCACGATGTCGGCCCCACGGACCGCGTCGACGTTGTCGGTCACCGTGACACCGTGGCGTTCGCGCAGTTCGGCGGCGCGCTCCTCGCGTTTCTCGCTGACCACGACCCGCTCGGTCGGCACACCGGATCCGAGGATCGCCGACAACAGCGTCTCCCCCATCACGCCCGCGCCCAGGATCGCGACTCTGCTCTGCGTACTCATGCGCTCGACACTAGTCTCAGCACGTGCGCCGGATCCGTCTCGACCCGTTCATCGTCGCGCTCATCGCGGCGGCGGTGACCGCGTCATTCCTCCCGGCGCGCGGTACGGCACTGGACGCCCTCGACGCGCTGACGCCGGTCGTGATCGGACTGTTGTTCTTCCTCTACGGCGCTCGTCTGTCGACCGAGGAGACCCTCGCAGGTCTCAAACATTGGCGTCTGCAGTTGGTGATCCTCGCGACGACGTTCGCCGTCTTCCCGCTTCTCGGACTGGCAGCGCGGGTGCTGGAACCGACGGTCCTGACGCCAGGCCTCGCCTCGGGCGTGCTCCTGCTGTGCCTGGTGCCGTCGACCGTCCAGTCGTGTGTTGTGAACACTCGCATCGCCGGCGGCAATGTCGCGGCCGCCGTGGTCAGCGCCTCCCTGTCGAACCTGATCGGCGTGTTCCTCACGCCGGCACTCGTCGCCTGGCTGATGGCCACCGACGCCAGGATCGATGCGGCGTCGATCCTGCGGATCGTGCTCCAACTGCTCGCACCGTTCGTGCTCGGACAACTGCTGCGGCCGTGGATCAGCGCGACCCTCGACCGGTTCGACGGGCCGCTGAAGATCTTCGACCGGGCCACGATCGTGCTGGTCGTGTTCGTCGCTTTCAGCAAGGGCACCGACGCCGGACTGTGGAGTACGACGTCGGTGCACGACCTGCTGCTGGTGGCGCTGGTGTGCGCGGCACTGCTTGTCGTCACGATGGCGTGGTGCATCGGCGTCGGCCGGGCCATGGGCCTGACCCACGAGGACCGACTGGCGGTGCTGTTCTGCGGATCGAACAAAAGCCTGGCCAGCGGCCTGCCCATCGCGGCGGTGCTGTTTCCCGGTCCCACCGTCGCGTTCATGGTGCTGCCACTGATGATCTACCACCAACTGCAGATCATCACCGGCTCGGTGATCGCGGCTCGGATCGCGCGCCGAGATCAGATCGGCTAGCCGTCGGAAACCGTGCAGGACGACGAAGGCAACGGCCGTCAGATGGCGCTGGACCTGTTCGACGCCTTCGGGTCTGTCGAGAAGGCGCTGAACGCCAATCTGGGCGGGCACACCGGGGTCCCGGCGTCCGCGGGTGAGGATGCGTCCCGGTTCTTCGACCGGCACCTGAAGATCGCGGCCACGACGGTGTGACCGATGGCCGCGGGGCGTCAGGAGGTGTGGAGGCGGGCGAACGCGAGGGCCTCCAGCAGCGCCGACTCCTTGGCCGCGGCATCGGGCGCCTTGCGGGTGCCGATCTCGACGACGACCTCACCGGTGAATCCGTCGTCGACGGCTCGGCGCAGGAACTCGGCGCACGGCTGATCGCCGCGACCGGGGACCAGGTGTTCGTCTCGCGCTGAACCCGATCCGTCGGCCAGGTGGATGTGCGCGAGGCGCGGACCCAGGTCGCGGGCCAACTGCATGACGTCCTGCCGCGCGGTGGAGGTGTGCGACAGGTCGACCGTGACGTGCGCGTAGTCCTGTTCCGCCGGATTCCAGCCGGGTACGTAGGCCTGGAACTCGCGTTTTCCGGTGCGCCACGGGTACATGTTCTCGACCGCGAACCTCAGGTGGTACTCGCGCTCCAGGTTGAAGATGCCCTCGACGAAGCCCTTCGCGTAGTCGCGCTGCCAGCGGAACGGCGGATGCACCACGATCGTCTCGGCGCCGACCTCGAGGGCCATCTCGGCGCTGCGGTGCAGTTTGCCCCACGGATCGCTCCCCCACACACGTTGGGTCACCAATAGACACGGCGCGTGGACCGACACGATCGGGATCTCGTGGAACTCCGCCAGTGACGTGACGGCCTGGACGTCTGAGCTGACGTCGTCGATCCCCACCATGACCTCGACCCCGTCGTAGCCGAGGCGGGCCGCCAGTTCGAATCCGCTGGCGGTCGAGCCGGGATAGACCGACGACGTCGACAGGCTGACGCGCGGTGGGGTGGACACGGCTTCAAGCCTAGAACGACACAGGTCAGAGCTGGTCGAGGCGTTCGAGCAGGACCCCTTCGCGCAGCGCCCACGGACAGATCTGCAGTTGCTCGAGATCGAACAGGTCCATCGTGGCTTCGGCCACCAGGGCGCCCGCGCGCATCTGGTGGGCACGATCGGGCGAGACCCCCGGGAGTTGGGCGATGTCGTCGCGGGTCAGGTCCGCCAGGCGGTCGACCAGGGGCGCCAGGTCCGCCCGATGCAATTGTCGGGCGACGTGCGGGCCTTCGGCCGACGGCGCGGCTCCCAGGATCCGAGCCAGGGAACGGAACGTCTTGCTGGTGGCCACGGCGAGGTCGAATGCGCCACCCCGCAGGATCGGCCCGGCCTCGTGCGCGATGACCGACCGGACGTGGGACCGCAGTTCATCGGCGGGCCTGCCTGCGTCGAACCAGTCGCGCGTCAGCCGACCGGCACCCAGTGGGACCGACGTCGCGACCTCGGGCACTTCGTCCGAGCCCGCCGCGAGTTCAAGTGAACCGCCGCCGATGTCGAACACGCCCAGACGGCCCGAGGACCAGCCGAACCACCGGCGCACGGCCAGGAAGGTCAGTCGCGCCTCGTCCGGTCCGGTCAGCACCTGCAGATCGACTCCGGTCGCCTCGACGACCCGCGCGATCACGTCGTCGGCGTTGACCGCGTCCCGCACCGCCGACGTGGCGAACGCCAGTAGTTCACCGCAACCGGTGTCCTCGGCGACCTTCCGCGCGCCGGCGACGTACGCGACGAGTCGATCGGTGCCTTCGGACGTGACGGCGTGTTCGGCGTCGAGATGTTCGGCCAGCCGCAACGGTTCCTTGAACGAGTGCGCCGGAACCGGCGGTCCGCTGCGGAACGCGTCGACGACGAGCAGGTGACCGGTGTTCGAACCGATGTCCAGCACGCCCAGACGCATGCGGCCAGATTAGTGTGCGCCGGAGGACTACCCTCGAAGCGATATGCCCGAAGTTGATCTGGGATTCCCTCGCACATTCGTCGAGTTCGCCAACCCCGACGATGCGACCGAGGTGTTCCGTTGTGACCTGACGTGGCTGACGTCGCGCTGGACATGCATCTTCGGCCAGGGCTGCCCGGGCATCTACGAATCGAGCCCGGATGCGGGGTGCTGCACCCTGGGAGCCCACTTCGCGGACGCCGATGACGAGAAGCGCGTCGCGGCGGTGGTGCGGCAACTGACGCCGGACGACTGGGAGAACCACGACATCGGCCGACGGCGCTGGACCGAGACCGACGACGACGGCGAACGTAAGACCCGTGCCGTCAACGGTGCCTGCGTCTTCCACAACTCACGCGGCTTTTCCGGCGGCTACGGGTGCGCGCTGCACGCTCACGCTCTGCGCACGGGTGTCGAGCCGCACACCGTCAAACCGGACGTGTGCTGGCAGTTGCCATTGCGGCGACAGTTCCGCGAGGTCGATCCAGGTGACGGTTCGAGCTACACCGAGGTCACGATCGGCGAGTACACGCGCGCCGGTTGGGGCCCAGGTGGCGAAGACCTGGACTGGTACTGCTCGTCCAACACCGAGGCCCACGTGGGGTCCGAACCGATCTACATCAGCAACCGGGCCGAACTGACCGCGCTGATGGGTGAGGCGGGTTACGCCACACTCGAGGCGTTCTGCGTCGAGTTCGAACGTGGTGGGCCTCATACACCACACCCCGCCTCACCACATAGGTGACCCTGAGCACACCGGCGCGCAGCCATGTTGTGAGAATGCCGTATGCGCCTCGACCACGTGAGTTTCGCCGCCGGACCCGACGGACTGGCCGCGACGACTGAGAAGATCGGGCAGTTGCTGGGGGCCGAGTTCCTCGACGGCGGCGCCCACCCCAGATTCGGCACCCGCAACGCGATCCTGCCGCTGAACGATCACCAGTACATGGAGATCGTCGAGGTCCTGGATCACCCCGCGTCGGAGAAGGCCGCGTTCGGCCAGTTCGTCCGTGAACGCTCCGAGGCCGGTGGCGGCTGGATGGCGTGGTGTGTCTCGGTCGACGACATGGAGGAGGTCGAACACCGCATCGGCCGCCACGCGGTCCCGGGCAACCGGCGCCGTCCCGACGGCTTCAACCTGGAGTGGCGCCAGATCGGCACGAGCAGCAGCCGTGTCGACCCGCAGCTGCCGTACGTCCTGCGCTGGGACATCGACGACTCCGAACATCCGTCGCAGATGATCCCCGACCCCGCCGTGACACTCACAGCACTCGACATCGCCGGATCACCTCAGCGTCTTGAGGACTGGCTCGGCGAGCCCGCCATCACGGCGATGAAGGACATCCAGGTCAATTGGACCGCCCCCAACGCCGCCCCCGGCATCATGGCCGCCACGTTCGACACCCCCCACGGCACGGTTCGGCTCTAGGCTGCGGGATCCCGTGGATGCGCGGCGTGGTTGTCGGACGGCGCGCCTAGGGTGGGAACCGTGCCGCCGAAGACAGCCAAGCCCGCGTACGTCTGCGCCGAGTGCGGGTGGACCACGAGCAAGTGGGTCGGCCGCTGCGGTGAGTGCCAGGCGTGGGGCACGGTCGACGTCCAGGGCGGGTCGGCGAAGGCCGGGCGCACCCAGGCCACACCGGTGTCGGTCGCGGCGCGTCCCATCACCGACGTCGCGGTCGAAGCGGCCCAGGCCAGCACGTCCGGCATCGTCGAGTTGGACCGGGTGCTCGGCGGAGGGGTCGTGCCCGGCGGCGTGTTGCTGCTCGCCGGAGAACCCGGAGTCGGCAAGTCCACGCTGCTGCTCGAGGTCGCGGCGCGATGGGCACGGTCGGGTCGCCGCACGCTCTACGTCTCGGGAGAGGAGTCGGCCGCCCAGGTCAGACTCCGCGCCGAACGCACAGGCGCCCTCGACGACAACCTCTTCCTGGCCGCCGAGACCGATCTGGGTGCTCTGCTCACCCACGTCGACCAGGTCCAGCCCACCCTGCTGATCGTCGACTCGGTGCAGACCATCGGTTCCAGCGACGTCGACGGCGTACCCGGCGGCGTCACGCAGGTGCGCGAGGTCGCCGCAGCGGTCATCGGACGCGCCAAGAGCCAGCACATCGCCACGCTGCTGGTCGGCCACGTCACCAAGGACGGCAGCGTCGCCGGCCCACGCGTTCTGGAGCATCTGGTCGATGTCGTCCTGCAGTTCGAGGGCGACCGCGCGTCCCGGCTACGCCTGCTCAGAGCCGTCAAGAACAGATTCGGGCCGGTCGACGAGATCGGCTGCTTCGACCTGGTCGATGACGGCATCGTCGAGGTGCCCGATCCCACCGGTCTGTTCCTGTCACGGCACGAGACTCCCGTTTCCGGCACGTGCGTCACGGTCACCATGGAGGGCCGGCGGCCGCTGCTGGCCGAGGTCCAGGCCTTGACCGTTGACTCGTCCCTCGCGTCACCGCGGCGCAGCAGCAGCGGCCTGGAGACGTCTCGTGTCGCCATGACCCTCGCCGTCCTGACCAAGCACTGCGAACTCAATCTGTCCAAGTCCGATGTCTACACCGCGTCGGTCGGCGGTGCGCGGCTGCACGAACCGTCGGTCGACCTGGCCGTCGCGATGGCGGTGTTCTCGGCCGAACGCAATGCCGTCGTACCATCCGATCTGGTCGCAATCGGCGAGGTGGGTCTGGCCGGCGAACTGCGCAAGGTCAACCACCTGGCGGCGCGACTGCGTGAAGCTGCCCGCATCGGTTTCAAGCGCGCCATCGTCCCGGCCGGATCCGAAGGCATCGATCACGTATCCGGGATGCAGGTCAGGGCCGTGCGTGACATCGCTGGCGCCATCGGGCTACTCGGCGGCCCCGCCCCGTTCTGACGCCCCTACACTGAACCCAACCGGCAGGGGAGGATCCGCTGTGGCCGAACGCAACGAGACCAGTGTCGACGCTGAGGCGTTGCGCGCTGCTCTCGCATCGGTCGCCCCCGGGACGGCCCTGCGTGAGGGGCTGGAGCGCATTCTGCGTGGTCGTACCGGCGCCTTGATCGTGGTGGGTCTGGACAAGGCCGTCGACCAGATGTCCACCGGAGGATTCGTCCTCGACGTACCGTTCACCGCCACCGCGCTGCGCGAACTGGCCAAGATGGACGGCGCCATCATCTTGGACCGCGACGCCTCACAGATCCTCCGAGCCGGCGTCCACCTGATGCCCGATCCGTCGATCCACACCGAGGAGACCGGCACGCGCCACCGCACCGCGGACCGTGTCGCCCGTCAGAGCGGGCTGCCCGTCATCTCGGTGTCGGCGTCGATGCACATCATCGCGCTCTACCTCGGCACCACCCGGCACGTGCTGGAGGAGACCGGCGCGGTCCTCAGTCGCGCCAACCAGGCGCTGCAGACGCTCGAGCGGTACCGCCAGCGCCTCGACGAGGTCTCCGACGCCCTGTCGGCCCTGGAGATCGAGGATCTGGTCACGGTCCGTGACGTCACGGCCGTCGCGCAGCGCCTGGAGATGGTCAGCCGCATCGCCGGTGAGATCGAGACGTACGTGCTCGAGCTCGGCACCGACGGACGTCTCCTGTCACTGCAACTCGACGAGTTGATCAGTGGCGTCGACACCGAACGTGAACTGGTCATCCGCGACTACATGCCCGCCGGCCGCCGTGCCCGCAGCATCGAGTCGGTCCTGAACGATCTGGCCGAGTTGGACTCCACTGATCTGGTCGATCTGGGATCGGTCGCCCAGGCGCTGCGGATCGGCACGTCCGAGACACTCGACACCCCCCTCACACCACGCGGTTACCGCCTCCTGGCGCGCGTGCCCCGCCTGCCCGCCTCGGTCATCGACCGCCTGATCGAACATTTCGGTTCGCTGCAGAAACTGCTGGCCGCCAGCATGGAGGACCTCACTGCGGTCGACGGCGTCGGTGACCTGCGAGCACGTGGTGTGCGCGAGGGCCTGGCCCGACTGGCCGAGTCCAGCATCCTGGAACGCTACGTCTGACCGCTGGGACTGCTGCACGAACGAGCCCGATATCCACAGCCGCAGTCAGCACAAGACGTTATCCACAGATCGCGAAACGGTCCCGTCCCCACAGATGATCGCCGCTAGCGTCCTTGGTGCACCAACAACTTCTGATGCACACTCGAGGGGTGGATGCCGTGGATCTAGACACGTGGGTGTCTCTGGCAGGCCTGTTCGTTGCCGGCCTGACGTTGTACGGCGCCTTGGCACGCACCGCAGCCAAGGACCGCGCCACGATCAAGGCTGACCACCAACTGCTCGTCACGGCCGTCAAAGAAGTCCGCGACGAAGCCAAAACCGACCACCACACCCTCGTCACCGCCATCAAAGAAGTCCGCGACGAAGCCAAAACCGACCACCAGACTGCGATGACCGCGGTGAAGGAACTTCGCGACGAACTGGTGACCAAGATCGATCAGAATCACGCCGAGACGATCGGACGGCTGTCGGTGCTCGAGCAACGGACGTACGACATGGCCATGCGGATGGACCCGCATTCGCCGGAGCGACACACCGGCTGAGTCCTGCCGAACTCAATCGTTCGGCTTGGTCGTGTCTTTCGCGGTCGGCTTCTTGGTCGGAGTCTGGCTGGGCGTGGGCGTCTTGGTCGGCTTGGGCGCGGCCTTGAGCTTGAACACGGTCTTGCCTGGTTCTCCGCCCAGTGTTCCTGCCTGAACTGTGTAGTCGCCGCCGGGGGCCCACCCCTCCTTCTTCGAGCACGTGCTGCCCGACCCGCGGCCCGACCAGGTGGTCAGCACGAGGGTCGACCATTCAGCGGTGAGTTGGACCGGTTCGGTCAGCAACGACTGCTTGCAGACCGTCGAATCCCAGACCGCCTTGTCGTTGGCGCTGATGATCGCGATCAGATCAGCGTTGGCCGGCGTCAGCGTGCAGGACTTGTCCTCGGTCGTACTCATGACCAGCCCGATCTCGACCTCACCGCCGCCCTGCTGACCATCGCGGACCGAGGGCGTGACCCGCACCTTCTGCGGATCGCACGAACTGGTTCCCGTGGGAAGCGTGACGTTGACCGGCCCGTCGGTCGCGGTCGCCTGGACCGGTGTCGGGGTCGCGGTGTTCTTCGTGGGCGTCGTGGCCGGATCGTCGCCGCCTTGCGGCCAGAACGAGACAGCGGCCCAGAGGATGGCGATCAGTGCCGCCAGCACCAGCAGTCGCCGACGCCAGAACACGGCGGCGTGAGGCTGCTTCTGAGGCACACCTCAACCGTATGCTGCGCACGCGTCCGTGCGACGATCGACGCGCCATGCTGAATGCCACCGCCCTGAACGACCTGCACGAACGTGTCGTGTCCTGGTTCGACTCCGAGGCGCGCGATCTGCCGTGGCGACGCGATGCCCGACCGTGGCCCGTCATGGTCTCGGAGTTCATGTTGCAGCAGACGCCGGTGGCCCGGGTCCTGCCGGTGTTCCAGGCCTGGATGGAGCGGTGGCCCACACCGGCCGACCTGGCAGCCGAACCGTCCGGCGAGGCGGTGCGCGCCTGGGGGCGCCTCGGCTATCCGCGAAGGGCGCTGCGACTGCATGCCGCAGCGGGCGCGATCGTCGAACGACATGACGGTGAGGTCCCGTCCGACCACGCCGCGCTACTGGCGCTGCCCGGCGTCGGCGACTACACCGCATCGGCCGTGGCGTCGTTCGCCTTCGGCCAGGCCCACCCGGTGCTCGACACGAACGTTCGCCGCGTCTTCGCCCGCATCGTCGAGGGGCGGGAGTTCCCGGCGAACGCAGTGACGGCGGCCGAGCGGCGGACCGCCGTCGATCTGATGCCCGACCGTGACGCCCACCGCTGGGCGGCAGCGACGATGGAACTGGGCGCGGTGATCTGCACAGCGCGTTCCCCGCGATGTGATGTCTGCCCCGTCGCGGATCTGTGCCGCTGGAATCTGTCGGGCCGACCCGCCCACGACGGTCCGGTCCGCCGAGGCCAGGCGTGGGCAGGCACCGACCGTCAGGTCCGGGGACGGCTCATGGCGGTGCTGCGCGATGCGAACGGTCCGGTACCGAAGGTCGCCCTCGACGCCGCCTGGCCGGACGCGACCCAACGAGAACGGTGCCTGGACTCCCTGCTCGACGACGGCCTCGCGGACCTGACGTCAGACGGGCTCTTCACCCTGCCGACATGACAGCTCGGCGCAGGATGTTGCGGAGGACGTGCTCCTTGCGGGCGTTGTAGTCCATCACGTGTCCACCGCCGGCGGCTGCGTCGATCTTGGCCCGCCGATAGGTCTCCAGATCGTCCGAGTGGGTCCGGAGCCAGTCGCGGAAGATCCGCATCCGCGCGACCTCTGGGCAGTCCGGGCCGAATACGTGGATGTTCGCCCGCGGGTCGTGATTCCTGAACAGGCGGTGGCCGTGCCACCAGGGTTCGCGGACGACGTGGACGAATCCGGCATCGGAGAGGCCGGGGGCGTAGGCAGCCTCGTCATCGGGATCGGCCACCACGATCACCACGTCGATGATCGGCTTGGCCGGCAACCCCGCGACCGACGTGGACCCGACGTGGTCGACCTCCAGCGCGACCGCGCCGAGCGCCGCGGTGATCCGGCCTGCGAGCACGTCGTAATCCCGGCCCCACGACGGGTCCGGATCGGCGATCGACAGGTCGGTGCTCGGCCCGAACCCCGGCAGCCAGGCGCTGACACCCTCCGGTGCCTGATCACCCTGGGAGAAGTCCAGCAGTCGCTCGCGGTCCACCCTCACAGCGTACGAAGCCCCACGAACCCTGAGGGTCCGCGGGGCTTCGTGTTCGGATCGTCAGTCGCCGGAGCCGGCCTCGACTGCGGCGGTGGCGACCTCCTCGAGCTCCAGCGTGGCCTTGTCGCGGCCCGTGAACGTGAAGTGCTTCTCGGCGCCCTCGCCCTCCACGTCGACCAGGATCAACTGACCCGGGCGGACCTCGCCGTAGAGCATCTTCTCGGCGAGTACGTCCTCGATCTCGCGCTGGACCGCGCGCCGCAACGGGCGGGCACCCAGGACCGAGTCGAATCCGATGGTCGACAGGTGCTCCTTGGCCGCGAGTGTCAGTTCGATGCTGATGTCGCGATCGAGCAGACGCTCCTCCAGGCCACCGACCATCATGTCGACCATCTGCAGGATCTCGTCCTGCGTCAACGGCGGGAACACGATGACCTCGTCGACACGGTTCAAGAACTCCGGCCGGAAGTGCTGCTTGAGCTCGGTGGAGACCCGTTCCTTCATCTTCTCGTACGTACCCGCGGTGTCGCCGGCCTGGCTGAAGCCCAGGTTGACGCCCTTGGAGATCTCACGCGCACCGAGGTTGGTGGTCATGATGATCACGGCGTTCTTGAAGTTGACGACGCGACCCTGACCGTCGGTGAGGTGGCCCTCCTCGAGGATCTGCAGCAACGAGTTGAAGAT
>Ga0164243_10005239_pt1 | contig 19873 bp, 17 predicted proteins | sample OricompcompostOP_FD_108781 | JGI IMG/M metagenome (GOLD analysis project Ga0164243, IMG submission 108781) | Organic Plus compost microbial communities from Emeryville, California, USA - Original compost - Organic plus compost (OP) | ecosystem: Engineered > Solid waste > Mixed feedstock >... | reverse complement strand
CCCGCGCAGAAGCTGAGCGCCATCCATCACGCCGACATCGCCACGGCGTTCGGGCTGGCCCTCCGCGGCACCTTCGACAACCGCATCGTCAACATCGCCGACGAGTCGCCCCTGAGCGTCTACGAGATCGCCCAGATCGTTGGCTTCCCCTACGGCTCGTCCGCGGAACCGCTCACCCACCCGTGGAAAGGGCAGATGGACGTCAGCCTTGCCCGCGGCCTCGGTTTCACGCCAACCATCAGCACCATCTACGAGGCCGCCCGCAACGGCGCGCTCTGACGCCACAACCGTCACGTCAGGCGCTGGGGCACATCAACCGGTCGCCCGGCAGCAGGTCACGTACGGGGCCGGGCTGATGCAGGCGGCCCTGCGGCACGGCATAGCATAGTCAGCGAAACGCCGTTCCGCTGAATGGACCCCTCGTTGAGCTCACCTCGTGCGTACCGAGCCCCGGCCATGCTCGCCGTCACCGCGCTGTCCGCACTGGGATCGACCGGCTACGGCCTGCTGGCGCCGGCGGTGGTGGAACTGGCCGATGACTACAGGGTCAGCGTGGCCACGGTCGGGCTGCTGCAGACCGCCGTGGCCGTTCCGGGGATCGTGCTGACCATGGTGCTCGGCGGCCTGTCCGACCGACTGGGTCGTGGACGTGTCGCGCTGGCCTGCTTGGCCCTGTTCTCGATCACCGGCACCGCCTGCGTGTTCGTCGAGTCGTTCGGCGTGGCGGTCGCGCTGCGGGCGGCGCAAGGCGTCGGACTCGCCGGGCTGCTGACGATCCCGCCCACCGTCATCGGCGAACAACTGACCGGGTCCGCTCGCAGCCGCTGGCTGGCGATCAACACGATGATGCTGACCAGCGCCTCGATCGTCTCGCCCGTGCTCGGGGGCGTACTGGCCGGCACCGGCAATCCGCGCAACGCGTTCTGGGCCTACACCGCCGGTCTGCTGGTGGCGCCGTCGACCGTGCTCGTGCTCGGGCTGGGTCCCGGACGGCGCGCGGCGGAACGCGGCGACCCGCGGGCGGTCATCGCCGGTCTGCGCCGGCTGGGCACCGTGTGGACCACCGCGGGCGTGCTGGCGGTGTCCGTGACCACGATGGTGTACATGACCGGGACGATGACCACGTTGCTGCCGGTCGCGCTCGACCAGGTCTTCGACGTGCCGGTGTCCCTGCGAGGCATCTTCGTCGGCCTGGGCAACGTGGGCAGTGTGATCGCCTCGGGAATCCTGGCGCTCGTCGCGGGTCGGCTGGGCGACCGGTTCCAGATGATCGGTGGCCTCAGCGTGATCAGCGGTGCGCTGGTGCTGCTGTCCACGGCCGGCTCGCTGTGGGTGGTGGTGCCCGCGATGCTCCTGCTCGGTACCGGAGTCAGCTCTACGTACAACGCCTGCGTCAACTACATGGCTCGGCAGAACGTGCCGGGGCGGGGGGTGCTGGTCGGCGCCTGGTCAGCGGCGTCACGGCTGGGGCAGGCGATCGGGCCGCTCGCGGCGGCGGGCCTGTTGGCGCTGGCGGCGCCGATGCCGGCCATCGCCACCGCCGGGGTCATCGGGTTCGCGGTGGTCCTCGGGTTGATCCTGGCGGTTCGGTCTCGCTCGCACCGTATGTTCCGTTCATAGGTACGATGTTTCGCCCACCGATTGCAGAGGAGCCGTTGTGACGCCCAGGAGCTACCTGTACGTACCCGGAAACCGGGGGGACCGTCTGGACAAGGCCCTTCGCACGGGTTCCGATGCCGTGATCCTCGACCTCGAGGACGCCGTCCCACTGAGCGCGAAGGCCGACGCTCGGGAGACCGTGCGCGCCTTCGTGCGTCAGTCGCGCGAACCCGACGACCCGCAGCTGTGGGTCCGGGTCGATCCGGCGCACCTGGCCGAGGACCTCGACGCGGCGGCGGGACCGCGCACCCGCGGCGTCGTGCTGCCCAAGGCGGAACCGGACAGCGTGGCCGAACTGGACGATCGGCTCCGTGCCGCGGAGGAGGCGAACGGCCTGGCTCCGGGCTGCCTGGCCGTCATCGGCCTGATCGAGACGGCCATCGGCGTCCTCAACGCACCGCGCGTGGCGGCCGGACCGCGCGTGGTCCGGCTGGGTATCGGGGAGGCGGACCTCGCGGGCGAGCTCGGGATACAGCCCGACGAGCAGCGCACGCAGCTGTGGGGCATCCGCACCCAACTCGTGCTCGCCGCCGCGGCGGCCGGGCAGGCCCGGCCCATCGGCCCGGTGCTGACGGCGGTCCACGACCACGCCCTGCTCCGGCAGAGCACACAGACCCTGCTGCGGCAGGGATTCCGGGCCCGTACGGCGCTGCACCCAGGCCAGGTGGCCATCATCAACGAGACGTTCTCGCCGACGCCGGACGAGGTTGCCCGGGCGCGGGCCGTGCTACGCGCTCTCGCCGAGCACCAGGCCCAGGGACAGGGCGCGTTCCTCGACGAGTCCGGCCAACTGGTCGATCCGGCCACCGTCCGGGCCAGCCGGGACATCGTCGCGACGGCGGACCGGCTGGCCGCCACGGCCTCGGCGCCTGGTCGCGGTACCCCAGATGTACCGCCAGAAGGTACGATGTTCCCGGTTAACGAGACGTCTGGCTGAGGAGCACACCGTGTCCACTACGCCCTCGACCCTGCAGAACGAGCCAGCGGAGAAGGACCGCTCGTCCTCTGCGGCGGCCGGCCAGGGCGACGGCGGGGCTGACGCCCGCACGGTGAGCGGAGTGGAACGGGCCCTCGACGTCCTGCTGCTCTTCTCCAGCACCCAGGCACCATCGCTGGGCGTGTCCGAAGTGAGCCGCATGCTCGGGCTGTCCAAGGCCGTGGTGCACCGGATCCTCGCCGCCCTCTGCAGCCGCCAGCTGCTCGAAATCGACGAGAACACCCGCCGGTACGCGCTGGGCCGCCAGTCGCTCGCGCTGGGCATGGCCTTCCTGGACCGGGTCGACGTCCGCGACCTCGCCCGGGAACCCCTGCGCCGGCTGAGCCGGCTGACCAACGAGACATCCACGCTGTCGATCCGGGTCCGCGACACTCGCGTCTACGTCGACCAGGTGACCCCGCCCCGCGACGTGCGAATGAGCGTCCAGATCGGCGTGCCGTTCCCGCTGCACGCCGGCAGCTCGTCCAAGGCGTTCCTGGCCTTCCTCAAACCGGAGGAGCAGGAGGCCTACCTCTCGGGCCCGCTGGCCGCCCTCACCGACCACACCATCATCGACGCCAGCCCCCTGCGCGACGACCTGCGCCTGACCAGGGAACGCGGCTACGCACTGTCCTTCGGTGAGCGTCAGGCCGGAGCCGCTTCGGTCGCCGCGCCGATCCTCAACCACGACAACGTCCCCGTGGCGGTGGTGAGCGTCTGCGGTCCCGCCGAGCGGATCCGGGGCCGGGTGGACGTGCTGGCCACGGCCCTTCTGGCGGAGGTCTCCGAGCTGTCCTCGCGGCTCGGCCACAACTGACGCGCTGGTCGAAGCGCTCCGCGTCCGTCAAACACACGCGAGCCCGCCAAACAGACGCTGGTCGAAGCGGGCCCCGAGCCCGCCAAACCCGGCCCTCGACGCCACGAGCCGCTGGCCACAGGCCAGCGGCTCGTTCCGGGGGTATCGGCGGCGCCGCTCGTCGGGTCAGCGGCCGGGTTGGGGCCGGTGCAGGTAGCAGCCCTGCGGCTCGCCCACGACGGCGCCGTCGGCCAGCACCCGATGCCCCCGGACGAACGTGTCGGTCACCCGGGCGTCGAATTCGAAGCCCTCCAGGGGGCTGTACTCCTGGGCGGACTCGGAGTCCGCCGCCCGGACGGTCCAGGGACTGGCAGGATCGACCAGCGCGAGGTCCGCGTCGTAGCCGACCGCGATGGTGCCCTTGTTGGTGAGCCCGAAACGCTGTGCCGGCGCCCAAGCCGTCAGCCGGGCAACCTCGTGGTAGGGCAGGCCCCGCCGGCTGCCCTCGCTGACCAGGCCGGGCAGCAGGTACTCCGCGCCACCGAACCCGGACTTCGCGGCGAAGACGTCGTCGCGCGGGTCACCGAACTTGTCCTCGTCCTGGCAGCAGGCGTGGTCGCTGACCACCCAGGAGATGTCGCCCTGCAGCAGGTGCCGCCACAGAGCCTCCACATCGGAGCGTGGCCGCAGCGGTGGGTTCACCTTGCCGCCGATTCCGGAGGCGGTGTCGACGTCGGCCAGCAGGTGGCCGATGGTCACCTCGCGCCGGAAGTCGACCTGAGGGAAGGCGGCGGCCATGGCCATGGCGGACTCGATCGCCGCCTGCGAGGTCAGGTGCAGCAGGTTGATGGTCGGCAGTTCCGTGGCATGGGCCAGGTAGGACGCGATCGCGATCGCGAGGCCCTCCGAGTGCGGCGGCCGCGACCGGTGGTACGCCTCCAGGCCGGTGGCGCCGGGCTCGGCCTGCACGATGGCCGTGTACGCCCGCATGATCTCGGCCGTCTCGCAGTGCAGCGACAGCGAGATGCTGTCCCTCCACTGTGGATAGCGCTGACGGGCATCCTGGATGGCGCGCATGACGAACTCGAAGTGGGCCAGGTCGTAGCGCTCGTCCGGCGGGATCATCAGGAACTCGCTCTGGTTGTCCGAGCTGCCGTGCAGGCCGTGGCCGCCGTAGAACATGAAGATCTTGAACGAGCTGACGCCGAACTCGGACACCAGATCCGGGATCTCGCCCAGGTGCTCCTTCGTCATGGGCGCCAGGTGGAAGGCGTAGTCCACATAGGACCTGTTGTTCACCGCGCGCAGCACCTCCGGGAAGAACTCCCGGTACGCACCGCCCCGGTTGAGGTAGTACCGGCCGGTGCGCATGTACGTCAGGGCGGTGGTCACTCCACCCTGAGCGCAGGCCCGGCTCTCGGACTCGGCGTCGGCCCCGAGGTCGTTGTAGATGCCCCAGTGCTGGTGCGCGTCGACCACACCGGGGAAGGCCAGCCGGCCCCGCCCATCCACCACGGTTCGCGCGTCGGTCTCCGCGATCCCGGCTTCGATGCGGGCGAACCGCCCGTCAACGATGCCGATGTCCGCCGACACCGGCTGCGTGCTGTCGTGGGTCACCACCCGCACGTTCTTGATCAGCAGGTCCAGATCCGGCATGTCAGTCTCCTCAGCCATCGCCACCTCACTCCTCACGCGCTCGAATCGCCACGGGCTTGGCCCGCGCCGCGACCGCGAGCAGGGACCGGATCTGCGGCAGGTCGTCCAGCCCCAAGATGCCGCGTTCGATCTCAGCCAGGTCGGTCGCGGCGACGCCGGCGCCGTTGTCCCGGAACTTGGCCAGCAGGTCCTCGTCGCTCAGCGGGCGACGGGGGCCGCCGAGATTGGTCAGGACCTTGCTCACCAGCGTGCGTCCGTCCACTGTGTCCACTTCGACGATCGCGGGGAACTCGAACGGGAAGATCGCCGAACACTCGTCGTCCGGGGCCACCGTCACCTTGGCCATCAACTCACGGCGTACCGGCTCGCGGGCGAGCTCGTCGGTGAAGTCGGCCCGCCCGGGCCTGGTCCCGGCAGCTCCGGCCAGCAGACCGGTCGCGACCGCGAACGGTCCGCTGAACTGGGCCTGGTAGCCGGTGGACGGGGTGCGCTTGTCCTCGATCGGCTCACCGATCGTCCGGATCACCGGGGCCGGTGCCAGCAGCCGGATCGCCGCCACGTGCTCCGGGCGCAGCCCCTGCCGGGCCAACTCGTACGCGGCGTCCAGCGCGGCGTGGGTGAAGTGGTTGGCCGGGTACGGCTTGAAGAAGATGTCTGGCGTGGCCCAGGACGAACCCAGCCCGTCCACCACCGCCGCCGCGTCGTACCGACCGTGCAGGAACGCCTCGAAGAAGCCGAACCGTCCTTCGAGGACGGTCGGTGGACCGGTGAACCCATGACGGACCAGGCTGGCCGCGCTGAGGGCGGCGTGGGCCGCCCAGCCGCAGTGCAGCCGTTTGACCGTACCGCCGCTGCGGTTCGCCTCGATGATGCCGGCGGCCATCGAACCGGCTACGCCGAGGGTGTCGAGCACGCCGCGGCGGTCCAGCCCCAACAGCATGGCCGCCGACACCGCGCCGCCCATGGCGCCGCAGATGGAGGTGGCGTGCTGGCCGTGCTCGAAGAAGGTCGAGTTGCGGGTCTCGGGATCGTAACCGGCCATGCCCAGCCGGACGCAGACCTCCAGGCCCACCGCGATCGCCGACACCACCTCGCGACCGCTGGCACCGGACTGTTCAGCCGCGGCGAGGGCGGCCGGAACGACCGCCGCACTGGGATGCAGGACCGAGGGCAGATGGGTGTCGTCGTAGTCGAGCGAGTGGGCCAGCACCCCGTTGGCGAACGCGGCCAGCGCCGGCGGCACCGGATCGGCCAGGCCGATCGCGTGGGCCGTCCCGTGCCCGCCCTGCTCGACGACGAACGCGAGCGCCGCGTGGCTCGTCGGCAGGTCACCCGCTGCCAGACACAGCCCCACGATGTCCAGCACCCGCTGCCGCACACTGGCCCGGACCTCGTCCGGGACTCCGCTTTCGCGCGTTTCGCAGGCGAACGCGGCCAGCCGCTGCGCGAGTGTCTGCGTCACCGCGCCCGACGTCGCCTCGCCCGCGGCCCCGACCCCGGCCGTCATGACGCGGCACCGTCGGCGCTGACGATCGCGAGCGGCCGGACCGGAGATCCGGTCGCGCCGACCAGCGCCAGGGGCGACAGGACGAACGTGAACTCGAACACCTCGTGCGCCGAGATCTCCTCCAGGGACAGGGTCTCCACGATGTAGATCCCGCGCTCGACGAGCAGGACCCGGTGCGCCGGCAGCAGTCCGTGCCCCGCCCCGGGCGCCAGCCGCTCGAACGCGATCGTGTCGGCACCGACGCAGTGCACGTCGCGCTCGGCCAGCCAGTACGCGCCGGCCTCGGAGACGCCCGGTACGCCGCTGCGGACGCCCACGTACTCGTCGCCCAGGTCGAACCGCTGACCCCAACCGCTGCGCACGAGCACCACGTCGCCGGGGCCGATCGGCGTCCCCTGCGCGTCCTGCGCGGCGGCCAGGTCGGCCGGGGTGATCTCGTAGCCGGGCTCGCACGCGGACAGGCCCAACACCCGGGGGATGTCCAGGAGCACGCCGCGACGGACCATCGGTTCGATGGTGTGCGCGCCCAGCTCCAGGTAACGCCCGCCGACGCCCGCCTGGTGGGCGTCCACCCCGCCGAAGAGCCGACCCTCGTGCGAGACGTGGGCGAGCGCGTCGATGTGCGTGCCGACGTGAGCTCCGGTCACGATCACGTCGTTGGCGGCCGAGCCGCCGTCGGCCCGCACCATGTCACCGTGGCGACGCGACAGGCTGTGCCAGTAGCGCGGATGGTTCGGCGACTGGGGCATCCCGTTGAACATCGGCCGGCCCAGGTCGTAGATCCGCACGCCCTGGCGGACGGCCTGCAGCAACGGATCCGCCGTCCGGACGGACGAGATATCAGGCGACAGTGCCATCGGCACGAAGCTCCTTCACGGTCTCGGCGGACAGTCCGAGCTCCTCGATGAGGATCTGGTCGGTGTCCGCGCCCCTGTCACGTCCGGTGAACCGGATGCTCCCCGGCGTGGCTGACATGCGCCACATGACGTTGTGCATGAGCATGGGTCCGAGGTCGGGATCGTCCACTGTGGTCAACATGTCGGTGGCCCGCACGTGTTCGTCCTCGACGAGGTCGCGGGCCGTGTAGACCGGGGCGACGGCCGCGCCCACCTTGGTGAACTCCTCGACCACCTCCGCGCGGGTGCGCTCGGCGATGAACGCGCCGACGTAGCCGTCCAGCAGGTCGGCGTGGGCGGCCCGCTCCCGACCGCTGGCGAACCACGGCTCCGCGATGACCTCGGGGTGCCCGACCAGGGTGAGCACCTTCTCCGCGATCCGCTGGGCGCTCGTGGAGACCGCGACCCAGTGACCGTCACGGGTGCGGTACGTGTTGCGGGGCGAGTTGTTCTCCGACCGGTTCCCGTGCCGGCCCTGGACGATTCCGAGCTGGTCGTACACCGTCACGGAAGGTCCGACCGCGGTCATGATCGGCTCCAGCAGGCTCAGGTCGACAACCTGGCCGGCCCCCGAGCGGTCGCGGTGGTAGAGCGCCATCATCGCCGCGGACGAGGCAGCGATGCCGCAGATGCTGTCGGCGAGCCCGAACGCGGGCAGGGTGGGTGGCCCGTCCGGGTCGCCGGTCAGGTGAGCGAAGCCGCTCATCGCCTCGGCCAGGGTGCCGAACCCGGCCCGCTGCGCGTACGGCCCGATCTGGCCGAAACCACTGATGCGCACCAGGATCAGCCGCGGGTTGACGGCGTGCAGCTCGGCGGGCCCGAGCCCCCACCGCTCCAGCGTCCCGGGCCGGAAGCTCTCCACCACGACGTCGGCGGTGCGGCAGAGCTCGAGGAAGATCTTGGCCCCGGCCGGCACCGACAGGCTCAGCCCGAGAGTGCGCTTGTTACGGGAGATCTCCTTCCACCACAGCGGATGGCCGTCCTTGCTCAAGCCGTGGCCGCGCATGCTGTCGCCCGAGGTGGGGTGCTCGATCTTGATGACGTCGGCGCCGTAGTCACCGAGGATCTGGCAGCACAGGGGGCCGGCCAGGATGGTCGAGCAGTCGAGCACCTTCAGGCCGGTGAGCGGTCCGGTAGCGAGTGCCTCCGTCATGACCGGCCAGGCCCGTCGTCCGGTGCGTCGCCGGGCAGCGGCACGCCCAGTTCGGTCAACACCGCCTCGAGATGGGTGAGCGCGCCCAGGGCGACCGGGAAGCCGCCGTAGACCGAGCACTGGGTGATGACCTCGATGACTTCCTCGACCCGCGCGCCCTGACGCAGTGCACCCTTGATGTGGTCCTTCAGCGGGCCGGGGCGGTCGAGCACCGTGAGCGCCGCGACCGCGCACAGCTCCCGGGTGCGCTGGTCGAGCACCTCCCGGGTGTACATGCCGTCCAGCACGTACCCCCGGAACATCTCGGCCCACGTCCTGTCGAACCGACCCAGCCGGTCAAGGGCGCGCGCGATGCGCTCGTTGCGTTCCTGTTCCAGATCCATGCTCGCTGCTCCCTTACACCACGAGGAGGTCACGGTCGGCGAACGTGAGGATCTCGTGACCGGTTTCGGTGATCAGATAGGTGTCCTCGACCTGCAGGCCACCCCAGCCCAGTTCGAAGTACGGCGTCTCGAAGCAGATGACCATGCCGGGCTCCAGCACCCCTGGGACCCCGGCCCGCAGCCGGGGCGCCTCGTTGAGATGCAGCCCGATGCCGTGTCCCCACACGTTCGCCGCGGGGAAGTTCGGGATACCGCTGCCCCGGATCGCGGCCAGTACCTGCGTGCAGATCTCGTCGCCGGTGGCACCGGGGCGGATGAGTTCCTGCGCCACCTCGGCACCGGTCTTGAGTGCCCGGACGTAGGTGCGGGCCCGGTCGGTGGGGGTGCCGATGGCGGCGGTGCGGCCGGAGTCGGCCCAGTAGCCCTCGTACGTCCCGCCGCCCTCGTAGCGGATCAGGTCGCCGGTGCGCAGCGCATAGGAGGTCTGCAGGGGGTAGAACTGCGAGGCGTGCGCACCGCTGCCGCCGCCCCAGAAGGCGCCCGTGCCCCCCTGCGTGGCCCATTCGCCGTACCAGGTCCGGGTCACCTCGAGCCAGTCGCCACCGTCGACGAGCCGGCGGTTGGCCGCCGCGAACGCCTGCTCGTTGATGATCGACGCCCGCCGCAGCCGGTCCACCTCAGCCGGAGTCTTGATGGCCTGGGCGAAGGAGAGCACGGCACCGGCGTCGACGGCGGTGCCCGTCCAGTCCGGCACCCCGGCGGCGAAGGCCGGCCGGTCGAAGGCGACGGTCGCGCCGAGCAGTCCCAGCGACGAGAGCGCGGCGGAGACGGCGTGCGCCAGCGAGGGGTGCCGCCGGCTCTCCGCGGCCTCGACCGCGGCGAGCACCTCCGCCTCCGGGTAGCCCAGCTCGACCTCGCGGTTGACCTCGATGCCGATGGAGCCGAAGACCTCGACCTGGGGCATCCAGGTCGGCTCGACCACGAGGTGGGCCAGGTACGGCATGCCGACCACGAGGATCGCCGGGCGCTGGGGATCGGCCGGGACGATCGCGGCCGCCGCAGTGCCGGTCTGGTACGGCAGCGGGTTGCCGAAGTCGCTGAGGTACAGCACGTTCTCGAAGGTCGTGGCGACGACCGCCGCGAGGCCGTCGCGCAGCAGGCCCTCCCTCAGGCGGGCCAGGTTACACAGCATCTCTTGCCTCCCATGTGCGGCGCCAATCTGGAACGTCGTACCTTCTAGCGGTACGATATGGCCATACGCGCGGAGTGTCAATCGCGCATAGCCGGAGCAACTCGTACATATCGGTGAGCGTGGAAGCCGAGATTTGTCACGGCGGTCCACCAGAAGAGACAGGCGACAGCATGGAAGACAACAACGGGATCGATGTGCTCGTCGCCGGGGCGGGCGCCGCTGGCTGTGCCGCGGCCCTGGCCGCGGCGCAGGCGGGCCGCTCGGTGCTGCTCGTGGACAAGAGCCGCTACCACCTCACCGCGTCCAACACCGCCATGAGTACCGCGATGATCCCGGCCGCGGGCAGCCGGTGGCAGGCGGCCGCCGGCATCGTGGACAGCCCGGAGGTCTTCCTCGACGACATACGGCGCAAGACCCGGGGCACCGCCGATCCCGTGCTGGCGCAGGCGCTCGCCCAGGTCGCGCCGACCCTCGTCGCCTGGCTCGCCGACGACTGCGGGGTGCCGCTCGAGCTGGTGACCGAGTTCTCCTACCCGGGCCACTCGGTGACCCGCTGCCACGCCGTCGCCGACCGCGCCGGCGCCACCCTGCTCAACTACCTGATGCAGGCCGTCCGGAACCAGCCACTCATCTCCCTGCTCGTCCCGGCTCGCCTGGCCGACGTCATCGTCACCGACGGCGCGGTGACCGGCGGCATCATCGTCAGCCCCGACGGACAGCGGGAGGAGGTCCCCGCCCGCGCGGTGATCCTGGCCACGAGCGGATTCGCCGCCAACGCCGACCTGGTAGCCCGCCACCTGCCGGAGATCGCCGGGGCGGTGCACCACGGCAGCGAGGACAGCACCGGCGACGCGCTGTCCATCGGCGAGCGGCTCGGAGCCGATACGGCGTTCCTCGACGCGTACCAGGGCCACGGCTCGCTGGCCGTGCCGCACCGGGTCCTGGTCACCTGGGCCACCGTCATGCACGGCGGGGTCCTGGTCAACACCGACGGCCAGCGCTTCGGCGACGAGACCGTCGGCTACTCGGAGTTCGGTGCGCGGGTGCACGCCCAGGCCGGCCACACCGCCTGGGTCGTGTTCGACGAGCGCATCCACGAGGCGGTACTGCCGTTCCGCGACTACCAGGACTGCCTGCGCGCTGGCGCGATCCGCCGGGCCGCCGACGTCGACGAACTCGCGGCGCTGATCGGATGCCCCGCCGCGGAGCTCGCCAACACGCTCGCCCGAGCCCACGATGCCGCGACCGGCCAGCAGCCCGACCCGTGGGGCCGTACGCGCTGGGCCGGCCCGATCGCGGCGCCCTACGTCGCCGTGCGGGTGGCGGGTGCCCTGTTCCACACCCAGGGCGGACTGCGGGTCAACGGCAACGGCCAAGTGCTGCGCGCGGGCGAGCCGATCCCCGGCCTGTACGCGGCCGGCGGCGCCGCCCAGGGCATCTCGGGGCATGGCTCCGCCGGCTACCTGGCCGGTAACGGCCTCCTGCCGGCGCTGGGCCTCGGCTACCTCGCGGCCAACCACGTGAGCGCCCAGCTCAGCCAGACCGAAGGACCACAGTAGACGCTTACCGAGCGACCACAGTAGACGGACGCGGCCCGGCCATCACGTCGATGGCCGGGCCGTTCGGTCTCAACCACGGGCCTCCGGTCGGACTCAACCATGGGCCTGCGGCGTCGGTGCCTCCAGCCGCTCCGCGACCGCGGCGAGGAACTCCGCCGCCGGAGCACCGTCGACCGCCCGGTGATCGAACGTCAGCGAGAGCCACACGACCCGTCGGACCACCGGACGCCCAGCGGCGAGGACGATCCGCTCCCGGAGCCGCCCCACCCCGAGGATCGCCACCTGGGGTGGGCTGACGATCGGGGTGAAGATATCGATGCCATGTCCGCCGAGGTTGGAGACGGTGATGCCGGCCGGGGCGACGTCCGCCTGGTCGAGCCGATCGGCCAGGGCCCGGTCCGTGGCCAGCCGACGGCGGGACCACACCTGGGTGGGTGTGGCGCCACGGATACCGGCGAGCGTCGGCACCAGCAGGCCGACCGGCGCCTGCACGGCGAACCCGATCGAGACGTCTTCCAGCGGGACGGTGCCGGCCTCCTCGCTGTAGGTGGCGTTGATCTGCGGGTGCGCCGGCAACGCGTCGGCGACCGCGCTGATGACGTAGTCCAGCAGCCCGGGGCGAGCCACCCCGCTGTCGCGCACATCGGCCATCACCGCGAGCGTCGCCTCGACATCGACCTCGCGGGTCAACGTCACCGGGGCCACCTGGCGGGCCGACTCGGCCATCCGCCGAGCCGTCGCGCGGCGCACCCGGCTGGCCCGAGAGCCCGGAGCCGACACCGCCGCGGACGCGGCGGTGGTCGCCGAAGCCGTCGGCACGGGGGCGGAGACGGGCGCTGGCGCCGCGGCCGGCGACGAGGCCGGCCCGGGGGCCGCCGCGGCCGCCTGCTGCCGGGCCAGCGCGGCGTCGATGTCCGAGCTGCGGATCCGGCCCTGGGGACCGGTTCCCACCACTGTGGACAAATCGACGCCCAGGTTGGCCGCTCGACGCCGGGCCGCCGGGCTGGCCCGCAGGATGTCGGGCTGGGCCGGGGTCGGCGTGGGGGCGCCAGGCGCCCCACCGCTCGTCGCGGCCGCTGGGCTGTTCGGGCCGGCGGTGGTTGGTCCGGTGGTCGTCGGGCCGGCGGCGGTCGACCCGGCCGCTGGTGCGACGGCCGAGGGCGGGGCGTCGGCCGGCAACTGCTCGCCGGGCTCACCGAGATAACCGATCACCGCGCCGACCGGCACCTCCTCGCCCACCGCCGCGGTCAGCCGCAGCACGGTCCCCGCCGCCGGCGCCGGAATCTCGAAGTTCGTCTTGTCGGTCTCGACCTCCGCGATCGCCTGGTCGGCCTCGACCACGTCGCCCTCACGGACAAGCCACTCGATGAGCACGCCATGCGTCATCGTGGTGGACCCCATCCGAGGCAGGAACAGCTCGGTGGTCACGACAGCACCTCCCTCACGGTGGCCACGACGGTGTCCACGTCCGGAATGGTGGCCCGTTCGAGCCGGGGATTGAATGGCACGGGAACGTCCGGGGCCGTGACCCGGCGGACCGGGGCCTCCAGGAAGTCGAACGCTCCCTCAGCGATGGTGGCGGCGATCTCGGCGCTCGCCCCGAACGAGCGGGGACCCTCGTCGAGGACGACCGCGTGGCCGGTACGCGACACCGAGTCGACGATGAGCTGCCGGTCCAGTGGCACCAAGGTCCGCGGGTCGATCACCTCCACCTCGATGCCGTCGGCCGCCAGCACCTGCGCCGCCTTGACCGCGACGCTGACCAGGACCGACGTCGCCACCACGGTCACGTGCTTGCCGGGGCGCACGATGTTGCCCACTCCCAGCGGCACCTCGTAGAGCCCCTCCGGCACGTGGCCCTTGTGGCCGTACGCCATCTTCGGCTCGAGCACCACGACCGGGTTGGGGTCGCGCACCGCGGCGACGAGCAGACCCTTCGCGTCGGCCGGGTTGGACGGCAGGACCACCTTGAGACCCGGCACGTTCGCGATGAAGGCGTGCACGGCCTGCGAGTGTTGGGCGGCGCTGGACTGGCCGGCGCCCTGGGCCGCCCGCACCACCAGCGGCACCTGGGCCTGCCCGCCGGTCATGTACCGGTACTTCGCGGCCTGGTTGATCAGCTGGTCCATCGCCAGCGTGATGAAATCGGCGAACATCAAATCGACGATCGGTCGCAGACCGGTCATCGCGGCGCCCACGGCCAGTCCGGTGAAGCCGGCTTCGGAGATGGGCGCGTCCACGACCCGCCGCTTGCCGAACTGGTCGACCAGTCCGGCGGTGGCCTGGAACGAACCGCCGTGTCGACCGACGTCTTCGCCGATGACGAAGACACGGTCGTCGTCGGCCATCAACTCGCGCATCGCTTCGTTGATGGCCTGCAGCATGGTGAGGTTGCGGCTCATCGCGCGGCCTCCGCGAAGACGTCGTCGTACAGGGTGGACAGTTCGGGATCGGGGGCCTGCCGGCCGCGCTCGTACGACGCCTTCACCCGCGCCAGCGCCTCAGCCTTGATCTCGTCGAGCTGGGCCTGATCGGCGATCCCCTCGGCGACGAGTCGCTTCTCCACGGCGGCGATCGGGTCGCGCTCACGCCACTGTTCGATCTCGCCCTCGATGCGGTAGCTGTGGTCGGTCTCGGCCACGTGGTGGCCGTGGTAGCGGAACGTCACGAACTCCAGGAAGGTCGGCCCCTCGCCGGCTCGGCCCCGGGCCACCGCTTCGCTGGTCGCCTCGAGCACGGCGGCGAGGTCCATGCCGTCCACGGTGACCGACGGAATGCCGTACGGTCGGGCCCGGTCGACCAGCTTGCCGGCGGCGACCTCTTCCAGGCGGCTGTACTCGACGACGCCGTTGTTCTCACAGACGTAGATCAGGGGCAGCTTCCACAGCGCCGCCATGTTCATGGTCTCGTTGATCAAGCCCTGGGCCATCGCCCCGTCGCCGAGGAACACCACGCTCACCGCGCCGGTGCCCTGGTACTTCGCCGAGAACGCCGCGCCCAACGCGATCCCCGCGCCGCCACCGACGATGCCGTTGGCACCGAGGATGCCCCGGTTGAAGTCGGCCACGTGCATGGAGCCGCCCTTGCCCCGGCAGCATCCGCCCGCCCGGCCCATGATCTCCAGCATCACGTCGTCGATCGGCACCCCGCGGGCCAGGCAGTGGCCGTGACCCCGGTGGGTCGAGGTCAGGAAGTCCTGCTCGCCCAGCAGACTGATCACGCCGACCGACACAGCCTCCTGGCCACTGGACGCGTGCACGAGGCCGGGCAGATGCCCGCGCTTGTACACGTCGATGGAGAACTCCTCAAACTCACGGATCTCCACCATGGACCGGTAGAGCGCAAGCCAGTCTGGGCCCCCGCCATCTTTGGTCATCCTCTGGTCCTTTCGCTCCTGCTGTCGTCGTGAGGACGGATCAGGTTGGTGCCGTCATCCATCCGTACACAGGCGACCTCATGCCCGTCGCGGTGTCGACGAGCATCGACGATTCCGGTGGTGCATTCCGCCCGCACCAGTGGGCAGCGGCTGGCGAACAGACACCCGTCCCGCGGTCCCATGGCACTGGGAATCTCGCCCTGCAGCCGGATCCGAGGCCGTTGCACGGTCGGGTCGACCGAGAGCGAGGCCGACAGCAGCGCTTGGGTGTACGGGTGCTGCGGGTTGGCGAACAGCTGCGCCGTGGGACCACGCTCGACGATGCGGCCCAGGTACATGACGGCGACGGTGTCACAGTAGGCCGCCACCGTCTCCAGGTCGTGGGACACCAACAGGTAAGTGATGTTCAGCTCGCGCTGCAGCTTCTTGAGCAGCGCGAGCACCCCGGCCCGGACCGACAGGTCCAAAGAGGACGTCGGCTCGTCGAGCACGAGGAACTTCGGCTCCAGCGCCAGCGCCCGGGCGATGCCGATGCGCTGGAGCTGGCCGCCGCTGAGCTCGTGGGGATAGCGGGTGAGGTGCCGGCGCTCCAGCCGCACCATCTCCAGCAGCTCCCCGGCCCGACGCAGCCGGGCGCCCGCGTCCATACGGGTGTGCAGCTGCATGGGCTCGGCGAGCAGGTCGGCGACCCGCAGCCGCGGGTTCATCGACTCGTACGGGTCCTGGAAGACCATCTGGTGGGCGGCCCGCCAGCGGCGCAACTGCTGGCGGTCCAGGCCGCGGACGTCCAAGTCGCCGTAGCGGATCTCGCCGGCGGTCGGCTCGATGAGCCGCAGCAGGCAACGGCCCACTGTGGACTTTCCCGAGCCGCTCTCCCCGACCAGGCCGAGCGTCTTGCCCGGAGCGATGTCCAGGTCCACGTCGTCCACGGCCCGGACCACGCCTCCGGAGACCGGGAAATACTTGCGCAACCCGCGTACGGTCACCGCGCTGCTCATGCCGTCACCTCCGGGTCGGGTCCATGGGGCCGGTCCGCGAACAGGCACAGGGCGCGGTGCGTGTCGGCCACCTTCATCTCGGGGAAGGGCTGCCCGCACTGCGGGCGGGCCCACGGGCAGCGGTAGGCGTAGTGGCAGCCGGGCGGCAGTGCGGCCAGGTTGGGCGGCAGGCCGAGGTCACCGACCGCGGCGCTGTCCGGGTCCTGCGGCTGGGCAGCCGCGATCAGCGCCCGCGTGTACGGGTGGCGCGGGTTGCCGAACAGCTCGCGAACCGGAGCCTCCTCGACCACGCGGCCGCCGAACATCACGCCCACCCGATCGCAGAACTGCGCCACGACGCCCAGGTCGTGCGTGATGAGCAAGATGGACACACCACGCTCGTTTACCTTGGCCCGCAACGACTCCAGGATCTGGGCCTGCACCGTGACGTCCAGGCCCGTGGTGGGCTCGTCGGCGATGATCAGCGCCGGGTCGTTCACCATGGCGGCCGCGATCAGCACCCGCTGTGCCATGCCACCGCTCAACTCGTGCGGCAGGCTGCGGGCCCGACGGGGAGCGTCCGGCACGCCGACGGCCTCCAGCGCGGCGATCGCGCTGGCCATCGCCTCCTGGCGGCTACCGCCCCGGTGCTGGCGGCGCAGGGCCGCGATCTGCCGGCCGACGCTGCGCAGCGGGTGCAGCGAACCCTTGGGGTTCTGCACGATCAGACCGATGTCGTTGCCGCGGATGCGTTGCAGGCGGTCCTCGCCCAGACCGACCAGTTCCTGCCCGTTGAAGGTGATCGAACCGGAGACGACGCGGGCCCGGCTGGGCAGCAAACCGATGCTCGCCCAGGCGGTCAGCGACTTTCCGGCACCGGTCTCCCCGATCAGGCCGTAGATCTCGCCCCGCTCGACATCGAAGCTCACCCCATTGAGCAGGGTGAAGTTCTGCTCGCCGGAGCGAAGGTGGACGTGAACGTCGCGGATGCTCAGCAGGCTCATCGCGTCCTCCGTCGGGGGTCCAGATGGTCCTGCAGACCGTCGGCCAGAAGGTTGAAGCCCAGGGTGAGCACCAGGATCGCCAGACCCGGAACCGTGTATGGCCACCACTCGCCGGTACTGATGTACTGGGCGCCGCTCTTGATCATCGATCCCCACTCAGGCGTGGGCACCTTGATGCCGACGCCGACGAACGCCAACGAGGCCACGATGTTCACCGCCCACGCGAGCCGGACCGCGGTCTGCACGATGACCGGCCCGATCGCGTTGGGCAGGATGTGGCGCAGCAGCACCCGCCAGGTCGGGTTGCCCATGGCCCGGGCCGCCTCCACATAGGTCAGTTCCCGGATGTGCTGAGTCTGGCTGCGGATGAGCCGGACGAACACGGGAGTATCGACCAGGGCAATGACGAAGATGACGCTGGCCAGCGATCCCTCCGCGGCGGCCAGGATGGCCAGGGCCAGCACCAGCAGCGGGAAAGCCTGGAACACGTCCATCGCCCGCAGCAGGATGGTGTCCAACCAACCACCGACATACCCGGTGATCAGCCCGAGGATCACGCCGGCCACCACCGAGAGGGCGACCGCGGTGGTGGCGATGACGAGGTCGATGCGCGCCGCGTGCAGCACGCGCGACAGCACGTCCATGCCGTTGCCGTCGGTGCCCAGCGGGAACTTCGCTCCGGGCGGGGTGAGGATGTCGCTGGTGAAGCTCTCGATCGGTGAGTGCGGGGCCAGCCACGGGGCGAGCAGCGCCACCAGCACGAAGGCCAGCACGATCACCGCACCGGTCATGCCGAGCTTGGACCGGCGGGCGAATCTCGACAGGTTGGCGCCCAACGCCTTCCAGCCCGAGGTGGGCGCAGCGGACCCGGAGTCGGCCGCGGTGGAGATCGCAGTCATCGCTTCATCGTCCTCGGATCAAGTACGCCCACGACCACGTCGGCGATGAGGTACACCAGCACCGAGATGATCGCGAGCACGAGTACATAGCCCTGGACCACCGCGAAGTCGACCGCGACGATGGCCCGGATGCCGGCCTGGCCCAGTCCGCTCCAGGAGAAGATGGTCTCGACCAGCGCCGACCCGCCGATGACGAAGCCGAAGGTCAGGGCGACGAACGTGATGATGGTCGGGGTCACCAGGTGCAGCGCCATGCCCCAGACCTTGCGTCGGGGCAGCCCCATGGCTCGGGCGTAGCGCACGTAGTCGGATTCGAGTACCTCGACCAACGACGAGCGGGCCTGCTTGGCGATCGTGCTACCGGCCACCGCCACGATGGTGAGCACCGGCAGGATCAGGTGCGAGGCCGCCGCCCACAGCGCCTTCCAGTTGCCCTGCAGGAGGCTGTCGAGGAGCAGGAAACCGGTGATGGTGTCGGGGCGAGCGTCGCGCAGGCCCAGTCGACCGACCGGGGGCGGCAGCCAGCCCAGTTTGAAGGCGAAGAGGTAGATCAGCAGCAGGCCGATCCAGAAGATCGGCATCGAGATGCCCCCGAGGGTGAGCACCCTGAGGACGTGGTCGACCCAACCGTTACGGCGCACCGCGGCGATGAATCCGACGAGCACGCCGAAGACGACCGAGGCGGCCATCCCCAGGACCACCAGCTCCAGTGTCGCCGGCAGCCGCTTGGCGATCTCGGTGACGACCGGGCGGTTGCTCTCCCACGAGGTGCCGAGGTCACCGGAGACCAGGTCACGCAGATAGAGTCCATATTGGACGATCACCGGCCGGTCGAGGTTGAGTTCGTGCTCGATGGCCCGAACGGACTCCTGGTCCGCCAAGGGCCCGGCGATAAGTACGGCCGGGTTGGCGTCACCGATGCGGACCAGGAAGAAGGTGACCAGGGTGGCGCCAACGAGCAGCGGCACAGCGACCAGGCAGCGCCGTACGACGAACCACAGCAGCGACCGCCACCGGGCCATCAAACCCTCCTCTAAAGCATTGGCACATATGTATGCGATGGTGTGTGGGGGCGAGGCAGGTCGCCCCCACACACACGATGTCCGCGTTCGTTACCGGACGCGCTTGAGGTCGTACCAACGCGGCTGGTTCTCGGCGTGCCACACCCAACCGTCGATGTCCGAACCCATCACCGAGTGGGCACCGGGCAGGTGGATGTAGCCCCAGGTGGCGTCCGTACGGTGGATCTCCTGGGCCTGGGCGAGCAACTCGCACCGCTCCGTCTGGTCCAGGGTCTGGTTGGCCCGCGTGACAAGGTCCACCACGGTGGGGTTGTTGTACGCGTTGCGGTCAGCCGAGCCGCTCGGCACGGAGGAGAGCGCCAGGCTGTAGCCGGCGTCCGGGATCTGCGTCTGCTCGAACAGGACGAAGAACGGCAGGTCCCGCTTGCCTGCGGCGGAACGGGCAAGGATGTCGGCACTGGGGATCTTCGTCAGGGTCACCCGGAAGCCGGAACGCTCCAGAGTGGACTTGAGCTGGATCGACAGCGCCTCGTCCCACACGTTGTAGTCCGAGTACGTGAGCTCGACGTCGACGCCGTCGGCGTACCCGGCCTCGGCCAGGAGCGCCCGGGCCTTCGCGTTGTCGTAGGTGTAGTCGATGCCGGCCGGGCTGGCGCACGAGAAGTTCGGCGGCACCGCCCCGTTCTGCTCCTGGCCCAGCCCGAAGAAGACCGCGTCCTTGATGGCCTTCTGGTCGATGGAGTAGTTGACGGCCTGACGCACCAGCGGGTTGTCGAACGGCTTGTAGTTCGGGTTCATCAGCACCCGAACCTGCAGGT
>Ga0164243_10005238_pt1 | contig 19874 bp, 13 predicted proteins | sample OricompcompostOP_FD_108781 | JGI IMG/M metagenome (GOLD analysis project Ga0164243, IMG submission 108781) | Organic Plus compost microbial communities from Emeryville, California, USA - Original compost - Organic plus compost (OP) | ecosystem: Engineered > Solid waste > Mixed feedstock >... | reverse complement strand
CGTCCGGCTCGTCCGGCTCGTCCGGCTCGTCCGCGAGGATCCGGCCCTGCTGGGCCTCGACGCTGTCGGCGACCAGCTGGGCCGCCGCGAACATGGGGGCGGTGCCCCCGTCCGGGGTGATCGGCACGAAGCCGTCGGGCAGCTGTCCGACGTTCGCGCCCCGCACCTGCCCCTCGGTCGTGGCCGTCCGGACGAACAAGGCGGTGTCCTTCGCGGTCTGCTCGTCCGAGCCGGCGAGCGGGGCGGCGACGTGGACGACCATCGTGCCCGGGTAGGCGTACGGGTGCTCCCGCAGGGCCTGCGCATCGATGAGGAAGGGGGCACCCGGAGCGTCCTGGGTCGCGGTGTCGAGGGCCGCCTGGAGCGAGGCGTCGTCGGGCGCCACGAACATGGCGTTCGGTCCGGTGCCCACGGTGCGCAGCGCCGCGGTGGGCAGTCCGTAGAGCTCGGCGTCGCCGAGCGTGACGATCCCGAGCATCGCGCGTGTGCCGACGAGCATCGTGTCCTGACGCTTGTACTGGCACGGTCGCGTCACGTCGCCGACGATCCCGTCCATCCGCGTCAGGGCCTCCGGTGTCCCCCGCAGCAGATCGAGCGCCACCGTGCCCAGGTCCGACACCGGCGCGAGGATGCGGTTGAACCACGCCAGCGGCATCTGCTGCTCGCAGGCGTCGCTCGTGGGCCGCACCCAGGTGTCCTGCAGCGGCCAGTCGGAGCGCGGCATCGTCGCGTCGATGCCCTGGTACGCGGCGTTCACCGTCATGCCCCACGGATCCGGCTGACCTTGGAGGAAGGCGACCGCCTCCGGGTCGGCGACGAGGTACGAGGTGAGCGCCCGGACCACGTCGGACGGCACGTTGACCAGGCCGAGCGAGCTCATCGCGATCGACACCCGACGCCAGCTCGCCGTCCCGTTGTCGAGCTGAGGGTTGAGCTGCTGGAACTCCGGGTCGAGCTGGAGCGACTGCGGGTTGTGGACGAGGTCGGGCCGCTGCTCGGCAGTGTCGGCCGAGCCGGCGACGTTCATCGCGGGGTACGACCCGGTGAGCAGCTTGGCGAGAAGTCGCGGCGTCAACCGCAGCTGGGTCGCCTGGTTGCGTGTGTCGTCCCATGCGTCGGTCACGAAGGCGACGGCGAAACCCGTGGCGGCGACAGGCGCGTACGCCAGCGGCGGGTCCGGCGGCGGGTCGCCCGGCAGCGTCTCTTCGGGATAGGTCGCGATGACGCCCGCACCGAAGCCGCGACGCAGGTTACGGAAGGCCGTGCTCTCCGGCTGGGCGTTGATCTGGAGCTTGAAGCGGTCCTGGCGGCCGCAGTAGGCAGGCGTCCACTGCTGGGCGGCGCGCGCGATCATCTCGCTGCCGAAGAAGGGCACCGCCGGCCGCGGGTCCAGCACGTCGCACACACCCCCGGTCGGGGCGAACGACAGCGGGACCGTGATGCGGTTGCGCCAGTTCGAGGCGGTCGCCCAGAAGCGCGCCGTCACGACCGGTGCGTAGTCCCGTCCGCTGGCGTACGTCTGCCCGGGTACCCCGGCGCCCGCGCGCCGACACTCGGCGTCCGCGTCCATGCAGCTCACGCCCATGATCGGGATGACCACCAGGGAGCAAGGGACGTCCGCGGAGCACCCGAGCGACTGGTTCTCCGCGGCGGTCCGCACCTCGAACTGCGTCCAGCCCGTACCATCCAGACTCGTGGCGACGATCCGCTCGTTGGGTGCCGCAGAGGTGGGAGCCGTGCTCATCTCCGGGGCGATGCTCGAGGCGTTGCCGCAGCCCCAGTACGTCGTCCCGTCCACGGCGACGAACGGGATCCGCCGGCGAGGTGCGCTGTCCGTCCCGGCCGGTGAATCGGTGCCGCAGGTCGTCGCCCAGTCCGCAGCCGAGGGGATCGACGCGGCACGCTCGGCGTCGGTCGCGTACAGGTCGTGCCGGTAGGCGCTCTCAGCCCTCCCGACGAGACCTCGCCAGCCCGGGTCGGTCGTCCAGCACGTCTCCGGACGCACACGCTGCTCGGGCGCCGCCGCGGGGTTGTCCGTGCCGCGGCACTGGAGGACGAGGACCGGGTACTCCTGCACGGCGAAGTCGGTCCCGTCACCCGGCGCAGGCTGGAGCGACGCGGTCGGCCGGGCTCCCGACCAGTCGACCCGCACCACCTGTCGACCGCGCAGGTCCTTCGTCCTGTCGACGGTCACGGTGACGTCACGGGAGTCGACGACCTGGTTGATGTCCCCGTCCCGGAACACGCGGGTCACCGTCTTCGTCGTCGTGAACTGCGGCGTGCCGTCCGCGGCCACCGCAGGAGCGGGCGCGCCGGTCACCCCGGTGCCGACCAGTGCGCTCACCACGGCGGCCGATGCCGCGATCGCGCCCCAGTGCAGCGCGCGCCGCTCAGGGCGAGCCCGCCGCGGCGTCACGGTCGCGCCCCACGACGGCGCAGCCACACCGCGAGCACGCCGGGTACCAGGACGAGCGCCGCGAGCTCGGCCGCCGCGAGCGCCCCGAAGACCGGGCCGCCGGCCGCGGGCCGTGCGGCGACGGTCGTGGAGACCGCACCGGCCACGGCGGGTCCCGAGGAGCCGCCGTCGCCGTTCCCCCCACCGATGACCTCACCGGTCTCCGGGTCGATCACGACTGCGAGGCCGCCACCGTCCGCGCCACCGTCGCCGGAGCCCCCGGCAGCGTCGCCCCCTGCACCGCCGCCCCCTGCACCGCCGCCGGAGCCGCCGGACCCACCACTGCCCGAGCCACCGCCGCCCGCTCCACCGACGCCACCGGAGCCGCCGCCGTCACCACCGGCACCGCCACCGCCGGCACCGCTGTCCCCGCCGCCGCCGTTCCCGCCACCACCACCCGGACCGCTGCGCAGGCACGGCCCCCGGCCCTCCTGGTCGCAGTCGGCCGGCATAGGGGCGATCTCCGCGAGGTGGTTCGCCGCGAGGTTCCCCGGCACGAAGGTCGGGTTGTTGCACTTGGTGGCGTCACGGTCCTGGATCTCCACCGCCGGGTCGGCGGCCTTGAGCTTGGCGAGCTGCTCGAACCCGGCCTGGACGAGGTTGAGCGGCATCGGCGAGTACCCGTACGGCCCGGCCTTCGACTGCCCCTCGCACAGCGCGTAGAACATCATGTCCACGAGCGTCTGGCGCTTGGCGGTCGTCATGCGCTTGTCCTGCCCCGCGCCCTGCCCGCTGGGACCCGTGGGCAGGATCATGTACGAGTAGGACGACAACGGGTAGGCCCGCGGGTCGTCGTACCGGTACACGTCGTCGAGGACCTGCGTCAGGTAGTCCGGTGATTCTGGGTCGTCGTTGATGCGGGCCTGGGTGAGGGCGACGGCGACGTTGTAGTCGGTGGGTTCCACGTAGTACCCCGCGGCGTTGCGGACCTTGACCACGGGGTAGTTCTTGTTCAGCGCGTAGGAGTACTCGATGTAGCCGATGGTCCCGTTGCCGGACGAGGCCGAGATCGAGTTCATGACCTGGTCCGAGCCGGGCGCGGCGAGCATCCGGGTGCCGGACTGGACCGGGTAGTACGAGGTGAAGCCCGTGCGCCCGTAGTACGGGCGCCAGATGTCGGGGTACTGCTTGTCCAGCCAGGTGGTGAACTGGGCCGTCGTCCCCGACCCGTCGGAGCGCACGAACGGCACGATGGTCAGGTCCGGGAACGAGCGCCCGTTGTTGTCCGCCGCGATCTGCGGGTCGTTCCAGTTGGTGATCTGGTTGGTGAAGATCTTGGCGATCGTCTCCCCCGACAGGCGCACGTCCCGCATGAGCTGGCCACCGACCTCGACGTGGTACGTGAACGCCGTCCCACCGGCCACGATCGGCAGATAGGCATAGGGACGGTTCCCCGCGGTGTCCGGCTTGCCGGTGCTGGGGTCGACGCCCTGGAACGGGATCTCGCTGATGGCGAAGTCGTCCTGGAAGTTCGAGAAGTTCTGCCGGCCCAGCGACGACCCGCCACCGGAGTAGACCACCTGCATGCCGAGGGCCTCGACGTCCTTGATCCACTCGCGGAAGATGCCCTGGCTCCAGGTCGACCCGTCACCCTCGATACGGACGTACTGCGCGTTGGCCGGCGTCGCGACGGCCAGGGCGAGGACGGCGGTGACCGCGGCGACCACCGCGAACCGGGTCCGGTGCGCCCAGCGCGTGACCGGGTGGGATCTCATGACGATGCTCCTGGGACGGGGCGGCGGGACGGGGGTCAGCGACCCGAGCGGGCGCGGGCGAGCCAGCGCGCGGCGACGAAGAGGCCGAGCACGAGGACGAGCAGCACCGCCGCCGCCGCGAAGCCGCGCTGGATGAGCAGCGGCTCCCCGGAGCGGACGGAGTCGAAGACGAACAGCGGCAGCGAGTTCATGGCACCGGCGAACGGGTTCGCCTCGAAGAAGGTGGAGGCGCCCGAGGTGAGCAGCACCGGCGAGGTCTCACCGATACCGCGGGCGACGCCGAGGATGAGCGCGGTGGCCAGCCCGGGTCGGGCAGTCGGCAGCACGACGTGCCAGACGGTCCGCCAACGCGAGGCACCGAGAGCCAGGCTCGCCTCGCGGAGCCCCGAGGGCACCACCCGGAGCACCACGTCCGCCGCGCGGGCGATGATCGGCAGCATCATCACCGACAGCGCCATCGAGGCAGCAAAGCCCGAACGGTGGAACCCGAGGCTGAGCAGCAGCACCGTGTAGATGAACAGGCCGGCGACGATCGAGGGCAGCGCCGTCATGGCCTCGACGACCGTCCGCACGACGCGCGCGAACGACCCGCCGACCTCGGTCATGAACACCGCGGTGCCGATGGCGAGGGGCACCGTGACGACCACGGCGATACCGATCTGGACGAGGGTGCCGACGATCGCGTGCAGCACACCGCCCGTGCCGAGCGGGTCGCGCGGCCCGACACCGGACATGTCCTGCGTGAGGATCGTGAGGTGGCCCACCGCCGGCCCCGCCCGGACGAACGTGAACACCACGGTGCTGACGAGGGCGACCCCGACCACCGCGGCGCCGCCGGCCACCACGGCGCTCGCCAGCCGGTCGGCGACCGCCGGGCCGGGGGTGAGCAACGCCGTCGCGACGGTCACGATGGCGAGGAACAGCACGAACGCGACGATCGTGTAGCCCAGCGGGGTGCCCCAGGGCAGCAGCCGGAAGCAGACCGCCCACGCCAGCGCGAGCGCGGCGGCCATGGAACCGAGGCTCACCACGCGGTCCTGGAAGGTCGCGGTGGGCCGCGGCCGGCGCTGCGGGGGGATGGTGCCGCGGCCGGGCAGGTCCTCCACCGTGCGGACCCAGGTCCGAGGGACGGGCGCACCCTGGAGATCCTGGGCCGGCGGCGGCGTGGCGGGGGTGAGCGTCGTCATGTCAGATGTCCGTCCCCGCACCCGACCGGCTGCGCGACACGATGACCGCCGCCAGGGTGTTCACCAGCAAGGTGATGAGGAACAGCACGAAGCCGGCGGTGAGCAGTGCGGACAGCTGGGAGGCGCTGGCCTCGCCGAACCGGCCGGCGATGAGCGCCGAGACCGTCTCGGTCCCGACCTCCAGCGGCCGGAACTTCAGGTCGAAGGACGGCGAGATGATGAGGACCACGGCGATCGTCTCGCCGAGCGCCCGCCCGAGGGAGAGCATGGTCCCGCCGATGATGCCGCCGCGGCCGAAGGGCAGCACGACGGACCGGATCATCCCCCAGCGGGTGGCACCGAGCGCCAGCGCACCCTCGCGCTCACCGAGCGGGGCCTGCGAGAACACCTCGCGCATGACCGAGCAGGCCATCGGGAGCACCATCATCGACACGGCGAGCCCGGCGACGAACGCCGATGCCGTGTACCGCGACTGCTCCCACTGTGCCGCGGTCGGGTCGGTGTCGACGTGGAAGAACGGCAGCCAGCCGGCGTACGTGTGCAGCCAGCGGGCGACGCCCGAGGCGTACGGCTGGAGCAGGAAGAAGCCCCACAACCCGTAGATGATGCTGGGCACCGCGGCCATGAGGTCCACCATCGACACGAGCGTGCTCTTGATCCGCGCCGACGCGTACTCGCTGATGAACAGCGCCGCGAGCAGCGCCAGCGGGAAGGCCACGACCATGGCGACGAGGGCGACCGTGACCGTGCCCAGCAGGACGGAGGCGATGCCGACCTGGTCGGTGTCCGGCGACCACTGCGTCTCGCTGAAGAAGTCGAGCCCGTAGCGGCTCAGCGTCGGGACCGACTGCCAGGCCAGGAAGAGCCCGATGCCGCCGGTGATGACGAGCACCGTGGCGCCGATGCCGCGGGCGCCCAGGACGAAGACCCGGTCCGAGCCGGTGGTGCGCCCCGACAGCCGCCGGGGCAGCGGGGGAGCCGACGAGGCCGCGGCGTGCGTGTCCTCCGCACGCAGCTGCGTGCTCATGGTCTGGCTCACGTCCCTCCTCCCATCCGCTTTGTGGTCTTTGGTGCCCTTCGCGGTGATCGAAACGACGGCCGGTGACCGGGGGCAGCCGGGTCGGTGAACGGGGGACGAACGCACCCGGTCGCCGGGTCACGTCCCGGCGTCGCCGCCCGGCGCGCTTGTCGGGTCCGGCGTAGGGCCGGGCCCGAGCCCGGGCGCACCGGGCGGGCCGGGCGACGGCCTCTCGGACGGGGCGGCGGGCGGCGACGGGCGGGCCGGGACGGCGACCGCGGCGAGGTCGAGCACGACCAGGCCGCCGACGGGGACCCGGGCGCCGGGCGCGGGCCGGGTGCGGACCACGGTGTCGACCGCGGTCCCCGGCGGACCGTCGGTGACGGTCCGCCAGTCGACGGCGAGCCCCGCGTCGGACAACGTCGCGACCGCCGCCTCCCGTCCCGCCCCGGCCACCGGCGGCACCACCGCCATCCCGGAGGCGACTCGCAGGTCGATCACCGTGCCCGGGGCGACGGCCGCACCGGGCGCGGGGTCGGTGGTGAGCACCACGTCCGCGCGCTGTGCGCCGTCCACCGGTGTCACCGAGCCGCGCACCAGACCGACGGAGTCGAGCAGCGCCGCGACGTCGGCCAGGTCGGCCCCGAGGACGTCCGGCACCTCGACCGGGACGACGGAGGCCTCGGTCGAGGTGCCCGGGTCGTCGGCCGGCAGGACGGGCGGGGCGTCGACGGCGGGCGTCGGCACGGGCGCCGACCCGTCCGGCCCGACGCCCGCCGTGCCGGACGATCCCGGCTGCGGCGCCACCGCGGCCGGCGAGGGCAGCGCCACCGGCGCGGGGCTGGCGTGCGCGGCGAGCGCCACCGCCACACCCACGCCGACGACCACGGCCAGCACGCCGACCCAGACGCCCACGCCCAGCGCGTCGCCCGACGCCACCGCCGGCACCGGGCCGGACACGTCGGCGGCGGGCCGCACCGGCGCGAACCGCCGGGTGCCGCCCGGCAGCCAGCCGGGGGCCGGCGCGGCGCAGGTCACCGCAGGCACGGCGCGCAGCCGCGCTGCCGCCGCGACCACCTCGGCGCGCATCGCGCGGGCGTCGCCGTAGCGGGCGGCACGGTCCTTCGCCATGGCGCGCACGACGATGGCGTCGACCAGTGCCGGGACACCGGGGGCGCGGGCCGACGGGGTCGCGACCGGAGCGCGCACCTGGGCCTCCAGGACGGCACGCGGGTCGGCACGCACGTACGGCGGCTGCCCCGTGACCAGCTCGTGCAGCACGGCGCCGGCCGAGTACAGGTCCGCACGCGCGTCGGCCGGTGCCGCCGTGGCGACCTCCGGGGAGGCGTAGTGGGGACTGACGGTGACGGTGTCTCCCCGTACCGCGCGCGCTGACGCACCCGCCACGTCGAGCAGCAGCGCGCCGACGAGCTCGAGCCGACCCGAGCCGTCGGCGGCCCGCGGCACCATGACGTTCGACGGCGAGAGGTCCAGGTGCAGCACGCCGTGCTCGTGGGCGTGCGCGAGGCCGTCGAGCACAGCGGCGACCACCGTCAGCGCGTCGGCCGGGGCGAGCGGCCCGGTCTCGCGCAGCAGCGTGGTGAGCGTGACCCCGTCGACCAGGTCGAGCACCACGTAGCGGCGTCCGTCCCGGTCCAGACCCGCGTCGAGCACCCGGACGACGTGCGGGTGCTCGAGGCGCGCGGCCGCGCGCACGTCGGCCCAGGGATCGGCGCCCGACGGGACCGGGCCGCGCTCGATGCGGACCGCGACCCGGCGTGCCAACCGCACGTCCGTCGCGACGTGCACGTCCGCCGACCCGCCCGAGCCCAGCCGCTCGCCGAGCACGTAGCGCCCGCCGACCAGGCCTGCCGTCACGACCGGTGACCCCTCACGTCCGCGCCCGCCTGCTGCTCGTCGTCGGCACGCCGGTCCGACGGAAGGTCGCCACGGTGCCGTCCACGTCGGCCGCGGGTGCGAGGTTGACGAACTTCTGGCAGGCGTCCTCACAGCGCACCCGCCGGTCGTGGTCGCCGATGCCCTGCACCACGGGCTCGCCGTCCAGGGTCAGCAGCCACTGCCAGCGGTAGGCGGGTGTCAGCCGCAGCAGCGGCTGCAGGTCGTCGGTCGCCACCGCGGCACGGGCACGCTCGATCGAGACGAGAGCCGCCTCCGGGCTCTCCAGCGGGGCCGCCACCCGTGCGATGCCGCGGCCGTTGAGACTGACCAGACGCCACCACACGACGTCCTCGTCGGAGAACCGGTACAGCCGGAACACGGGCGCCACGACGCCACTCGTCCTTTCGTCACGGTGCTGACCGTCGCTGCGCGTCGTGCGGCACCTCGTCGCTGTGCCTGGCCTTTGCGCCGACCTGGCACATTCCGGACGCAGTCCACCGCACACCGCGTCGCCCTGAGCGACCTGCGTGCTTCCACGGGACGAACACCTGGTGTCGCGGCAGCGACACCTCGGCCAACGACGCGTGGGACGGTCGCGCCTGCGGCATGACGCCTCGTCTCACATGCCGGGACACGCGTACCGGCCCCCGGAGCGGGCGACGTACTCTTCCGGGCATGTCTCGCCGAATGTGTTGCTGACCAGCGCACGTTCGGCCTGCCCGCGGGTCGGTCGCCCCATCGACGTCGGCGATCGGTCTCCACCCGCTCGAGCCTCGCTCGATCCGTGCGCCACTCCCTTCCCCACCCAGCGGGACGGATGTCGGCTGCCCAGCGCCCTCGGAGGGTCCGGCACAGCGTCCGGACCGCGACCCCGCCGCCCCACCCACCGAGGAGCCCCCGACATGAGCAACGAGAGCTGGAACTTCGAGACCCGCCAGGTCCACGCCGGGCAGACGCCCGACCCCGCCACCGGCGCCCGCGCCCTGCCGATCTACCAGACCACGTCCTACGTCTTCGACTCCGCCCAGCAGGCCGCCGACCGGTTCGCGCTGAAGGAGCTCGGGCCGATCTACACCCGCATCGGCAACCCCACCCAGGAGGTCGTCGAGAACCGCATCGCGTCCCTGGAGGGCGGCGTCGGTGCGCTGCTCGTCTCCTCGGGCCAGGCCGCCGAGACGTACGCGATCCTGAACATCGCCGAGGCCGGCGACCACGTCGTGGCGAGCCCGTCGCTGTACGGCGGTACGTACAACCTGCTGCACTACACGCTGCCGAAGCTCGGCGTGGAGACGACCTTCGTCACCGACCCGCACGACCCGCAGGCTTGGCGGGACGCCGTGCGCCCCAACACCAAGCTGTTCTACGCCGAGACGATCCCGAATCCGAAGTCCGACATCCTCGACATCGAGGCCGTCTCCGGCGTCGCTCACGAGGTCGGCGTCCCGCTCGTCGTGGACAACACCGTCGCGACCCCGTACCTCATCAACCCGCTGCAGTGGGGGGCCGACGTCGTCGTGCACTCCGCGACGAAGTACCTCGGCGGGCACGGGTCGGCCATCGGCGGGGTGATCGTCGACGGCGGGTCCTTCGACTACGCACAGCACCCCGACCGGTTCCCGAACTACAACACCCCCGACCCGTCGTACAACGGCCTGGTGTTCGCCCGGGACCTCGGCGTCGGCGGCGCGTTCGGGGTGAACCTCTCGTTCATCCTCAAGGCCCGCGTGCAGCTCCTGCGCGACCTCGGCTCGTCCATCGCCCCGTTCAACGCCTTCCTGCTCGCGCAGGGCATCGAGACGCTGTCGCTGCGCGTCGAGCGCCACGTGGAGAACGCCGCCAAGGTCGCCCGTTGGCTGGAGGCCCGCGACGACGTCCGGCTGGTGCACTACGCGGGCCTGGAGTCCAGCCCGTACCACGCCCTGCAGCTCAAGTACGCGCCGCGCGGTGCGGGCGCGGTGCTGGCCTTCGAGCTCGACGGCGGCAGCGCCGCGGGCCAGGCCTTCGTCTCGGCCCTCGAGCTGCACTCGAACGTGGCGAACATCGGCGACGTGCGCTCGCTCGTCATCCACCCAGCCTCGACCACGCACAGCCAGCTCACGCCCGAGGAGCAGGCGCAGTCCGGGGTGACGCCGGGCCTGGTGCGGCTCGCCGTCGGCATCGAGCACGTGGACGACATCCTGGCCGACCTGGACGCCGGCTTCCGGGCCGCGAAGGGCGCCTGACCGTGGGCGCGTCCTCCCGTCCGGGACGGCCCACGCCCTCCCCGGGCGGGGGGACGCCGGTCGGCACCACCGGCCGAGCGCACGTAGATTGGACCCCCGTGTCCGACGATCCCTTCACGGCCCGTGCGCCGCGCACGCAGGCCCCGACCCTCGCGAGCCGTCCCGCGCTGCCGCCGCGACCGCCCGTGCCGGCATCGGGCGCCTGGCGCGAGGGCCACCCCGTCGGGCACCGGCAGTTCGCCGACCTCGGGCCGTTCGCGCTGGAGTCGGGCGGTCGGCTGCCCGCCGTCCGGCTGGCCTACGAGACGTGGGGCACGCTGAACGAGGACGGCTCCAACGCGGTGCTGGTCCTGCACGCGCTCACCGGCGACTCGCACGTCACCGGCGAGGCCGGTCCCGGCCACCCGACGCCGGGCTGGTGGTCCTCCATGGTCGGGCCTGGCGCCCCGATCGACACCGACCGCTGGTTCGTCGTCGCGCCCAACGTGCTCGGGGGCTGCCAGGGCTCCACCGGACCGGCGTCGACCGCCCCCGACGGGCGGCCGTGGGGGGGACGCTTCCCGCTGCTCACCGTGCGGGACCAGGTCGCCGCGGAGATCCGGCTGGCGGACCTGCTCGGCATCGACCGCTGGGCGCTCGTCATCGGGGCCTCCATGGGCGGCCAGCGGGTGCTGGAGTGGGCGGCCACCGCCCCGACGCGCGTCGAGTCGCTGGCCGCCGTCTGCACCAGCGCCCAGACCAGCGGCGACCAGATCGCCAGCTTCCACACCCAGCTCACGGCGATCCAGTCCGACCCGCGCTACCGCGACGGCGACTACTACGACGCAGCCGACGACGACGGCCCGCACGCCGGGCTGGGCCTCGCCCGGCAGATCGCGCACCAGACGTACCGCAGCGCCAGGGAGCTGGACGAGCGCTTCGGCCGCATCCCGCAGGGCGCCGAGGACCCGCTGGAGGGCGGGCGCTTCGCCGTGCAGTCGTACCTCGACCACCACGGGGACAAGCTGACCCGGCGGTTCGACGCCAACACCTACGTCGCGCTGACCCGCACCATGCTCACGCACGACCTCGGCCGCGACCGCGGCGGTGTCGAGGCGGCCCTGGCGGCGATCACCGCGCACGCGCTCGTCGTCGCGGTCGACTCCGACCGGCTGTTCCCGCTCGCCCAGTCCGAGCGCATCGCCGCCGGCATCCCGGGGGCGGAGCCGGTGCGCGTCGTGCACTCCGACTTCGGGCACGACGGCTTCCTCATCGAGGACGAGCAGGTGGGCGGGATCGTGCGCGACTTCCTGGAGGCCCGCAGCCGGGTGCGCTGAGCGCACCCCCGCCCGACGCCGTGCGCTGAACGCACCCCGGTCCGACGCCGTGCGCTGAACGCACCCCCGCTCGACGCCGTGCGCTGAGCACACCCCCGCCCGACGCCGTGGGGTGAACCCGCCGGGCTACGGTGGGCTCGTGATCGCCGCCTACGCCGCGCGCACCGACCCCGACGACCCGCTGTCCGCCCTCGAGGTCGGGGAACGCCCCGAGCCCACGGCACGCGAGCACTGGTCCGTCGTCGACGTGCGCGCCGCCTCCCTCAACCACCACGACCTCTGGTCGCTGCGCGGGGTCGGCCTGCCGGCCGACCGGCTGCCGATGATCCTGGGGACCGACGCCGCCGGGGTCACCGCCGACGGACGCGAGGTCGTCGTGCACGGCGTCATCGGCGGCAGCTCCGGCCACGGGGTGGGTCCCGACGAGCCCCGGTCGCTGCTGTCCGAGCGGTACCCCGGCACGCTCGCCGAACGGGTCGCGGTGCCCACCTGGAACCTGGTCGACAAGCCCGCCCCGCTGTCCTTCGTCGAGGCCGCCTGCCTGCCGACCGCCTGGCTCACCGCCTACCGGATGCTGTTCACCACCGGCCGGGCCACCCCGGGTCAGCGGGTGCTCGTCCAGGGAGCCGGCGGCGGGCTGGCCACCGCCGCCGTCCTGCTCGGCGCCGCAGCAGGCCTGGAGGTGCTCGTCACCAGCCGCTCCGAGGACCGCCGACGGCGCGCGCTGGAGCTCGGGGCGGCGGCCGCAGTCGAGAGCGGTGCCCGCGTGCCGCGCGTCGACCTGGTGCTGGAGAGCGTCGGGAAGGCCACCTGGTCGCACTCGGTCCGCTCGGTGCGCCCCGGCGGGACGATCGTCGTGGCCGGGGCGACCAGCGGCGACCCCGCCCCCGCCGAGCTGACCCGGATCTTCTTCCAGGAGATCACCGTGGCGGGCGCCACCATGGGCAGCCGGGACGACCTGCAGCACCTGCTGGCCTTCCTCGCCCGCACCGGGGTACGCCCCCCGGTGGACTCCACGGTGCCGCTGGCCCGGACGCGCGACGGCCTGGCGCGGCTGGCCGCCGGGGAGCAGTTCGGCAAGATCGTCGTCGAGGTCTGAGGTGGGTCCGTCTCCCGACCCGCTCCCCGGCGGACCGGCCTCGGACGACGTCTGGACGCCCGACGTGCTCGGCGACGGCTACACCGTGCGCACCCTGTCGCTCGCACCCGACGACGAGGGCGAGGTCGTCGCCAGCCTGGTGCGCTACGCCCCGCCCACCCCCGAGCCGCTGCTGCCCGTCCGCGTGGTCCTCTATCTGCACGGTTGGTCGGACTACTTCTTCCAGACCGGGCTCGCCGACTTCTGGCACCGTTCGGGCGCCGCGTTCTACGCCCTCGACCTGCGCAAGTACGGCCGCAGCCTGCGCCCGCACCAGACCCCCGGCTACACCGACGACCTGCGCGTCTACGACGAGGAGATCGACGCCGCCCTGGCGGTGCTGCGCGCCGAGCACGGCCCGCACGCGCGCGTCATGCTCATGGGCCACTCGACCGGCGGCCTCGTCGCGTGCCTGTGGGCGCAGCGCCACCCCCGGGCGTGGTCCGGGCTGGTGCTCAACAGCCCGTGGCTGGAGCTGCAGGGCTCGTCGGTGCTCCGGCACCTGTCCGGCCCGGCGGTCGCCCAGCTCGCCCGCTTCCAGCCGAAGGTGCCGTTGCCGAACATCGACCCGGGCTACTACGCGCGGACGATCGGCGTCGACACCGGTGGTGAGTGGGCGGTCGACCCGCGCTGGCGTCCCACCCCCTCCTTCCCGGTCCGCGCCGGCTGGCTGCGGGCCGTCATGGACGGGCACGCACGGGTGGCCCGCGGGCTCGGCCTCACCCAGCCGATCCTCATGCTGGCCTCCGCCCGGACGCTCATCAGCCCGCGCTGGAGCGAGGACATGCGTGCGGCCGACATCGTGCTCGACGTCGAGCTGGTAGCCCGGCGGGCGGTGCAGCTCGGCTCGCACGTGACCGTGGTGCGGCTGGCCGGCGGCCTGCACGACCTGGCGCTGTCGCCGCAGCCGGTGCGGGACCGCTTCTACGCGGAGATCGGACGGTGGGCCACCGCCTACGGGTGGGACTGAGCGGCGCGCACCCCGGCAGCGCTCACGACCGGTCGTCGTCCACGATGCCCGCCGCCTGGGCGAGGGTGGGGCCGCCGTCGCCGAGCCGCCAGGCGCGCCACCCGTCCGGCGCGTGCTCCACCTCGGCCGCCGCGGCGGCCGCCTGGCACGGGTCGCCGTACACGCGCCCGTCGGGCAGCTCCAGCAGGCCGTCCACCCGCAGCTGCGCCACCAGCCGCTGACCACGACGCTCGCGCCGCCAGACCAGAGGCGTCACCGCGCGCCGGCTCGCCGCCAGCGCCATGAGGGCGACGTGCGGGGCCGGGGTGCCCGCCGGGCGCGGGGGCACCTGCCCGGCCGCCATGCGCAGGCCCATGATCGGTGTCAACGTGCTCGGAGCGGGAGCGGAGACCACCGTCGTGGGGACCGTCCGGGGGTCCGGCTCGGGGGACTGCGGCCAGCGGGCGACGGGGACCAACGGGTGCAGCCGCGTCGGCGGCTCGTCGGGAGCGGCCGGGTCGTCCGGCGGTGTGGGGGACGGCTGTCCGGACAGGTCGGACGGGGACGGCTGGCCCGGCGGGTCGGCCCGGTACGGCGGCTCCGGCGGGTGGGTCGGGATCGCCTGGTGCGGAGGCGGTGTCTGCGACGGGACCTGCGGCGGCGGGGTGCGGGCCGAGCCGAGCCACTGCGCCCACGCCTCCGCCGGTGAGATGCGCTCCTCCGCCGTCCACCCGGCGGCAGGGTCCTCCGCGCTCGGCAGGTCGGCCGCACGCGGGCCGGCGGCCGGGTCGTCGTGCCGGACCAGGCGCAGCGTCGCGGGCTCGACCGCCCGGCGCGCCGCCTCGAAGGTCGCGAGCGGCGAGACGTCGAGCATCCGGCTGTCGTCCGCGCCACGCACCACGCCGACCTGCAGCACGTCCACCGCGTGCCCCACCGCCCGCAGATGCGTCAACGTGTCGCCCGCCTCGACCGCCACCTCCCCGCACACCAGCACGAGCCGCGCCCCGGGCCGGCCCGCGGACCGGCTGCCGAAGGCCGACCGCTCCCGGAACGCCGCGTAGTCGGCGGTGAACCGTGCCGGGTCCGGGTGGTACGCGCGGGCCATGTCGGCTGCGGTCATCCGGTCGGCCGCGCCCGCCCGGCGCAGCACCGCGACCACCACGGCGTCGTCCACGACGGGCGCCGCGTCGACCACGACCGGACGGCCGGTGGCATCGAGCGCGAGGACCTCGGGGACGTCGGCGTGCTCGGGAGCGCCGGCCCGCGTCCGGACGACGAACAGCGGTTCGCCGACGATCGTCGCCAGGTGGTCGGCGAGCAGCAGCCGGCAGTCACGCAGGAACGCGGTCGCCGCGGGCTGCATCGGCTGCACGAGCCGCGGGCGACCGTCGTCCAGCGCGAACAAGGGCACGCCTCAGCGTGCCACACGGCCACCGCGCCGCCGGGCCGCCACCCCGTGCGCCGCGCGCGGATCATGGACGAGCGTTCACCCCGGTCGCCCTGGCCGCCGGGCGGCGCGGCGGGCGGCCGGCTGTGGCCCTCGCCGGGCCTCGTCCGGCCCTGGTCACGGCCCGATCCACTCACACACCGCGGCCGAGGCGGGGCGTGTCGGTCAGTCGCGGGCCAGCGCTGCCTCGACGCGCTCCACCTTGGCGGTGAGCTCCCCGGTCCGCCCGGGACGGATGTCCGCCTTGAGCACCAGGCTGACCCGGTTCCCGTACCGCCCGACGGCCTCGGTGGCACGCTTGACGACGTCCATGACCTCGTCCCACTCACCCTCGATGGTGGTGAACATGGCGTCGGTGCGGTTCGGCAGACCCGACTCGCGCACCACGCGGACGGCGGCGGCGACCGCCTCGGACACGGACTCGCCCACGCCGGACGGCGCGACGGAAAAGGCAACCAGCATGCCCCCAGCCTCCCGGCCCCGGCACACCCTGTCCAGCTCACGGCGCCGGTCACTCCCACGGGCGCCACCCGCCACCCCGTCGGCCACCCCGGACCGCCGCCGACGACGCCGGTTGCCGGCTGACGGCGCCCGTTGCCGGCTGACGGCGCCGGCGATAGCCAGCGCCGTCACGCGGCAGCCAGCGCCGTCACGTGACAGACAGCGGCGGGGTGTCAGTGGAAGGTCTCGCCGCGGGCGAGCATGTCGACGACGGCGGCGATGCGCCGGGCGCGGGTCTCGGGGCGCACCGCCTGCTGCACGCGGTAGTAGATGGCGTAGCGGTTCTGGCTGGTCAGCGTCGCGTAGAACGCCTTGGCCTGTGGGTTGGCGTCCAGCGCGGCGAGCAGGTCGGGGTGCGGCTCCGCGGTGGCGGGCCCGGCGTAGGCCCGGTCCCAGCGGCCGTCGGCGCGGGCCCTCTCCACCTCCGCCAGCCCGCGCGGCTCCATACGGCCGGCCGCGATCAGCTCCTCGGCCAGCCGGCGGTTGCGCGCCGACCACGCACTGCGCGGCCGGCGCGGGGTAAACCGCCGCAGCATGGTGTGCTCGTCGCGACCGCGGGCCTGTCCGTCGATCCATCCGTAGCGCAGCGCCACCTCGAGCGCCTCGTCGTAGGTGACCGTCGTCAGCGGCGCGCCCTTCTTGGCGAGGACGAGCCAGACCTCCGCTCGGTCGTCCTGGTGCTCGGCGAGCCATCGCTCGAGGTCCGCCTGTCCCGTGAACAGCACGGGCTCGGCCGACGGCACCGGACCGGCGACCGCCGGGCGTCCGCGCCGAGCGGCCTCGACCGCGCCGCCGTCCCCCGATGGCGACCGGACAGCCGCCGCGTCGTCGGGCTCCCCCACCGCCGGCTGCACACCGTCGGCCTCGGTCACCGCTAGACCGCCGCCCTGGACCGGGCCGCGATGCGCTCCGCCAGGAGCTCGGCCAGGTGCACGCCCTGCACCCCGGCGAGCTGCTCGCCCTGCGTCCGGCACGAGTACCCGTCGGCCAGGTAGACGTCCCCGGGCGCGGCGGCCCGCAGCGCGGGCAGCAACGAGGTCTCGGCCACCGCGACCGACACGTCGTAGTGCCCCTTCTCCATGCCGAAGTTGCCGGCCAGCCCGCAGCACCCGGCCATCGCCGAGAACTGCGCGCCGGCGTCGGTGAGCAGCCGGCGGTCCGCCGTCCAGGTCATCACCGAGTAGTGGTGGCAGTGCGGCTGGACGACGGCGGTCACGTCGGACAGGTCCGGGACCTGCCACCGCTCGCCGGGACCGACCGGGGCGGGCGCCGTGAGCAGCTCGGCGAGGGTGTGCGTCTGGCGGGCGACCGCCTCGGCGCGCGGGTCGTCGGGCAGCAGGTCGCGCAGGTCCGAGCGCAGCACGGCGGTGCACGACGGCTCCAGGCCGACGATCGGGATGCCGTTCACCGCGAACGGGCCGAGCACCTCCAGGAGCTGGGTGAGCCGGCGCCGGGCGCCGTCGAGCTGGCCGGTCGAGATCCAGGTCAGGCCGCAGCAGGCCTGCTGGTCGGGGATCAGCACCTCATAGCCGGCGTCCTGCAGGACGGTCACCGCCGCGCGGGGGACCGACGGCGAGAGCGTGTCGCTGAACGAGTCCGTCCACAGCACGACGCGCGGCTTGCGCCCCCCGGCTCCCGCATCCGCGACCGCGCCCGAGACCGTCACCGAGCCGCGACCGGCACCTCGGCGGGCCCAGCGCCGGAACGGCTCCTCGGCGAACGTCACCATCGTCCGGCGCGTGTCCATGCCGCCGGCGGCGAGCACCGCCTTCGCGACAGGTCGCACACCGAGCACCGTGTTGGCGACCTTCGCCAGCCCGGGCACCGCCGTGATCAGGCGGGTCCACCGCGGCAGCCAGCCGAGCGCGTAGTGGTTCACCGGCCGCAGCCGACGCCGGTAGGTGCGGTGCAGCACCTCCGACTTGTACTGGGCCATGTCCACGCCCGCCGGGCAGTCCGCCGAGCACGCCTTGCAGGACAGGCACAGGTCGAGCACCTCGTGCACCTCGGGCGAGGACCACCCGCGCGACACGAGCCGCCCGTTGGCCATCTCCTGCAGCACGCGCGCCCGGCCGCGGGTCGAGTCCTTCTCGTCACGCGTGGCCAGGTACGACGGGCACATGAAGCCACCCGCGGCGGTGTTGTCCGCCCGGCAGCGCCCGACGCCGGTGCAGCGGTGCACCGCGGTGGTGAAGTCGCCCGCGTCGTGCAGGAACGCAAACCCGCCGTCGGCGGCCGGCAGGCGTCGGGCGGCCGGACGGCGCAGGTCCGCGTCGAGGGGCCGCGGACGCACCAGCACGCCGGGGTTGAGCAGGTCGCGCGGGTCGAACAGGTCCTTGAAGGCGCCGAACAGGTCGATCACCCGTTGCGAGTACATGACCGGCAGGAGCTCCGAGCGAGCCCGCCCGTCGCCGTGCTCGCCGGACAGCGACCCGCCGTGCGACGCGACCAGCTGTGCGGCGTCGGTCATGAACGCCCGCAACGGCTCCCCGGAGCGCTCCAGCGGGTAGTCGAGCCGCAGGTGCACGCACCCGTCGCCGAAGTGGCCGTAGGCGAGCCCGTCGACCTCGTGCCGCGCCATGAGGGCCTCGAGCTCGCGCAGGTACGACCCGAGCCGCTCCGGCGGCACCGCCGAGTCCTCGAATCCCGGCCAGGCCTGTTCGCCGTCCGGGGTCCGCCCGCCGAGCCCTGCCCCGTCCTCGCGGATGCGCCACAGCGCCGACGCCTCCGGCCCCGGCGGGAACAGCCCGTACGACGACGTGCCCGCATCGGCCACCAGTGCCCGGGCGCGGTCGAGCGCCTCGTCGAGCGTGTCGCCCCCGACCTCGACCATGAGCCAGCCGGCCCCGGCGGGCAGCTCCGGGACGGCTGCCTCGCCGCGGACCCGGCGCACCACGTCGATCAGCCGCGAGTCCATGCCCTCGATCGCGAGCGGCTTGTGCCGCAGCAGGCCCGGCACCACGTCGGCAGCACTCGCCATGTCGGGGTAGCCGAGGACGACGAGCACCGGCGCGGCCGAGACCGGCACCAGCCGGACGGTCGCCTCCAGCAGCGTCCCGACCGTGCCCTCCGTGCCGACCAGCGCCTTGGCCAGGTCGGTGCCGTTCTCCGGCAGCAGGTGCTCGAGCGAGTACCCCGACACCTGCCGACGGAACCGGCCCAGCTCGGTGCGGATGACGTCGAGGTTCGACCGGACCAGCGCCTCCAACCCGGGCACCGCGTCCAGGGCGCCGGCACCGGAGCGCGCGGCGATGCGTCGGCCTGTGCCGTCCACCAGGTCGAGCGCCAGCACGTTGTCCGCCGTGCGGCCGTGGGCCACCGCACGTGGACCGCACGCGTTGTTGCCGATCATCCCGCCGAGCGTCGCCCGAGCCTGCGTCGACGGGTCGGGCCCGAAGCGCAGCCCGTGCGGGGCGGCCGCCTGCTGCAGCACCGACATGACGACGCCCGGCTCGATGCGCGCCGTGCGGGCCTCGGGGTCGATCTCGAGGATGCGGTTCACGTGCCGGGAGAAGTCGAGCACGATGCCCGTGCCCACCGAGTTGCCGGCCACCGACGTGCCACCGCCGCGCGACGTCAGCGGCACGCCCAGGTCGCGGGCCACCGCGAGCGCGGCCTGTACGTCCTCCACGTCCCGCGGAAAGGCCACCACCTGCGGGACGACCCGGTAGTTCGACGCGTCGGTCGAGTACTCGGCGCGTCGCCGGGAGGAGTCGTCCACCGTCCCGCGCAGCGCAGACCGCAGCGCGCGCACGACCTCGGCGCTCGTCACGTCCCCGGGCACGGTCTCGGTCACGGCAACCACGAGGTGCAGTCTCGCACCGCGACGCCGCAGCTCCGGCATCCACTCCACCACCCGGTCAGGTCCCCGGTCCGCGAGCCTCCGCCGCCCCCACCCACGGCGCCCGCACCCACCGCGCGGCGGGTGTACCGACCCGGCGGCGCGTGTGCCGACCCGGCGGCGCGTGTGCCGACCCGGCGGCGCGTGTACCGACCCGGCGGCGGGTGTGCCGACCCGACGGCGCGT
>Ga0164243_10005237_pt1 | contig 19876 bp, 16 predicted proteins | sample OricompcompostOP_FD_108781 | JGI IMG/M metagenome (GOLD analysis project Ga0164243, IMG submission 108781) | Organic Plus compost microbial communities from Emeryville, California, USA - Original compost - Organic plus compost (OP) | ecosystem: Engineered > Solid waste > Mixed feedstock >... | reverse complement strand
TCTATAAAAAACAAAAACGAAGTGTCCTGAATTTCTTAGGACACTTCGTTTTTTGTTTTATCTGTGGGAATGTTATGGCTTTTTCAGCATAGCTGCTACCTTGCGGACTATTTTTTCCGCATGCACCCGGGAATTTTCTATAAACCATTTATGCGTGTTCAGGCCGCCGCAGACCACACCTGCCAGATACAGTCCTTCAATATTGGTCTGCATCGTCTCCGGATTATGATCCGGCAGACAGGCATTGTCCTGATCGATCTTAATGCCAAAGCGGCGCAGCATATCAAAATCCGGCCTGAATCCGGTCATCGCCAATACATAATCATTGGGCAGTGTTATCAGCTGTCCGTCCCGGTCTCTCAACACCACTTCCTTTTCACGGATCTCCAATAACTCAGATTCGAAATAAGCCTTGATGCTGCCTTCAGCGATCCGGTTTTCGATATCAGGCTTTACCCAATATTTCACCCTTCTGCCAATTTCACTGCCACGGATGATCATTGTCACCTCGCCGCCTTTGCGCCAGATTTCCAGTGCGGCATCCACTGCCGAATTATTGGCTCCAACCACCAGGGTTTTCTCCATGACATAAGGATGCGCTTCTTTATAGTAGTGATGCACTTTGGGGAGGTCTTCTCCGGGAATATCCATATAAATGGGTACATCATAAAAACCTGTGGCAATAATTACTTTTTTGGCCAGATAGTTTCCTTTTGAAGTCGCAACCTGAAATAACGCATCCAGTTCCTCTCCATTTTTGTGGATCTGTTTCACTTCTTCATAAAGATGCACCTTCAGATCGAAATACTGTGTGACTTGCCGGTAATATTCCAGCGCCTCCTGACGGCCGGGCTTAGGCGCCAGACACATAAAGGGCAGTCCGCCTATTTCCAGGCGATCGGCCGTCGAAAAAAAAGTCATGAATATAGGATAGTTAAATAGAGAATTAACCAAAGCTCCCTTTTCAAGGATCAGATACTCCAGCCCGGCCTTTTTAGCCTCGATACCACAGGTAAGACCAATAGGTCCCGCTCCGACAATCAAGATATCTAATGTTTTCAATGTCTTGTTCTTTTATAGTCTGACCGGCAAATTTCATGGAAGAAGTGAACCGGTAAAAATGTTATGAACCGGCAGGAGGTACTGAAGTAAACTTACAACAGAACGGCAGCCAGGATATAATCCGCAATCAATATGGTAATACAACTTGTTACCACCGCCTTGGTACTGGCCTGCCCGATTTCCAGAGAGCCGCCGCGGACATGATAGCCGTAGTAAGCAGAGATACTGCTGATCAGAAAAGCAAAGGTATAGGCCTTAATCATTGCAAATACGACATTAAAAGTACTAAAGCCCATACGAAGTCCGCGATCAAAGACATTCGGGGATATGATACCGGAGAATTCCCCGGCCACCCTGCCGCCCCAGATACCTACGATACAGGAGATCAATACCAGGATCGGCATCATAATAAAGGACGCCGCAATCTTCGGAAAAACCAGATAAGAATACGGATTGATCCCCATGATCTCCAGCGCGTCGATCTGTTCAGACACCCGCATATTCCCTAATTCAGAAGCGACTTTACTGCCAATGACGCCTGCCAGTACAATGCTCAGTACCGTAGGAGACAGCTCCAGCAAAATACTGTCCCGGACGATCTGGGCAATCGTGGTGAGTGGTATTAACGGACTTACCAGCTGATAAGCCGTCTGTACGGTGGTAACCGCACCCAGAAAAATGGAGACAATCAGTACAATAGGCAAGGCACCAAACCCGATTTCATAGCACTGGCCGATAAATTCTTTCCAGTACATTTTGAAATTCTCAGGCCTGGAGAACATGGTTTTCAGCATGATCAGATACTTACCGAACTCCGTGAGAAAAGTTGAAAACATATCAAATTGTTTCGCTGGCAATTTACAGATTTTTAAGCAATTAGACGTCAGTTTAAACTGCTTTGGGTCTTATTTAGGAATTTCAGGCTCCCTGCGTCCTATCTGCCAGGTACTCAGGCGTTTTTGTATCCGCCGAGCGCTGTTGCGGACCGGATGGAAAAATGCGTACTGTTTTAGAAAGGATATCTCCGGCAGAACCAGGATCAGGCTGCCCGGTACCCTGCTTTGCCCATAAGCCCATACTGCTTACCAGGATCTGTATTTAGGCGTATTGACAAACAATCAGGTTCTATAAAGCGAAAATGCACATTATCTCAAATAAAAATCAATATAATATTATGCAGGCTGCAGTCCCTAACGCCACGCAGTAGCCCCGTCAGCAGCAACAGCACTGGATTCTCCTTTTAACCAGACAGCCATGACCTTTGAGTCAGCCCCTTCGTTCACATTATATTTCTTACCATCTGCCGGGATGATCGCCAGATACCAAAGGTGTCCAAAAGGGCCGGTAAGATGATAGTTACAGCCGATTTGCAGGTACTTGCCATCAGGCGAAAATATAGGATAGACCTCCTCAAGATCGCTGTCGGTGACCTGAACCAAGTTAGCACCATCGGCATCCATCATCCAGATATGGTTGCTTGCATTGAAGGCAATTTTGCTTCCATCCACACTACAGGAAAACCCGCCCCAATCTGCAAAATCCATGGACCGGATAAGTTTAGCCTGAGTAAAAGCCGCATTTGTCCGGTATAAATCATTTTCGACCCTGAAGAGCACGGTATTGTCAGGCATCCAACAGATATGTTCCTCAATTTTTTTCCCCATAAAGGAACTCAGGTTATGGAGCACCTTACCCGTGATATCCATTATGACAATCCCATCATCATAGGTCGGTTGAACGGCTATCAACTTCTCGTCAAAAGATAAATGGGGAATCGTGATATCCCCATCTGTCGGATAATATTTAAATTGCCGGATAATTGTACCGTCAGCCAGGTTCTCATAAGTATATACATTAGCATCATAATCACCATCCTTGGCATCAGAGCAGATAAGTATTCGCTTACCGTCCTGACTAATATCCCAGAAGTTTCGATCCACGTCATAAGGCAGTACCGTTGCCCCTTTGCCAGTAGCCAAATTGATCTTTAACATCCCGTCCGTTGCCCAGTCATAATATAAAATTCCAGGCAAGTTTTTAGAAGGGCCTTTACCGCCGCCACCATCGCCGTTACCCTCTTTGCTGCATGACATACTAAAGCTAAGTAACGAAAGCAGCACTAAAAATTTCATCATTGAATGTTTCATAGGATATCTATTTAATTTTTATACCATACTATCATATTGCTATTAAGCCGTGCGGGCATTTTCCCGGTTATGCAGGTGTTTGTGGGTAACTTTTTTGAAAGCAATTGCTGACAACCTAAAGCTGCGGGTATTGAATGACCACAAGTAAAAAGCCGGCTTTATAAGCCTTTTATTGATAATTACTTCAAAATTGGCCCTTTATCTCTTATCAGACAATCCTTAAAAACCCCGATATTACTTCTACTGGAAAACCGGTAGAAAGAAGGCACCCTACGACTGTTTATCAGCCCCCGGACAGGGGAAACCCACCGCCCTAACCTCATGCAAGAATTCGAAGTAAACAACGCCGCCTTGCTGATTAGCAAAGCCATGAAACTGAATCTTCTCTAAAAGGGGGAGCAGGGGGCTGTTTTTCGTTATCTAAAGACAAATCTGATCGCCTGATTTGTAAAATCTATTGATTTTAACCATTTTGTTCAAAAAATTGCTTTAGCTTTGCTGCCCTTTTATTAATAACTATGCTGAAGCAACAGGCCATAAAAACCTGGAAATTATCCACGCCCATCATTTTTGGTGAACTGACGCAGATGTCTCTGGGGCTGATCGACTCTGCCATGGTGGGATCTATCAATTACAAGCAGCTGGCCGCTTCAGCACTGGTCAATAGTGTTCTGGTGATTCCCTTTGTATTTGGTATTGGTCTTACTATGTCCATTTCCCAGAAAGTAGCCGCAGCGCATGGCAGAAAAGACGGGCAGCAGGTATCCCATTATCTTTATAACGGTTTTATATTATGCTCCGTCGCTGCACTGGCCATATGTGGGTTACTGGAACTGGGTAAAAACATTTTATTCCATCTGGATCAGGATCCGGAAGTGGCCCGGCTATCCGTGCCTTTCCTCAGGCTTGTAGGCTTTTCAGTGATCCCTACGCTAATGTTTATGTCCATCAAGCAGTTTACTGACGGACTGGAAAAGACAAAAACGGCGATGATCCTGTCACTTTTAGCCATGCCGCTCAATATATTTCTGAACTGGCTGCTGATATTCGGTAACTGGGGGCTGCCGCGCCTGGAGCTTACCGGCGCGGGACTGGGTACCCTGATCACCCGTATAATCATTTTGGGCGCAATGATCATCGTACTGTTTACCCATCCTTTATTCAGACGCTATGTAGCAGTCAGAAAAAACCAGTGGAAGTTAAAGTGGCAGTCTGTCAGAGAGCTGTTAAGAATAGGCGTTCCCAGCGGCATGCAGGCAGGCATTGAAACCGGCGCCTTTGCAGTGTCAGGGATTATCGTTGGCACCCTGGGTGCCGTTCAGCTGGCGGCCCACCAGATCGCCCTGCAATGCGCGTCACTGACCTTTATGGTCTCTCTGGGGTTGGCACAGGGCTGTTCCATCAGGATCAGCAACGCCTTTGGCCGGAAAAACTGGCCGGAAATAGGCGCTATTGGCAAGAGTACTTTTTACTCCGGACTTGTCTATGGTGTAATCTGTGCATTGCTATTTATCATCCTGCGCAGACCTCTGTCCCAGATATTCAACGATGACAGCCAGGTTGTCGCCCTGTCCTCCATGTTGATGTTCTATGCTGCCGTCTTCCAGATCTCTGACGCAACCCAGGCCATTGGCGTGGGCAGCCTAAGAGGCATTAATGATGTAAAAATGCCCACCATCTATATGGCAACCGCTTATTGGGTATTTGGCGTACCCGTCGGATGCCTGCTTACTTTTGTCTTTAACTTCGGCGTCACGGGGATATGGATCGGCTTTATTCTGGGTTTATCTTTCAACGCTTTGTTTCTGAACAAGCGTTTCAACAAAATGGTCCGTCAACATCTGTGACGGGCCATTTTGGTCGTTTTCGCTTACAATGACATTATTTAAGCAAGTAAGGCTGAATCTGTTTTTTCCAGATCTTGTAGCCTGCGGGGCGCATATGCAACTGATCAGCTAAATAAAGCGAAGTAATCGCCTTGCCGTCATTGCCAAACATGGGCTTAGTGATATCAATGTATGCCGCGTTGGATTGTTCTTCCAGAAAATCCTCAATCATGCCATTGGTTTTTTTGATCTTCTCCCAGGCAAATTTCCGGCTGGGGCTGAATTTAATAGAGACAAACCCAATATTAGCCTCAGGCAAATTTTCTCTGATCAAGTCAAACAGGGTGTGAAACCGTTCAAAGACGCTGTCGGCTGACACGGATTTATCATAATCGAAATCATTTTCACCACAATAAATAATCACTTGTTTTGGGTGGTAAGGATATATAATTTTATCCGCATAATAAATCAGGTTCGGCAATTGGGAACCGCCAAATCCCCGGTTAATGATCGTGTATCCCGGAAAATACTGATCCACATCGGTCCATTTCTTAAAAGAGGAGCTGCCTATAAACAAGATCGCGTCCCTGGGTGGCATTTTGAGACTATCCTGATGCAAAAACTGGTCAATTTCTCCTTTAAAGGACGTGTTGGACTGGCCCGTGGCAGATGTTAAAAATAACAGACAAAGCGCCAGTACACCCCATATTTTTTTCATTGATATATTTTTTATGATAACCAAATATAATATTTATAGAGGGCCCAGCAAGGCCTTTTGATTCGTTTAACAATCTCATCAGGCTTTTCTGATCAATTCCTTGACAGATTTTTCAGCAGGGCGCCAACTTTAATTATCTTCGCTGTATTCGTTTTATAAGAACATCATGAATCCATCCAAACCCCAAGGCCAGCAATCCGGCATATCACCTCAAGACCAGGCGAGCAAGGCTTCTATGCAAAAAACGCCTGCCCAAAATCTGTTTGAGCAGTCAGATCCAGCCACGGGAGAAAGGACCGGATGTTTTGCAGAAATAATCATACCGCTGCATTTACCCCGCAACTACACCTGGGAGATCCCTGATTATCTGGTAAAAGATGCCCGTATAGGGCTTCGCTGTGAAGTATCGCTTAGAAATAAAAAATATACAGGCATTATAAAAAAGCTCTTTGACCGGGCACCGGACGCATTTACGCCCATTCCCATATACAGCCTGCTGGATAAGCAGCCTATTGTTACGCCAGTCCAGCTTAAGTTATGGGAATGGATCGCAGATTATTATCAGTGCAGTGAAGGAGATGTGATGCAGGCCTCCGTACCATCAAATTTTAAACTCTCCAGTGAGAGTGTTATCCGGCTGGAAGAAAACGCAGAAAACAAAGATCTGGACCTGGACTTTACTGATGAGGAGTTCATGCTGGCTGAAGCCCTTCAGATCAGAGGAGAACTCCGGTTCCCTGAAGTACAGCAAATACTGGAAGGCAGAAGGGTTTATCCTGTCGTGAAAAAATTGATCGACCGGGGCATTTGTTATATAGAAGAGTCTCTAAAAGAAAAGTATAAGGCAAAAAAAGCCATTTTCATCAGCTTTCACCCCGACTATCAAAAAGAAGCCAATCTGGAGCCGTTGCTCAATAACTGGAAGGGAGCGCCGGCGCAGTTAAAAATACTGATGCTGCTCAGACATATGACGCTTGGGGAAGGAGATGTCTTACAGAGCGCCCTGCTGAAAAAGGCAGAAACCGCACTCAGCACGCTTAAGGCACTCCTGGACAAAAACATCCTGGTAGCACAGACCCGGTCCATTACCCGGCTGCCGCTAATGCCTCCTTTTATTGAGATGGATTTTTCTCTTACCCGGCCGCAGCAAAAAGCATATGACCAGTTAAGGGAAAGCATGCAGCAAAAGCATGTCAACCTGCTGCATGGGGTTACCGCCAGCGGAAAAACCCATATTTATCTCAAATTGATGGAACAGGCACTTAGAGCGGGCAAACAGGTTTTATACATGTTACCGGAGATCGCACTCACCGCCCAGATCATCAGAAGGCTGCAGCACCATTTTGGAGGACATGTTGCGGTCTATCATTCCAGGTTCAATCCCAATGAAAGGGTAGAGCTCTGGGAAAAGGTACGTAAAAACGAAGTACAGATTATCCTGGGTGCACGCTCATCTTTACTGTTACCGTTTAAAGACCTCGGGTTAATTATTGTAGATGAAGAACATGACAGTTCCTATAAACAGCAGGATCCGGCTCCGCGCTATAATGCCAGAGACGCCGCTATCTATTATGGCACCTTATTTGAAAACTGCCCCGTATTACTGGGAAGTGCGACGCCTTCTCTGGAAAGCTATTACAACGCCACACACGGTAAGTATGGCCTGGTCAGCCTGACACAGCGCTATGAGAGCGTCGCCATGCCGGTCATTGAGCTCGATGATCTAAATATGATCCCCAGAGAAATCCCTCGCCCGATTTTAATTTCTCCCGAGCTGGAGCGACAGATCCATGCAACCTTAAAAAGCCATAAACAGGTTATTTTATTTCAGAACAGAAGAGGGTATTCCCCTTATCAGATCTGTAACAGTTGCGGATGGATACCCCAGTGTAAGCACTGCGCTGTTTCATTGACTTATCATAAAGGCAGAAACAAGCTGATCTGCCACTACTGCGGTACAGAATATCCGCTTGTCACGACCTGTGCAGCCTGTGGCAGTCATGATTTCCAAAGAAAGAAATTTGGTACAGAACAAATAGAAGAAGCTGTCGCGGCTTTATTTCCCAAGGCAAGGGTGGCCAGAATGGATTATGACAGCGTTAAAGGCAAATATAGCCATGACGCAATGATCCAGCTGTTTGAATCGCAGAAAATAGATATCCTGATCGGCACGCAGATGGTGGTCAAGGGACTGGACTTCGAGCATGTCAGTCTGGTGGGGATCCTGGATGCAGACGGACTGCTTAATTTCGCGGATTTCAGGGTAGCAGAGCGCGCCTTTCAATTAATGGAACAAGTCAGCGGCCGGGCCGGCAGAAAAGACGGTAAGGGCCGTGTTTTGATTCAGGTTTCAAATATCCATCATCCCGTACTTGGATATGTCAAATCACATGATTATCTCGCCATGTACGATGAGGAGCTCGGACACCGCAAAGCCTTCCGGTACCCGCCCTTTACCAGGCTGATCAGGCTGATTTTTAAACACCGGGAAAGCCCCACTGCCAGAGAAGCAGCGAGCCGGGTATCGCAAGCGCTGAGACAGCTCGCTTCTATTGAAGTACTGGGGCCTGCCGCTGCGCCCGTTGAAAGAGTCAGAGGGCAGTACCTGTGGGAAATACTGATCAAAGTTCCCAAGGATCCGGGGCAGTTACAACGCTGCCGGACGATCATCGATCAGCAGATAGCCGTCCTGCAGTCCTCCAAAGCCTTTGCAAGGGTACTGGTCACCTCCGACGTGGATCCCCTTTAAAGGGAACGGGCATCTTAGATCATTGCCGCTTTTTTTGTGCCTGGAATATTGACAACAACAATGGCCGCAAGAATAAGCAATATGCCCATAATTTGCCAGAAACTGCTGCTTTCGCCCAGTACCAGGTACGCGCAGAGAACGGCAGTGGGTAATTCAACAGCGCCCAAAATACTACTTAAAGCAACGCCTACCCTGGGGATGGCATAAGCAAATAATAAGGGGGGCAGTACCATCCCGAAAAAACCCAGCAATAATCCATAAGGCAGGATATCCGTAAAATACGTTTCCATTGCCTGCGTACTTATCAATTTTTGTATCTGCCCAAAAGGAGGGAATACGGCCATAATCATAACAGACACGCCCAGCACCACCCAGGAACTTTTAACCACAGCGGGAAGCCGGTTACCTACATACCCGTTGGCCAGAACAAATACAGCATAAAAAAAACCGGCAAGAAGACCGTAACAGATACCAGACAGGCTTAAATGGGCCTCAGCCCGGTCGCCGATAATACCGGAGCCCAGTACCGTTCCGATTAATACAATTAGCACAAATAACCATTTGCGCGGCGTAACCGGAACCTTAAAAATAAGGCGTTCCAATAAAATACTGATCCAGGTATACTGCATCAGCAAAATAATAGCGATGGAAGCAGGCGTCTGCTCCACGCATTTATAATAACTGAGACTGATACTGCCTGAGGCCATACCCGTCAGGATCAATTTTAAGCGTGTGCTCAGATCCGCTCTGACGTGTACTTTGTTATTTATCTTCCTGCCCAGATAAAATATCATCAACAACAGCCAGAGCAGCCCCGCGCCAAAATACGCCTGCGCACTGGTCACGTCTGCCAGAGAGAATCCCTTTGCATAAGCCAGCTTAACAAAAGTAGACAAAATGCCAAAACTGCATCCGCCCAGCAGTACAAGTAAGACAAATCGTATCATAATAAATTGTGGGATAAAGATACAGTTTTTATAGCGCCATTGAAGTTAAAACCAATTGATGTTCTGCCGCTTACCACCAGCAAAAGGTCATTCATTATACTAAAAATAATTGCCGGCGTCTACAAATTTTTAACACCGACTTGCCGAGAATCCATTAATTTGGATGCATATTTGTAAACACAAGAAAATCTATGCGTTTGAACCGGGTAATATGCGCTTTTATCATAACAGTTATTTTTCTGGGCACCGCTGATGCACAGCGCCTTATCCGTGGTCATGTGTATGGCGCCAGAACGTCTTCCTCACCGGTGGATTCCATGCGCATCAGTACCGCCCGCGGCCTGGTCACTTTCTCTGACGCGACGGGCTATTATCAAATCAGCAGCAGTACACCGGATAAAGATACCTTATATGTTTCCTATAAAGGCAGACAGATCATGCAGTATCCCATTGGGCTGATCAGCTCTCCGGAGAAATTTGATATTTATCTGCAGAACCCGGGATTTTATGATGACAGCTATTTTAATGAACTCGAGGAAGTCAAGATCAACGCCCGTAATTATCACACTGACTCTCTGGAGAAAAGACGGATTTACGGTGATATATTCGATTACACCAAACCTAAATTCAATCCGTTCCATCCGGTCACTTCCGTTGTCAATGTATTCAGACAGCCTTATCTGAACCGCCAAAAACGCTATCAGGAATTTGCCGTCTCCAGTGAACAGGAGGGCTATGTCAATTCCAGGTTTACAACAACGCTTGTCGCCAATCTTACCGGAATGCAAGACGACGATCTGATCAGGGAATTCATGAAAAAATACCGCCCTTCCTTCTCCCAGATGAAAGGAATGGTAGATATCTCACTGGGACAATATATCCTGGACTGCTATAAGGTATTCAAAAAAGACAAGGGGCTTAAATAAATATATATTTGAAGCTTCTCTCTCTCTCTCTCTTTTTGTAAAATATTCACGTATTTATGAATTTGTTACCCGCAGAAATACAAAAATGGTTTTACCAGGTGCTAACCGAAGAGATTTCACCGGGCGAATTTGAACAGTGGCTATATGCGAACAGGGAGCTGGAGAAATATATACCTGCCGAAGACTATCTTGAATTGATTGCATTAAATTATAAAGAAAACAGCGATAAATATGCACTTTGGAGACTGCTCAAAAAACAGATTGATCTGAGTGATTTTGAAACATATAAAATGCTGGCGCTGCTCAGACAAGCGCAGCAAAAAAACGACCGTCTTGCAGAAATCCTCGCTGCGTTCTATCATCTTTATTGCAGGGGATATGAATTTTTGCAGGATCTGGGCCTGGGTATGGGACTCAGTATTGAAGATCCGGTTATCGATGGCAGCAATACTGCTTCCTGGCAGAGCTTGTCCCCGGATGAGCAAAGTAAATTCCTGGAAAGCCTGTCTCCTTTATTAGAAGAGTGCCTGTCTGATTTAATCATGCAGTTAGAGAAAAAGAAAATTGTGTTGACAGGGAGGCTGGATCACAACGACAATTATATTTATAAAGATTTCAGAAGTGAAGCGGAAAAAAGATCGAAGTACTGGATTCCCGTCAGTAACGAAAATGCCGCTAATCCCACTTTTGGCAAGCAGCGTGGCGGGCGCCGGTAAAAAAGATTAGCCGCTCTATTAAATTTCAAGAAATCAACAGCTATATTTTGCCGGAACAGCTCCATACGCTAACTTTGCGGGCAAATTAGTACAAGATTAAAACAGGTGTAACCATATTCCTTATTCTGCTGCTTAATTGCCAGGTCTTTAATAAATTTCTGGTCATGGCCACTTTCATTGCAAATGAGGATTATGTAGCCGCTAATCTTTGCGTCAACAAAGATCATCCGGAGATGCACTGTAACGGTCATTGCCAACTGGATAAAAAACTCCATGATGATCAGGACCATAATCAACCCAGTTCCGATAAAAAAGTCAGCTTCGAATCTGCTGTCTTCTTTTTCAATACAGCGGACCCCATCCCCGCTGTGGCAACGATAAGCGCTGTTACGCCACAAAACGGCATTCCGGTGCTGTTCAGCGCACAGGCCTATTATACCAAGCCGATTCATCCGCCCGCTATCTGCTAGTCACCCACTTTAAAGTGCTTTTATTGCATAGGCTCAGGCTATGCGGTTTATTTCTATGCCCCTAGACAGTGTGAGATATTTATCACTGATCACCGGTCAGGTGCATGCATTATGCAGGCACTGCACGCTGTTAGCTTCCTTACAAGGCAGCCGGCAGCAGTATTGCACAGGCTTCCTATAGCACTTTAATCACTTACCAATTCAAAAGGATCTATTATCATGGACGTTACCACATTAGCGTCCTAAGCCGTTATTTGATACACAAAAAAATGATCAATAAAGGTACTGGCTAATCTATGCCCCGTGCTTTATAAAATATTAATGCCATGAACGACACATATAAAAACAGGTACGCATTTCTTATTCATGTAATTGTTTTGATGCTGGTATTTTCCGCACTACGGCCGTTGACACCCGCGTTCTCCCAGCACATTGATAAGGAGTCAAATCCGGTTCAGCATATTAATGGCAACGTCATTGACAGCCTGACAGGCAAACCTGTACCAGGAGTCACTGTGAAATTTAAGACAACCTGCCCGATGGCTGCTTCCGCAGCTACCTGTCAGTGCATATCTATGAAAAACGGAGATTTTACGATGCAATATAATTGTTGTTGCAACGGTGCCTGTGCCGCCGTAGCCATGGACGCCCCGGGTGGTGTACAAATGGATACGCTTATTATCTCCGCAGTCAGTTATGAGACCGCCACGCTTATAAGAGAACATCGTCAGGTCAATGAGCCTTTTGAGGTCCGGCTCGTTCCGGTTAATAATAATCTTTCGGAAGTATTGGTTACCGCGGCCCGGTTTAAGCAAAACAGGGCAGATATACCGGCCGCCATCGGCGTAGTGGACAGTCTGCAAATAGCACTGACCAAAGCCACCAGAATTGATCAGCTGGTCAATCAGGTGCCGGGTATATTTATGGCCGACTTAGGCAACGAGCAACATGAAATGAGTATCCGGCAGCCGATAACGACTAAAAGCCTGTTTTTATATTTAGAAGACGGCCTGCCGATCAGAACTTCGGGGCTATATAACCACAACGCACTTCTGGAAATGAACCTTGCAGCCACCAGCCGCATTGAAATACTGAAAGGGCCCGCATCCGCGCAATACGGGCCGGAAGCCATTGGCGGAGCAGTCAATATTATTTCAGCTGCTCCTCCGGCGACGCTGTCAGGCAAAGCGAGCGTGGAAGCGGATAACAACGGTTACAAAAAAACGGCCCTTCGCATTGGAGACAGTTTCGGCAAATTAGCCATGGTGCTCAGCGGCTATTACGCCAACCGCCATAACGGCCCTATTGACTTCAGCGATTTTCATAAAACGGCCTTTACCCTCAATACCATCTATCAGTTCAGCCCTTCATTAAGCTGGCAGAACAAAGCCACCTATGTTGATTATTACGCCGACATGTCTGGCTCGCTGGACAGCCTGGCCTTCGCCCGTAAGGATTTTACCAGCCATTACCGGTTTACCTACAGAAAAGTAAAAGCTTTCAGAGCCAGCTCTATATTAACAAAGCACTGGAGCCAGCGGGGAGAGACAAAGCTCTCCTTCATGTACCGCGATAACCAGACAGGGCAAAATCCTGCCTACAGGATCAAGGATGATAAAACAGACCCTCTGAAAGCGACCGGAGAGATTAATATGAATGCGTTTAAAAGCTATGTAGGACTGTTGCAGCACTTCCAGCATTTTAACTGGCAAAACAGTACACTCATTATGGGACTCAACGCTGATATCAGCCCGAGTCGCTATAATGCCGGGTTCATTAATATTGAAAAAAATAAGGCAGGCGATTATACCGGCTTCAGTGATCCCGATTCTCTGTTAACCGATTATAATACGCATATCAATAATTATGCGGCGTTCCTGCAATGGCAGATGGATCTTTTTCCAGGTCTGAAACTGACACTTGCCGGCAGGTATGACCGCTTTGACTATGATTTCAAAAATCATCTGAGCAGCACTGCTGTCAGTGGAGCTCCGTCGTCCAATGTTCATTTTAATCACTGGACACCCAAGGCCGGATTAAACTACAATCTGAGGCGGGCTGGCTTCTACGCCAGCTACACAGAAGGTTTCGTCCCGCCTCAGGTCACCGAACTGTTCAATAATGTAAAAGTTCCTTTTCTCGATCCCCAGGTATTCCACAACTACGAGGTAGGCGGCTGGTTACATCTGCTGGCAAACAAAATGCGTATTGACTGGAGTCTTTACCATATGAAAGGTGAGGGAGAGATTATCTCCGTGCGCAATAGCGACGGTTCTTCAGAAAACAAAAACGCAGGCCAGACCAGTCACAGCGGCCTGGAACTGGGTCTGGAATACAAGCCCGCTCACCAGTGGGATATCCACCTGGGAGGCACCGTTGCCAGGCATAAATTCAGCCAGGAAACGCAGGGAGGGGTTATCCTGGATGGCAATCAGATGCAGGCAGCACCCGGCTGGATCGGTAATGGCAGCGTTACCTATCAACCGGATTTTATAAAAGGATTTCATATAGGCCTGGAATATCAGCAGGTAGGCAGCTATTATATGGATGATGCCAATACAACCCGCTATAAGGGATTTGAAATCCTGAATCTGAGAACGGGCTACCGGTGGAACAAGGCCGAAGTCTGGGTACATGCATTAAATCTGCTGGACCGCTATTATGCAAATGTTGCGACGAAATCTTCTTATGGTTACAGTTATAACCTGGGCAATCCCTTTACCCTGGCTGTAGGCATTGAATATAACTTTTAAAATACGCCGTCATGCAAAAAAAGAACTTATACCGCCTACACCGCGTGCTAAGTACCCTGATCGGTATCCCTGTTTTTCTCTGGGCCATCAGCGGCCTGATGCATCCCCTTATGACCAGTGTCAGGCCCGCTATATATACCCAGGCAAGTCCCCGGTTTCAATTGCCGCCAGCTATACTGCAAAAAGCAGCTCCGCTTAAATCCGTGCTGCAGGCCGCAGGGATCAGCCAGGCCAGCCAGGTACACCTGATCCATATGGATACCTCCTGGTATTACCAGGTATTGACTACGCCCGCAGACATACCGAGGTACTTTCATTTACTCAGCGGACATGAAAACCGGGACGCCGACCGGCAGTATGCAGGCGAACTGGCCAGGCATTTTCTGGAGGGGGATAGCAATGTTACCACCCATACACCCGTTGAGTCAATTACAAGGCTTACCAAATTTACCCGCCAGTATAGCTATGTTAACCGTTTTTTGCCGGTATACAAGGTCGCCTTCGGACGCGGAGACCAGATCGCGATATACGTAGACACCCATAACAGCAGATTTGCTTTTGCACTGGATCATCACAGAGCAGTTTTTAATGCATTTTTCGGCTGGTTTCATACCTGGTCCTGGATGGACAGCCTTCCCAGACTAAAGGCAGCAATCATTGCCCTGATTTTGCTCTTGACCTTACTCACTGGAAGTATCGGTATTTACCTGGCATTTACCACAAAGTCCGGGCGGCACCGGACAAATCCACTGGTCAGGGCCCGAAGGCTTCACCGGATCACCGCCATCACCGGCGCCTTCTTTTTAATGGCCTGGGCCTTCAGCGGAACGATACACGCCTTGCAGAATGCCAGGCCTCCCTTTAAGATCCAGAGCGTGAGTCCAGCGAAAATCAGTTCGGCAGATATTGCACCATGTGTCCCGGCTAACGCTGCGCTGCTGGCTGAAGCGCAGCCACTGGCCGGTCTTAATCTGTTTAAGTTGCGCGGTCACCTATGGATACAGGCGATTCCCTATAACAGACAAAGCGGTGTAAAGGATCTGATGAAAGCCCAAAGCGTAAAAGATCAACCGCTTCTATATTATGAGACAGCAGACAGTTCACTGATAGCATTTAATGAAAAGCAGACGGTGGCGATACTGGCAGAAACGGCATTAAAAAACCGGTTTCATCTAAAAACTGCACCCGGCAGTTTACAACTACAGTATTTGACACATTTTACAGAATCGTATAATTTTTCAGATAAAATATTACCCGTCTGGCAGGTTAGCTATGGGCAAGGCATCAACCGTACGATGTTCCTGGATGCATCTACCGGTGAGATCGTTAAAAAAGGGGATGCTTACAAGCAGGCAGACGCACTCATTTTTGCTTTTTTCCATAAACATGAATTTATGAGCTGGGCAGGCAAAAGTGCCAAGGATATGAGTACCATAATCGGTATACTGATCTTGCTGTCTTTACTGATCGTGGGCTACCGGTTGCTCTATATCCGGTCGGGCTATCGTAAAAAAAGGGAAAAGTAAATCTTATTGAATTTTAACCCGGGGATCAAGGGCAGCATACAGAAGATCGGAGAGAATATTTACGGCAACAAAAAACGTAGCGGTAATCAGTACGCTGCCCATTACCACCGGAAAATCCAGGTTCTCCAACGCGTCCACCGTTGTTTTACCGATACCTTTCCAGTTAAAAATAAATTCCACAAAAAAAGAGCCGGCGAGCAGTTCCGCAAACCAGCCGGTAATGGCTGTTGCCACCGGGTTTAAGGCATTGGGCAGCGCATGTTTTAAAATGACGTCTTTTTTGGGCAGCCCCTTCGCATAAGCCGTCCGGATATAATCTTTTCCAAGCACATCCAGCATGGCGCTTCTGGTCAGCTGTGTAATGATAGCCAGCGGCCGGATGCCAAGCGTGAGTGCGGGCAGCCAAAGATTACGAAGGGCCAGATGTTTACCACTGACAACATCATAGTCAAATAAACTACCCGTCATAAAAAGACCTGTATAGGGATGTAAAAGAAAACCAAACAGATAGGCGATAACAATGCCCATAAAAAAAGAAGGGGCTGAAATCCCCAGTACGCTGGCAAAAACGGCAGAACTATCCATCCAGGTATTCTGCTTAACGGCTGATAATACCCCCAGCAAAATACCGATAACCGTTGCAAAAAGCATGGCAGAAAAGGCCAGGACCATCGTACCGGGTAATGCCTCCATCAGGATGTCCATCACCGGCCGCCGGTTTTGATAAGAGCGTCTCAGGTAAGGGATTTTGACCCCCACCTTTACATCCCCGCCCACAAAAAAACCTTTCAGTCCTTTTTCTGAAATCTCAGCGCTGGTCGCCACCCCGACAGGGGAGACATCATTGACATAGAGCAAAAATTGCTTCCATTTAGGTTGATCAAGGGCCAGCTCCTTACGGACATTGGCCAAAGTTGCACTGTCGCCGGTTTGCCCCAGGACCAGCCTGGCTGGGTCGCCAAATCCCTGAAAAAGGAAAAAGACAACGATCACCACGCCTGCCAGGACAAAAAGACCGTACCCAATTTTTTTAAGTACAAATGAAAACATGCAATGACATTAAGATTTCAGCGAAGGCGGCATACGAGCTTCCACCTGCCGGCATAAAGATACTGGAAAACTTCTTTTATTAACCAAGGCTAGGCACATCAGGTAAGGTTGCACCGGCTAATCATAAAAGCGGCGTTTTTTACCGCTTTCAAAATCTTTAAATATAAAAGCGCCCAGGTTATCCAGGCTGGCAAAATAAGCCTTCCCCTGATTAGCCTCTGTAAATTCTGTGACAAATTGCTGTAAATAAGGGTCTGAGGCAATCATAAAGGTCGTAATATCGATCTTCAGTTTTTTGCACTGTACGGCCAGATTAATACACCTGTTGGTGATCTTGCGATCCAGGCCGAAAGCATTTTTATAGTACCGGCCGCCAATTTTCAGGCAGGTAGGTTTTCCGTCGGTAATCATAAAAATCTTTTTATTGGCATTTTTCCGTCTGCGCAGTATATCCATCGCCAGTTCTATACCAGCAACCGTATTGGTATGGTAGGGGCCCACCTGCAGATAAGGCAGATCTTTGATCTCTACCGTCCACGCATCATTGCCAAACACAACAATATCCAGGGTGTCCTTGGGGTATTTGGTCGTAATCAGCTCACTAAGCGCCATAGCCACCTTCTTGGCCGGGGTGATACGGTCCTCACCATATAAGATCATGGAATGAGAAATATCAATCATGAGCACGGTAGAGGTCTGGGCCTTATAATCAGTCTCCCTGATCTGCAGGTCGCTCTCCTGTAAATAAAACTGCTCCATACCGTGATTGATCTGTGCAGCCCGGATGCTTTCTGTGAAATCGATCTGTTCGAGTTTATCTCCAAATTGATAGCTGCGTGTGTCCGGGCTGATTTCGTCTCCGGCGCCCGGCTTTTTAGTGGGATGATCTCCTGATTTAGACTTCTTAAGCTTACTGAAGATCTCCTCCAGGCTTCTTTGCCTGAGCGCCTGTTCGGATTTCCCCGTAAGGCTGAAACTACCCATAGCAGGGTCTTCTTTCAGATAGCCGTTATCTTTGAGATCCTGTATAAAATCACCCATTCCGTACTTGTCATCAGTCAGGTGAAACTGCTTATCGAGTTCCATCATCCAGCGCAGGGTTTCCTCTGCATCTCCATTGGTGTAAGGAAGCAATTGCATAAACAAGTCCAGCAGCTCCTCAAACTTGGACTTACCCGGCCGGGGTTCGAACCTCGAGAATTTAAAACCTTCCATAACTTAATGATATGCTTCTTAAGAATTACCCAGAAAGTTACGCAGAATTCTGCGACTGGCAATGGGCCAGTTTCCCGGGTTTGTGGATTTTGGCAAAACCCAAACAGATAAGCAATAATCATATACGTCATCTTAACGGCTAACTGTCAGGGTCTGAGCAGATATTGCGTCATGCATTGAGCATCAATCTCCTAACACAAGTTAGGTTGGTCAATTGGCAAAACATCAGTAAATTGCCGGGATTTCAAACATTATTCAAACAAAATTAAAATTTAACAATGGCAAAGTACAGAGCAGGTGTCTTACACGGTGAAGAGATAGCCGCCTTATTCAGTGATGCAAAGGCAGGTAACTTCGCCCTTCCTGCAGTAAACGTAACCGGTACAAATACCATTAACGCGGTCCTGGAAACAGCTGCTAAAGTCAATTCCCCCGTTATTATTCAGTTTAGTAACGGTGGTGCACAATTTTTTGCCGGCAAAGGGATGCCCAACGATAATCTGCAAGCCAATATCAGTGGTGCTATCAGCGGAGCCCTCCATGTGCATAATGTCGCCAAATACTACGGTGTTCCGGTTATCCTTCATACGGACCATGCTGCCAAAAAATGGTTGCCATGGATTGATGGTCTGATCACCGCAGGTGAACAATACAATAAAGAAAAAGGACAGCCACTGTTCAGTTCCCATATGCTGGATCTTAGTGAAGAGCCGCTGGAGGAAAATATTGCGACCTCTGTTGAATTCTTTAAAAGAATGCAACCCTTAGGCATGTGCCTGGAAATCGAACTGGGTGTAACCGGTGGGGAAGAAGACGGTGTCGATAACTCTCATGTGGATAATTCTAAATTATATACACAACCTGAAGAAGTCTATGAAGCCTACCAGGCACTCTCCAAAGTGGGAGACCTGTTTACCATCGCTGCCGCCTTTGGTAATGTGCACGGTGTGTATAAACCAGGCAATGTGGAGCTCACTCCGGCCATCCTGAAAAACAGCCAGGTATATGTAGCTGAAAAATTAGGTATTGACAAAGATGCCAAACCTGTCTCTTTTGTTTTCCATGGAGGCAGCGGTTCTGAAAAAGCACAGATCACTGAGACCCTGGGCTATGGTGTTGTCAAAATGAATCTGGATACGGATATGCAATGGGCATTTGCTGACGGTGTATTTAGTTACTATAAAGAAAACGAAGCCTATCTGCAGGGACAGCTTGGCAACCCGGGCGGCGCAGATGCACCTAATAAAAAATATTATGATCCACGCGTCTGGCTGCGCAAGGGTGAAGAGTCTTTTGTCAAGAGACTTCAGGAAGGTTTCAGCGACCTGAACTGCCTGGATAAGAATGCTTAACCAGCACCTGCTCTTTTAGATTTTCTATAAAAAGTTCAAACTTTCTTCGGACCGTTTGAACTTTTTGTTTTTTACAATTCTCTTTACCTTTTTTACGCCAAAGCGGACTATATTTGTTTGAAATAGCAATTTATTTATATCTATGCCCGACAAAACCCTTATAATTACCGGAGGAGCCGGATTTATCGGATCACATGTAGTCAGAAGGTTCGTAAACGAATATCCCGGTTATCAGATCATCAATCTGGATAAATTAACCTATGCCGGCAATCTAGCTAATCTAAAAGATATTGAGCACAGGCCCAACTACCGGTTTATCAGGGCAGACATCACGGATAGCCGGCAAATGCTGGAGATCTTTGAAAAAGAAAAACCGGATGGCATTATTCATCTGGCTGCCGAAAGCCATGTGGACCGGT
>Ga0164243_10005235_pt1 | contig 19883 bp, 17 predicted proteins | sample OricompcompostOP_FD_108781 | JGI IMG/M metagenome (GOLD analysis project Ga0164243, IMG submission 108781) | Organic Plus compost microbial communities from Emeryville, California, USA - Original compost - Organic plus compost (OP) | ecosystem: Engineered > Solid waste > Mixed feedstock >... | reverse complement strand
CGACGGCTTCGATCGATGCCACGTTCTGTCTCCTGTGTCGAGTTCTTCTGTGTCCGGTTGGGCGGGCGCTGGTCAGCCTAGACCGGCTGTGCCGTTCCGCTCCGAGGGGCGTCTCGCCCTGCCCACGCTCTCGCCGTGCTTCTGCGTCGAGTCGTCGCTGCACTCATCGCGCCTCGCGCTCGTCGCGCTTGATCCGCTCCCACAGCTCGTCGATCGCCACCGGGTCCAGCGGCGGGTCGTCGGGCGACCGACCGATCGAGGCGGGGTCGAACACGTGCGGATTGCGGCGGACCATCTTCTCGGTGATCCCGCGCGCCACGTCGTCGAGCGTGAACTCCCCCGCCTGCTCGGCGATCACCGCGTGGAAGACGACCTGGAGCAGCACGTCGCCCAGCTCCTCGCGCACGTGGTCGACGTCGCCGGCCTCGATCGCCTCGACCAGCTCCTCGGTCTCCTCGCGCAGGAACGGCACCAGCGACTCGTGGGTCTGGCCGGCCTTCCAGGCGCACTCGGCGCGCAGCCGGCGCATCACCTCGACGAGCTCCGCGAGGGCGTCGCCGGGTGCGTCGGTCATCTCAGCGCCAAGAGGTCGGCCGCAGGGGTCAGCCGCAGCGCTGGGACTCGGGCAGGCCCGCGGCGTACTCGGGATCGGGCTCCGGCTCGCCCTGCTCCCGCGCGTTGAGGGCGTCGGCGTTGTCGAGTGCGGCCTTCGCGAAGTCGCTGACCGCCACCGACACGTCGTCGTCACGCTCGAACTCGACCGCCTGGTCGCCGATCGTGATCTCCGGGAACACCGGGTTGGTCCGGATGCCCTTGCGGTCGGTCCACTCCTGGGCGGCCTCGATGCCCACGGCGAGCTGGGCCTGCTCGTCCGCGCCGGGCTCGGCCTCCTCCTTGCCGACCTGCTGCATCACGTCGACGAGGTACTGGATGCCGACGGTCACCTTGGCCTGGTAGGTCCCGGCCTCCTCAGCACTCTTCTCCAGCGCCTCGAAGCTCTTCGACGGCTCGACGTCGTGCTCCTCGGCGAGCCCGTCGGCGATCTCTCGCAGCGCCAGCGTCTGCAGCGCCCGGGCCCGCAGCTCGGCGCCGCTGACCGGCTGGCTGCGCGTCGACGGGTCCTCCTCGCGCACGTCGCACAGGTCGTCGGCGAGGTCGTCGACGTCGTCGAGGCCGATCGTCTCGTCCCCCACCTCCGCGGCGACCCCCGGGCGGACGCTGCCGTCGTCGGTGAGGCCGCACCCCGACAGCAGGCCGAGGGCGACGACTCCGGTGGCCGCAGCGGCGACGCGGACGCGGGCGGTACTGCTCACTGGTGCTCCTTGCTCGACTCTGTGCCCTGCTTCGGGCTCGACTCGTCCGGCGGGTCGATCACGCTGTCGATGACGCCGCGGGCCCATTCAAGCAGGGCGATGCCGGTCAGCGGCCGACCGGTCGCGCCCGGGGTCCCCGGCCGCGGCACCAGGATCGTGTCGACCGGCGCCTTGACGATCGACTTGGGGTAGAGCCGCTGCAGCCGGATCACCCTCGACTCCGGCAGGGAGACCGGCGCGAACCGCACGTTCCTGCCCGCGATCGTGACCTCGCCGATGCCGGCCTGGCGGGCCCGCGCCCGGAACCGCGCCACCAGCTGCAGCGAGACCACCTCGACCGGCGGCTCGCCGTACCGGTCGACCATCTCCTCGGCGATCGCGTCGACGTCGGCGTCGGAGCGCACCTCCGCCAGCCGCTTGTACATCTCCAGCCGGAGCCGCTCGCTGGGGATGTAGTCGTGCGGCAGGTGGGCGTCGACGGGCAGCTCGATGCGCACCTCGTCGAGCTCGGGCTCCTTCTCGCCCCGGAAGTCCTGCACCGCCTCACCGACCAGCCGCACGTAGAGGTCGAAGCCGACGTCGGCGATGTGGCCGGACTGCTCGCCGCCGAGCAGGTTGCCGGCGCCGCGGATCTCGAGGTCCTTCATCGCGATCGCCATGCCGCCGCCCAGGTCGGAGTGCTGGGCGAGGGTCGCGAGCCGCTCGTGGGCGGTCTCGGTGAGCGGCTTCTCGGCCGGGTAGAGGAAGTAGGCGTACGCGCGCTCCCGGCTCCGTCCGACCCGGCCGCGCAGCTGGTGCAGCTGGCTGAGGCCGAGGGTGTCCGCGCGCTCGATGATCATCGTGTTGGCGTTGGAGACGTCGAGGCCGGACTCGACGATCGTGGTGCAGACGAGGACGTCGAACCGCTTCTCCCAGAAATCGACCATCACCTGCTCGAGCTGGTGCTCCCCCATCTGCCCGTGCGCGACCGCGACCCGGGCCTCGGGCACCAGCTCGCGGAGCCGGGCGGCGGCCTTCTCGATCGACTGGACCCGGTTGTGGATGTAGAAGACCTGGCCGTCGCGCAGCAGCTCACGACGTACCGCGGCCACCACCTGGCGGTCGTCGTACGCGCCGACGTAGGTCAGCACCGGGTGCCGCTCCTCGGGCGGGGTGGTGATCGTGGACATCTCGCGGATGCCGGTGACCGCCATCTCCAGCGTGCGCGGGATCGGGGTGGCCGACATGGAGAGCACGTCGACCGAGGTGCGCAGCCGCTTCATCTGCTCCTTGTGCTCGACGCCGAACCGCTGCTCCTCGTCGACGATGATCAGGCCGAGGTCCTTGAGCCGGACGTCCGGGTTGAGCAGCCGGTGGGTGCCGATGACGATGTCGACGGTGCCGTCGGCGAGCCCCTCGACGACCTCGCGCGCCTCCTTGTCGGACTGGAAGCGGCTCAGCGGCTTGATCACCACCGGGAACCCGCTCATCCGCTCGGTGAAGGTGCTCAGGTGCTGGGTGACCAGCAGCGTCGTCGGCACCAGCACCGCGACCTGCTTGCCCTCCTGCACCGCCTTGAACGCCGCGCGCACCGCGATCTCGGTCTTGCCGTAGCCCACGTCGCCGCAGATCAGCCGGTCCATCGGGACCGTCTGCCGCATGTCGCTCTTGACCTCCTCGACCGTGGTCAGCTGGTCGGGGGTCTCGGTGAACGGGAACGCGTCCTCGAGCTCCCGCTGCCACGGCGTGTCCGGGCCGAACGCGTAGCCCTTGGTCGCCTGTCGGGCGGCGTACAGCTTGATCAGCTCGGCGGCGATCTCGCGGACCGCCTTGCGGGCCCGGCCCTTGCGCCTGGCCCAGTCGGCGCCGCCGAGCCGGTCCAGGCTGGGCTGCTCGCCGCCGACGTACCTCGTGACCTGGTCGAGGGCGTCGGCCGGGACGTAGAGCCGGTCGGGCGGGCCGCCGCGCTTGGAGGCGCCGTACTCGAGCACCAGGTACTCGCGGGTGGCGCCCTGCACCTCGCGCTGCCGCATCTCCACGAACCGGCCCACGCCGTGCTGCTCGTGCACGACGTAGTCGCCGGCCTTGAGCTCGAGCGGGTCGATCTGCCGCTTGCGCCGCGCCGGCATCTTGCGCATGTCGCGGGTCGAGGCGCGCTGCCCGGAGAGGTCCTCGCCGGTGATCACCGCGACCTTGTGGACGTCGTCGACCAGGCCGTGGGTCAGCGCGCCGCAGGTCACCTCGACGACGCCGGTCGGTGCCTCCGGCTCCAGCCGCTCCAGCATGGTGGCCGGCACCTCGTGCTCCCCCAGCACCTCGACCGTGCGCTCCGCGGGCCCGTGCCCCGGGTGCACGACGACCACCCGGTAGCCCTCGCTGCGCCACCGCTCCAGGTCGGCGACCGCGGACTCGATGTCCCCGCGGTACTGCGGGGCGGGCTGGGCCGATAGTCCCCCATGTTCCTGCACCTCTGCGGCCGGTTCTCCTGCAGGATCGGCGGGGACTATCCCGAAGGGGCTGAGGCTCCACCAGCCCAGGCCACGGTCGAGAGCGTGCGCGCGTACGTCGCCCAGCTCGCGGTACGACGCCGCGCCGAGGTCGATCGGGGCGGAGCCGCCGCCGGCCGCGGCCGCCCAGCTCGCGGCGAGGAACTCCTCGCTGGTCGCGACCAGGTCGTGGGCGCGGGTGCGGGCGCGCTCGGGGTCGAGCATCACCACCTGCGTGTCGTCGGGCATCAGGTCGACGAGGAGCTCCATCTCGTCGACGAGCACCGGCGCGAGCGACTCCATGCCCTCGGCCGCGATGCCGGCGGCGATCTTGTCGGTGATCTCGAGCAGCTGGGGGTGGGCCCGGCCGAGCTCGGCGGCGCGGCGGCGGACCTCGTCGGTGAGCAGCAGCTCGCGGCACGGTGGCGCCCAGAGCCGCTCGAGCTTGTCGAGGGTGCGCTGGTCGGCGACCGCGAAGGAGCGGATCTCCTCGACGTCGTCGCCCCAGAACTCCACCCGTACCGGGTGCTCCTCGGTCGGCGGGAAGACGTCGACGATGCCGCCGCGGACGGCGAACTCGCCGCGCTTCTCGACCAGGTCGACCCGCACGTAGGCGGCGTCCACCAGGCGTCGTACGACGTCGTCGAGCTCGGCGGTCTGCCCGACGACGAGCTCGACCGGCTCGAGGTCGCCCAGCCCGCTCACCTGCGGCTGGAGCACCGAGCGCACCGGCGCCACCACGACCGAGAGCGGGCCGTTCGTCGGGTCCTCGCCCGGGTGCCGGAGCCGGCGGAGCACCGCCAGCCGCTTGCCGACGGTGTCACTGCGCGGGCTCAGCCGCTCGTGCGGCAGCGTCTCCCAGCTCGGGTAGTAGGCGACCCGGGCCGGGTCGACGAGGTCGCCGAGCTCGGCGACCAGGTCCTCGGCCTCACGGGAGGTCGCGGTGACCGCGAGCACGGTCCGCCCGGCCCCGACCAGCCCGGCGACGACGAAGGGCCGCAGCGCCGTCGGGCCGGTGAGCTCCAGAGTGCGGTGCTCCGGGGCCTGGGCGTTCTGCAGCGCCTCGCGCAGCGCGGGATCGGCGAGGACGGCGTCGGTGAGACCGGCGAGAGGCACGAACGTCGAGAGTACCCGCGGGGCCCGACCACCCCACGCGCGCTATCCGCGGGGGTCGACCACCCGGCCGAGGAAGAGCGGGGTGCCGTGCTCGACGTCGTGGATCACGAACAGGAACGGCCGGTCCGCGACGAACGGCTCGAGCAGCGGCGCGGACTCGTCCTGCATCACGACCGCGGTCGCCGCCGCGGCCTCCGTGCCCTCCTCGTCGACCGCGATGAACGCCTGGTGCAGCACCGCGGAGAGGAAGAGCTCGGCCTCCTCGGTCACGCCGGAGAAGTCGGCGCGCCCGTCCTGGAACGCGGTCGGCATGCCGAGCGCGCTCAGCGCGGCCTTGAGCGGCGCCTGCGTCCGGAAGGTCCAGCGGGGCAGGGTCACCGCGACCGGCGTCGGCCGTACGGCGTCCAGCACCGCGGGCAGCTCGGCGAGCCGGCCCTCGACCTCGGCGAACCGCCCCTCGTCGGGCAGCACGACCGTCATCGCGAGCTCCCGGCCGGCGTACGGCAGCTGCAGCGCCCGCCAGCCGTCACCCGAGCCGAGCCCGCCCACCTCGAGCTGCCGCACCATCATCGGGACCTCGACCGTCGACCCGTCGAGCAGGTGGAAGTCGCCGTCGGAGGTGAGCTGCTCCTCGAACGGCTGCTCCCACGGCGCCTTCAGGTACAGCGCGTTGACGAGGACCAGCCGGGTGAGGGTGTTGAGCACGCCGGGCGGGACCAGGTCCTGGATGCGGTCCTCGGTGCGGTCCGCGGTCCAGTCGTTGATCGCCACCCGCGCGGCCTCGGGGTCGCCCCGGAAGTCGACGGTGCGCAGCCCGGCGCCGTACTCGCGGGCGAGCACGTCGAGGAACGGCTCCTCGAAGGTCATCGTCCGCTCGCCGAAGAGCTGGTTGGCCGCGCGCAGCGCGATCTCCGCCTGCTCGCCGTCGAGCTTCTCCCGGGCGCCGGCCAGCGACTCGACGTACCACGTGAGCGCGTTGAGCCCGCCGTTGAGCCGGTCCGGCTCGACGCCGCCGAGCACCTCCGTCATCTCGGCGAGCGTCCGCCCGCGAGCGCCGTTCCGGGTCATTGCCAGCGCGACCGCGACGGAGTACGGCGAGAGCGCCAGGTTGCCGGGCTTCGCGGCCAGCTCGCCGTACAGCCCGGCGCCCAGCGCGTGCATCGCGGCGACCGCGTCGGGGATCGCCTCGGCCACGCCCCCGGCGCGCTCCTCGTGGGCGGCGACCAGCTCGACGGGCCCCTTCCGGTCGGAGGCGGCTCCCGGGGACCCGGGGTCCGAGCCGCAGGCGGTCAGGGCGGAGGCCCCGGTCACCGCCAGGGCGCTCAGCGGGAGGGTGCGCAGCAGGGTCCGACGTGTCAGCACGCCGATGGGACGGACCACGGGTGGCCTACGGTTCCGTCGACTGCGCCTCCACCTCGGCGAGCGAGCGGAGGACGTCGAACTCGTTGCCCTCGGGGTCGGCGAAGGTCACCCAGCCGGAGCCCGGTCCGTAGATGCCGCGGTGGTCGGCGACCAGGGTGGCCCCCAGCGCGAGCAGCCGCTCGACCTCCTCGTCGCGGGTGCCCTCGCGCGGCCGCAGGTCGAAGTGGATCCGGTTCTTCACGGTCTTGGCGTCGGGGACCTCGATGAACAGCACGTGGTGGCCGGTCTCGGGGTCCCGGATCATGCACTCCTCGTGGCCCGGCAGGTTCGGGTCGTCCTCGATGTCGACGTACCCGAGCACCTCCTTCCACCACTCGGAGAGCTCGTAGGCGTTGCCGCAGTCGATGGTGGTGTGCGAGATGAAGGAGGTCACGGTCACCCACCTTGGTGGATCCGCACCGCCCGGCTCCACGACTTTTCCGCCGGCTCCTGCCGTCTCGCGGAGGCCCCTCACCTGTCTTGGGTATGTCCGCCGCAAGACCGGCCGCCGGACGCGTCGGCATCCCTACGTTCGCCCCAGCCGACAAGCAGGGAGGGCCGGGATGGGCAAGGTCGTGGGGTATGCCGCAGGTGCGTTCGACCTGTTCCACATCGGGCACCTGAACCTGCTGCGACGCGCGCGGCAGGAGTGCGACTACCTCGTGGCCGGAGTCGTCTCCGACGAGCTCTGCCGCGAGACCAAGGGTGTCGACCCGGTCATCCCGCTCGAGGAACGGCTCGAGATCGTGCGGGCGATCGACGTCGTCGACGCGGTGCACGTGGAGCTGGTCCCCGACAAGCTGAAGACCTGGGAGGAGGTGCGCTTCCACCGCTTCTTCAAGGGCGACGACTGGAAGGGCACCCCGCGCGGCATCGAGCTGGAGCGGCGGTTCGCGGAGGTCGGTGTCGAGGTCGTGTACTTCTCCTACACCCCGCACACGTCAAGCTCGTTGCTCCGCCTGGCGCTCCGCGAGCTCGTGTCGGGCCTGGACGACGTCCAGGTGTGAACGGCCGGCGACCTCGCCGACGAGCTCGGCCACCTCGTCGCCGTACCGGGCGATGCCGTAGAGCTCCTGCGCGCGCCGCATCCCGAGGAGGGCCAGCTGCTCGGCGGTCCCCGGCAGGTCCATGAGCCGCGCCACCGCGTCTCCCATGGCCGCCGGGTCCTCGCTGGGCACGAGGACGCCCGAGACACCGGGCTCGATGGTCTCGACGTGGCCCTGCACGGCGCTGGCCACCACCGGACGTCGGGCCAGCTGGCCCTGCACGACCGCGTTGCCGAAGGACTCCCCGAGGGAGGGCGCCAGGAGCACGTCCGCCCGGTCCAGCGCCGGCCAGATCGGCGACTGGTAGCCGCTGAACAGCACCGCCCCCGCGAGGTCGGGCTGCTCGGCCCGGGCCCGCAGGCCCTCGAAGTACTCCTCGTGACCGGGAGCCGGTGTCCCGCAGACCTCGAGGCGCACGTCCCGGCCGGCCGACCGCAGCCGCGCGGTCGCCTCGAGCGCGACGTGCGTCGCCTTGCGTGGCGAGATCCGCCCCACCACGAGCAGTCGGTACGGCGTCCGCCGGGCCCGCGCCGCGGGCGGCGTGGCCGGCCCGCGCACTCCGTTCGGCACCAGCCGGACCCGCCGACGCAGGTACGGCGCCGCTGCGGCCGTCACAGCCTGCGTGGCGCGGCTGTTCACGATCGTCACGTCGGCGAGCCCGAGCTGGAGTGCCAGCGCCCTGCGCACCCACACCGGGTCGCGAGACTCGGCCTCGTGGACGTGGCAGAGGCGTGGCAGCCGGCCCCACCGGGCGGCCAGCAGCCACCACGGCAGGGTGATCGTGTTGACGTAGACGGCGTCCGGCGCCACCCGCTCCATCAACCGCCGCATCTCGGACAGCGCGCCGCCCGAGGTTCGGACCAGGGAGGCGGCACCGCGCACCGAGAAGTCCGCGCGGCGCAGGACGGGGAAGGGCTGCAGCTCGACCTCGGCCCCGATCGCGGTCAACCGCGGGACGAGCGGCCCGGTCGAAGGGGTGACCACGACGACCCGCCAGCCCCGTTCACGCAGCGCGGTCGCGCTCTCGAGCAGCTGGACGTCGGCTCCGTACAGCTCGGCCGACGGGTTGGCCATGAGCACCGTGCGGCGCGGTGCGCTAGCGGTCACAGCCCACGCCCCCGTCGACGGGGACCAGTGGCCGGGAGACGCCGTTGGTGCCGTTCGTGACCGTGGTGACCGGCTCCAGGGGCAGCTCGGCGCGGTTGTGCGTGAGGTCCGGCTCGTAGCCCTGGGCGCTCCGGTACCGCCGGGACCGCTCCCGCGTCAGCACGGTCCCCAGGAGGTTGACCCGCGAGCTGCGCAGCTGCTCGATGCTGTCGGTCAGGTGCTCGGGTCGCGTGGAGTACGCCTGGACGACGAGCACGGCACCGTCGGTCTGGTGCCCCAGCACGACGCCGTCGGTCACCGACAGCAGCGGCGGGGAGTCGTAGATGACCACGTCGAAGCGGTCGCGGAGCGTCGCGACCAGCGACGCCATCGCCGCGGACCCCAGCAGCGCTGCGGGGTCGGGCGGCAGCGAGCCGGCGGGCAGCACGGTCAGCATCCCGTGGTTCCAGGGCACGAGCACCTCGTCCAGCCGGCTCTCCCCCACCACGACGTCCGAGACCCCGAGGCTCCCGTCGATGCCGAGGAAGCTGGAGATGCCCGGGCGGCGGAGGTCGGCCTCGACGAGGCAGACGGCGGACCCGGCCTGGGCCCAGCTGATCGCGAGGTTGGTGGCGACCGTCGTCTTGCCCTCACCGGACGCGGACGACGTGACCACGAAGTGCCGCAGCTCGCGGTCGACGGCCGCGAACTTCAGGGCGGTGCGCACCGTGCGGTAGCGCTCGGCCGACGCCGAGCGCCAGTCCAGGGCCACCAGCGGCCGCTTCGACGCGCCGCGCTCGTGCAGCGTCGAACCGAGGGGCGACATGCCGGTCAGCGCCCGCACCGCGTCCGGCGTCTTGACCCGGGTGTCCAGGTGGTGCCGCAGCACCGCGCCGACCAGACCGAAGGCGAGGCCGGCCACGGCGCCGAGGATCAGGTTGAGCACGACCCGCGGCGACGACGGGTGCAGCGGCACCTCCGCGGGTCGGGCCAGCGACACCTTGACGTTCGACCGGCCGTCCTCGCGCGTGGTCTCCAGTGCCTCGATCACGGTGCCCAGCTGGGAGGAGATGGCGTCGGCGAGACGGGCCGCCTGCCGCGGGTCCGGGTCGGACACCGAGACGTCGAGCAGGACGGTCTCCGGTGCGCTCGTCACGCTCACCCGCTTGGCGAGCTGCCGGTCGGTCAGGTCCAGGCCGAGCCGGTCGATCACCGGCTCCAGCACGTTCGGGCTGCTGGCCAGCGGGATGTACGACTTCACGCGCTGCACCGCGAACTGCGATCCCTGGAAGATCTCCCCCTTGTCCGCGGTGTCCGACCGCTCCGCGACCGTGACGAACGACGTCGCGGTCGCGGTGTACAGGGTCTGCGCCGTGGCGCTCGCGGCGGCCCCGCAGAGGAGCCCGAGGATCAGCCCGGCCACCCAGACGCGCCAGCGCCGCTGGAGGATGACGAAGTACTCGGCGAAGGTCATGCGGCTCCCATCCCTTCACGTCGTCGGCTCCCGGTTCGGCGGAGCCCGGGCACGGACAGCACAGCCGCTGGCGACCGCCGGCCTCGGGAGCTGCGGAGGGATATCCCCACTTCTGGGGATAGGCCTCGTGGGTGGCCCGGGAACCGCGCTCGGGTGGCCACTGTCGGGCCATGGCGGCATCCACAGGACGGGGCAGGCACCGGCTCGCCCGGGTGCTGCTGGTGTCGTTCCTCGTGACCCTGGTCGCGGCCACCTCGGTCGCGTACTACCTCGGTCACCGGCTGGTGGCGCCGATCGAGCGGATCGACGGCGTCTTCGACGACCTGCCGGACCGACCGGTCAAGCCCTCGAAGGGACCCGCGGCCGAGGCGGTGAACATCCTGCTCCTCGGCACGGACCGGCGGTCCGACGTACCGACCACGGGTGAGCACGCTCGCGCGGACGCGTGGGTGCCCGGCGCCCAGCGGGCGGACGCGATGCTCCTGGTGCACATCGACGGGGACCGGCGGGGCGCCTCGGTGGTCTCCCTCCCGCGCGACTCGTGGGTGCAGCTGCCGGGCCGGGGCTTCGACAAGCTGAACGCGGCGTACTCGTACGGCGGCCCGTCGCTGAGCGTGGCGGCGGTCGAGAACCTCACGGGGGTGCGCATCGACCACCTCGCCGTCATCGACTGGGCCGGGGTGCGGAACCTCACCGACGCGCTGGGCGGCGTCACCGTCGAGGTGCCGGAGACCGTCTACGACTCCGCGCGCCGCGTCACCTGGACCAAGGGCCGGCACCGGCTCGACGGCCGGACGGCGGTCGACTACGTCGGGCAGCGCTACGGCCTGCCCGGAGGCGACCTGGACCGCGCCCGTCGGCAGCAGAACTTCCTGCGCGAGGTGATGAGCCAGACGCTGAGCCGCCTCGGCGACGGCAGCATCTGGGACGTCTACGAGCTGCTGCGGGTGATCACGAGCAACGTCAGCATCGACTCCGAGTGGTCGACGCAGGAGCTGGCGCGGCTGGCCTGGTCGCTGCGCGGCCTGGAGGAGGACGACGTCGCGTTCCTCACCGTGCCCGTGGCCGGGTTCGGCTACGAGGGCCCGCAGAGCGTCGTCCACCTCGACCGCGCGGCCGGCAACGAGCTGTGGAGCGCGGTGCGCGCGGACCGGGTGGCCCGCTGGCTCGAGCACCACCGGGACGCTCCGCTGTCCGACGTGGTGCGCTGATCGTCCCGGCCCGGCGGCGGTGCTCAGTCGTCCGGACGGGAGCTCAGTCGTCCGCCCAGCGGTCGTAGTGCGCGACCGCCGCGAGCTGGGACTTCACGCCGAGCTTGCGGAGCACCGCCCGCACCTGGCTCCGCACCGTGGAGACGGCCACCCCGTGCTCCTCCGCGATCCGCTGGACCGTGTGCCCGAGGTGCAGCAGGCGCAGCACCTCGCGCTCGCGCGGGGTGAGCGAGGCGAGCTTCGCGCGCGCCACGACCCGCTCGGGGAGCACCTGTCGCCAGGCGTGGACCAGCTCCTCGCGGTCGGGCTGGTCGAGCTGGCCGATCCCCTCACGGAGCGCGGCGATCAGCCCGAGGATCTCGGCCATCGTGGTGGTGCTGCTCAGCACTCGCGCGACCCCGGCTTCGAGCATCGCGCCCCACGCGGGTCCCCGCGGGGTGTCGGTGAGCAGCACCCACCGCGCCGGGTACGCGGCGACCACGCGCTGCGCCGCCTCGACCGACCAGGGGTTGAGGTCGCAGAGCATCAGGGCGAGGTCCGGGGGATCGACGTCCTCCGGCCAGCCGGGGACCGGGTCGCCGCGGGCGGCCGGCCACGGGATCCGGACGACGCAGACGTCGCTCCTGGACAGCGCGGCGGCCACCGCGTCGGCGACCAGTGACCGGTCGGACGCCACGGCGAGCCGGACGGTGCACCTCACCGTCACGTCGCGCAGCATGCCCGCGCCTGGATCATCCCGATCGCCTCCCCGGCCGCCTGCCTCCTTCACCCGAATGATGGGGAGTCGTGGCCTGCGACAGGGGGTGCGGAGCGGGGATGCCCTGAAATTGGGGACGTCCGCCGAGCGGCGCGCCACGGTCGCCCCGGCGCGGGGCGTCCCGCGGTGAGCGGGCATCCCCCATTTTGGGGTAAGGACTTCCAGGACTTACCAGAAATCGACGATGCCGCCCGTACCTTCGTTCCATGGCGTTCTGGGGCCGCCGGGACCGCCTCCCGGACCGAGGGATTGCAGGAGCGATCCTGGTGCTCGGTCAGGGTGCTCCTGACCCGGGAGACAGCCTGCGGCTACCGCGCTCGACGTGGAACCGGCTGGCGACGCTGCTCGTGCTCGGCCTCGTGGTCAGCCCGCTCGTCTTCGCCCTGGTCCTCGAGCCCGAGCTGCGCACCAGCCGCGGGCTCGCCACCGCGACGCAGTTCGTGGTCTACCCGATGGTCCTGGCGGCCACGATCCTGCTCTACTTCTCGTTCCGCGTCACCGGGTCGACGGTGTTCGCCTGGGCCACGCTGTGCCTGGCCATCGTCGCCGTCCAGGGCTGCGTGCTCGCGGGCCTTCGCGCCCGCCGGCCCGGGTCGTTCTTCGAGCGACCGGGCTGGATCCTCGTGGTGGACCTCGCCGTCGGCCTGCTCATGCTGCTGGCGCTCTGGCGGGCCACCCGGACGGACCTGCCCGTCGACCCGCTCGGCGCCGGGCTGGTGGCGGGCCTCCTCGTGGCGGGCACCAACGTCTCCCTGAACCACTACGCGCCCGAGCTGCCGATGACCAGCCCGCTCGTGGTCGTCGTCGAGATCGACCTCGTCCTGGTCGGGCTGGCGATCGGACGGACCATCTACCACTGGGAGGGCTTCCCGCGGTGGTTCCTCTTCCGAGGCGGTCTCGGCGCTCTCGCCCTGGTCGTGAACCGGCTCGCCATCTGCCAGGACGACCACGTCGTCTACCACTCGATCGCGGTCGTCAGCGGGGTCACCGGCGCCGTGCTCATGACCACGGCGGCGGCGGCCAACCTGCACAAGGACCTGGTGGAGCAGCGTGAGTCGCTCATCGCCCTGAGCGACCAGGTGGCCACGATGGAGGCCGACGAGCGCGACCACCGGGCCCGACTGCACGAGATCACCAACTCCATCTCCAGCATCGCCGTGGCGTCCAGCCTCCTCCACCAGGTGGACGAGGTGTCCCCCGGCAAGCGCGAGCAGCTCGAGCACATGCTGGAGGCCGAGGCCAGCCGCCTCGCCCGGATCCTCTCCAACGCCGGCGGCGCCCTCGACGGCCCGGACTCGGACGACCCGGACGCGCCCGAGCGGCGCCGGGAGGAGCTGGACCTCGACGCGGTCATCGAGCCCGTGGTGGTCTCGCACCAGGCCCTGGGCAGGAAGGTCGAGTGGCAGCCCAGCGGCTGCCGCGCGGTCGGTGACCCGGACGCGGTCGCCGAGGCGATCAACATCCTGCTCGACAACGTCGCCCGGCACGCGCCCGAGGCGAGCGCGTGGGTCGAGGTGAAGCACCTCGGCACCACCGTGGAGATCGCCGTCCGGGACGACGGGCCGGGGGTGCCCGAGGAGGTCCGGCGGCGACTGTTCGAGTGGGGTGGCCGTGGACCCGACTCGAAGGGCCAGGGCATCGGCCTGCACCTGGCGCACAAGCTGATGACCGAGGGTGGCAACTCGCTGCGCCTCGAGTCCGACCGGGCCGGAACTTCGTTCGTGATCGGCCTTCCGGCCGCAGAGGAGGCACCATGACAGTCACCGCTCCCCGAGCCAGCTCACGGGTCCTGATCGTCGAGGACCACGCGCTCTTCGCCGAGTCGCTCGAGCTGGCGCTCAACCTCGAGGGGTACGACGCGCGTCGCCTGCCCCTGCCGTCCGACGCCCGCGCCACGGGGACGTTCCTCTCGGCAGCCCGACGGCTGCGTCCGAGGATCGTCCTGCTCGACCTCGACCTGGGGACGTTCGGCGACGGCGTGCGACTCATCCACCCGCTCGCGTCCGCGGGCGCCAACGTGGTCGTGGTCACCGCGTCCGCCGACCGGTCCCGGTGGGGCGAGTGCCTCTCCTACGGCGCGCGCAAGACGCTGTCGAAGACCCAGCCGCTCAACGAGATCCTCTCGGTGGTCCGGCGCATCCACCAGAGCCTGCCGGTGCTCGACGCCGCCGAGCGGGAGCACCTGCTGCGGCAGTGGGCCGAGCACCGCCGGTCCGTGGAGGACCAACGCCGCCGGCTCGAGTCGCTGACGGCGCGCGAGCGCCAGGTGCTGGCCCAGCTGCAGGAGGGACTCGCGGTCCGCGACATCGCCCGGCGGAACTTCGTCGCCGAGGCCACCGTGCGCACCCAGGTGAAGTCGATCCTCGCGAAGCTCGGTGTGACCTCACAGCTCGCGGCGGTCGGGCTGGCCCACAACGCGGGCTGGCGTCCGCCGGCGGCGACGGCGACGGCCGTCAGTACGCCCCGCGGTGCCGTAGCACAGCACTGACGGTCCGGCAGAGGATGAGCAGGTCGCCGAGGGTGGACCAGTTGTCGACGTAGTGGAGGTCGAGCCGCACGGTCTCCTCCCAGGTGAGGTCCGACCGGCCCGAGACCTGCCAGAGCCCGGTGATGCCGGGCGGCACGGCCAGCCGGCGGCGCTCGTCCTCGGTGTACTCCGCCACCTCCTCGGGCAGCGCCGGCCGGGGCCCGACGAGTCGCATCTGACCGCGCACCACGTTCACCAGCTGCGGCAGCTCGTCGAGCGAGAACTTCCGCAGCCAGCGGCCCAGCGGGGTCACCCGCGGGTCCTGCCGCATCTTGAAGAGCACCCCGTCGAAGTCGTTGGTCAGCGCCGCTTCCGGCAGCGGCTCGTCGACCATCGTCCGCAGCTTGTAGATGGTGAAGGTGCGGCCGTCCTGGCCCACGCGGGTCTGGCGGAAGACCGCCGGCCCGGGCGACTCGAGCCTGATCGCGGCCATCAGCAGGAGCAGCAGCGGCGCCGCGAGCACCAGCGCCAGGGCGGCGAGGACCCGTCCGGACCAGCCCGCGAGCCACCAGAGGAACCCGCGCCGGCGGCCGGTGTCGGCACGCACGAGAGGGACACCGCCGACGTCGACGAGCTCGGTGCGGCCGGCGGCGACGCCCAGGAGGGAGGTCGCGACGAAGCACGTCAGCTGCTCCTTCTCGAGCAGCCACCGCAGCCGGCGCAGCTCCCAGTCGTCGAGCCCGGGACCGGGGACCGCGACGACGGAGCCGGCCCCGACGTACCGCGCGAACCCCGGCAGCTCCTCGGCGGAGATCGCGATCTCGCCGGCGGGCGCCGGATGCCGGTCGGACGCGAGACAGGCGGTCACCACCTCGACGGCGTCTCCGCGCTGCCGGGTGAGCGCGGTCACCGCGTGCTCCCGCTCCTTCGCGCCGCCGACGACGAGGACGCGTGCCGGCTCCCTGCCCAGGACGCGTCCGGCGAGCCTTACCGCGCAGGAGCAGGCGGCCGCCGCGCCCGACAGGGCGAAGGCCTGCCCGGTCGTGAGGGACGCCTGCGGGACCAGGGAGAGCGCACTGCCGGTCAGGGCGCAGAAGGCCCCGGCACGGAGCACCCTGGCCAGCTCCTGGCCACGCGAGTCGAGGACGACCCGATGTCCGGCGCCGGCCACCGCCAGACAGGCGCCCCACACGACCAGGACCACGAGCCCGACCGGGACCGTCACCGACCACGTCGCCACGAGGACGGCGTACGCGACGGCCACCAGTGGCAGGTCCCAGTGGAGGAACGAGCCCGGCCGCGAGGTCGCCGGCGCGGCCCACCGCTCGACGTGACTGGGGGTGACGGCATGGCCCCCCAGGGCCGATGCGCGGATACCGAGGTCTGTCACCGCGTCACCCAGTACACGACGAGGGCAGCCACCAGCAGCGCGATCCCCAGGACGAGCACCCGTGGGTCACCCGCGTCGTGCCGGCGGTGCACACCGGTGCGTACCCGATGGCTCACTTGTCGACCTCCCCTTTGCCCTTCTGGGCCCTCGGTTCGGCGTCATCGTTGTCAGGGGACGCGGCGGCAGTAGGAGCCTTCTCGACCGTTTCCCCAGAAAAGGGGAGTGCTCGCCGAGGTGGGCTGGACCACCGTGCTCGCGGCCCCGATCCGGAGGACCATGGAGCCTCTCGGGGAATCCGTGCCCGGCCGGCAGAGGCGTGGAAGATGCGCGACGAAGACCCTGAGGCACCGCCACGGGATCCGCTGAGCCCTGAGTCGCTCTCAGAGCTCGCGAGCCTCGTGGAGCACCTGGCCGACCAGCCCGACCTCGCCGCGGTGAGCCGGGTCGTCGTCGACTTCGCGGTCCAGCAGCTCGGCGCCGACGTCGCCGGGCTCGCGCGCCGGCCCGCGGGCGACGCCCCTCAGCGTCTCGCGGCCACCCACGTCGTCCTGGCCACCGACGTCGACCCCGCGGAGGGCCGGCTCGGCGGACCCTGGCAGGACCCGCCCCCCGAGCGGCTCGTCGTCGTGGACGACACCCGGACCGACCCGCGCTGGCCCGGGTGGTCGTCGGTGCTGGCCGAGCACGACCTGCACGCGGTCTGCGGCGTCGTGGTCACCCATCTCGACGAGGACCCGGTCACCCTCGAGCTCTTCTCGCGTCGGACCGGCCGGTTCACCGCCGCCGAGGAGACCGGCCTGGTCGCCGCCGCGCGGATCCTCGGCGCCGGGGTGCGCCACGCCCACCGGGCCCTGAACCTCCAGCAGGCGATGGCCACGCGCGACCTGATCGCGCAGGCCCAGGGGATCCTGATGGAGCGTCACGGCCTGGACGGCCCGCAGGCCATGGGCTACCTGCGCCGGGTCTCCCAGCACAGCAACCGGAAGGTGCGGGAGATCGCGCGAGACGTCGTGCGTGGCGACGAACCACCCTTGCTGGGAGGCTAGGGGATGGCGGGAGGATCTTTCGTCCAGCGCAACTATTTTGCGTTTTTTTCACGCGCCTGTGTCTTGATGTCCTTTCGGAGTGAAGGACCGCTGAACATGTGGACAATGACAGCTGGTCTCGGACAGCGCGCGCTGCGTTCCAGGTTGAAGACGCTCGACCACTCCCCACACTTCGACCGGAAGACTTCCCCCTAGGAGGTATCAGATGCCTCGCGCTTGCGGCCTCACCAGGATCACCATCGTCGAGGACCACGCCCTGTTCGCCGAGGCGCTCGACGTCGCCCTGACGCTCGAAGGACACGAGGTCCAGCGCGTCTCGCTGGACGAGCACGGGCTGCGCGGCGTCGACCTCTTCGAGGCGATCATCAGGACCCGCCCGCGGATCGTCCTCCTCGACCTCAACCTCGGATCGATGAACGGCGCCACCGTGGTGCAGCCGCTCACGGCCGCGGGCGTCGCCGTGGTCGTCGTGACCGCGAGCGCCGACCAGGCCCGCTGGGGCGAGGTGCTGTCGCACGGGGCACGCACGGTGCTGCCCAAGTCGGCGCCGCTCAACACGATCCTGGCGTCGATCCGACTGATCGCGAAGGGCAAGCGGGTCCTTCCCCGCGAGGAGCGGGAGCGCCTGCTCGCCCAGTTCCACCAGCAGCGCGCCCGCGCGATGGACGTCCGCGCCCGGCTCGAGTCGCTGACGCCTCGGGAGCAGCAGATCCTGGACCACCTGATCAACGCCGACTCGGTGCGCGACATCGCCCGGAAGTCGTTCGTCTCCGAGGCCACGGTCCGCAGCCAGGTCAAGTCGATCCTGAGGAAGCTCGGCGTCTCCTCGCAGCTGGGCGCGGTCAGCCTGGCGATCCGGGCCGGCCGGGACCCCGGTGGCCAGTCTCCGAGGATCCGGTCGGCGAGCTGACTTTCCGCCCGGACACACGGGCGCCTGACCTACAGTGGAACCGCAGTCGGAAAGGGGCTGCACTCGTCTCCACGAGGGAGGGGTCGTGGCGCCCCCGACTGAGATCCGGATCCGACTGCTCGGCCCCTTCGAGGTGCGCCGGCCGGACCGGAGCATGGTCGGGCTCACCGAGTGGCGGACCGGCAAGACCATGGACCTGCTCCGGATCCTGGCGTTGAACAACGGCCGGGCGGTGCCGACCTCGAGCGTGATCGAGCACCTGTGGCCGGGCGCCCCCGAGGACCGCGCCCGGGCCAGCCTGCGCACCGCCGCCAGCCAGGTCCGGCACACGCTGCGGGCCAGCTGCATCGCCCGCCACACGGGCACGCTGACCCTCACCGACGCCTGGGTGGACGTCAGCCAGTTCAAGCAGGCGGCCCGGCTGGCCGCCCGGGCCGCGCACGAGGGCCGGCACACGCAGGTCATCGACCTCACCGAGATCGCCGAGCGCCTCTACCGCGGCGACTTCCATGCCTACAACGACGAGGCCGCCTGGGTGGTCGCGGAGCGCAACCACCTGCGGACCAGCCGGCGGACGATGCTGTGCGAGGCGGCCGACGCCGCCATCGCCATCGGGAACTACGCGGCCGCCGTCGAGTTCGCCACCAAGGCGGTGACCATCGACCCGACCTTCGAGGCCGCCTACCGGGCCCTGATGGTCGCCTACTCCGGCCTCGGCGAGGTCGCCAGCGCCCTGCGCGCCTACGAGGAGTTCCGGACCCGGCTGGCCGACGAGCTGGGGGCCGATCCGTCCCTGAAGACGCAGGCGCTGCACCTCCGTCTGCTGCGCGGCGAGGCCGCCGGATAACACCGTCCCCACTATTGGGGACCTTGGTCCGAGGCCGCCGTGAGGGCGGTCGTGGCGCTCCTACGTTGACGGCTGTCCGCCCAGTGGGGAGTCGTCAGTGCGGAGGTCCACGCATGCTGGTGGCGACGTCACGAGCGTCGGTGCCGAGGAGCTACCGGGCGAACCTCCGGGCCCTCGCCCGGGCCCAGAAGCCGGCCCGCGGCACAGCGGCCTACTCCCGGTACCTGAACCGCCCGCTGGCCCGCCGCGTCGCGGCCCTGGCGCACACCGCGGCGATCACCCCCAACACGGTGACGGTGGCGAGCGCCGCGTTCTCGGCGGCCGGGCTCCTCGTCCTCTGCCTCGCACGTCCCGCGTGGTGGGTCGGACTCACGGTCGCGGTGCTGCTGGCGCTCGGGTTCGTCCTCGACTCCGTCGACGGACAGCTGGCGCGGCTCGGCGCCGGCGGCACCGCGGCAGGTGAGTGGCTCGACCACAACGTGGACTGCGTGAAGACCACGGCGCTGCACCTCGCGGTGCTGGTCTCCTTCTACCGGTTCCCGCCCGTGGACTCGGACCTCGTCCTGCTGCTGCCGCTGGCGTTCCAGGTGATCGACCTGGTGGTCTTCTTCGGCTTCGTGATGATGCCGCTGATCCGGCGCGTCCACGGGACGCCGGCACCGGCGGCGGCCACCGCCGCTGAACGGTCCGAGCCGTCGTGGCGCCCTTGGGTGATCCTGCCCACCGACTACGGCACCTTCTGCTGGATGTTCGTGCTCCTGGGCTGGCCGGCCGCCTTCCTCGCGGGCTACGCAGCGATGTTCGCGGTCAACGCCGCGGTCCTCCCGCTCGTGCTGCGCAAGTGGTGGCGGGAGCTCCGGGCCATCGACCGCGCCGCCGTCGACCGCGTGGAGGCCTGAGATGCGGATCGTCATGCTCGGCACTCGCGGCGTCCCCGCCCAGTACGGCGGCTTCGAGACCGCGGTCGAGGAGATCGGCAAGCGGCTGGTCGACAGCGGCCACGAGGTCGTCGTGTACTGCCGCGGGGGTGCGGACCCCGACCGCACCGAGTACCTCGGCATGCGGCTGGTCCACCTGCCCGCGGTCAAGAAGCGCTCCCTCGAGACGCTCAGCCACACGGCGCTGTCCGTGCTGCACCTGCTGCGCTCCGCCCGACCGGACGTCGCGATCGTGTTCAACGCGGCCAACGCACCGTTCCTGCCGGTCCTGCGGGCCCGGCGGATCCCGGTGGCCGTGCACGTCGACGGCCTGGAGTGGAAGAGGGCCAAGTGGGGCGGTGCCGGCCGGCGGTACTACCGGACGGTCGAGGCGCTCGCGGTGCGCTGGGCCGACGCGCTGATCGCCGACGCCCAGG
>Ga0164243_10005234_pt1 | contig 19884 bp, 10 predicted proteins | sample OricompcompostOP_FD_108781 | JGI IMG/M metagenome (GOLD analysis project Ga0164243, IMG submission 108781) | Organic Plus compost microbial communities from Emeryville, California, USA - Original compost - Organic plus compost (OP) | ecosystem: Engineered > Solid waste > Mixed feedstock >... | reverse complement strand
CTGCTGGTCGAGCCAGGTGGTGAGGGAAAACCCTTTCAACAGCAGGCTACCGGCCGCATGTGCGTGGATGAAGAAGCAGATGTCGTTCTTGAATTTAGGATTGGAGCCATGCCAGAAGTGGTCCGACATATGAACCAGCGAAATGGATTTACCCCAGCCGGACGGCGCAATGAGAGCCGTTGCCGTGTAGTTGCTCTCCAGGAACTTCTCGATGTGGCTCACCATGTACTGGCGTTTCACGGTATGCTGGAAGTTGATACCGGATCTGTTCTGCAACGTCAGCATGGTGTAATGCGACACGGCAGAAGCCTTGGTCTTAAGCTCCTGGAATTTCACTTCCAGTGGGTTGCCATTCTTAGCGATCGCTGCCTGTGGATTATTCAGCATATAATGATGCTGCTGGAAAGATTCCCAGTCCTTATAATCACAGTATTGAGCAAGGGTGTTGAGGGTAAAGCGGGAGAAGCTGTGTTGAGCCACAGCAAATCCAAACACTCTTTTGAGGGTGGTTTCGCTTATAAGCTGCGTCGTTTTTTGCAGAATTGCCCTGCTCAGGTTTTTACATTCGCCCGGCGACATGACTTCTATCCCAAACTGCTGCAAAACTTCCTTTTGCAGGGATAGTATAAAGTCATAGGATATATCTATCATAGGGACAATAATGGATTTTGGAATTAGGTACTAGATTAATTACGTAGAGATCAGGTATTTAGATTTCCTGGATGAAGGAATGAACAGGAATAAACTAACCATGATTATTTGTTATATATGTAAAATTAGCTAATACATATTTGTGGCCCTATTTGCAGTAATATTTTTCTTCTTTTTAAACAGATGATAATTAATTAATTAGGAAAATTAAAACTCCCCTTAATACTGCTACAATACAGCAGTCGCATACGCTAAATGTTTAGCTAACTGATTTTGAAAATTTCCTGAAAAAATTATGAACAGACCAGAATTCACTTGAATATGCTGGTTCTGGAAAATCAAAATGAACAAAATGAACAGAGCAGGTAAAAAATGAACAGAGTGAATATGGGAAATAGAATGAACAAAATGGCATATACATAAACGAATCAAGCACTATACTTTCGTATCATAGATTGTCAAAATATATCTAGGCAGAAAGGTGTTCAATGTATTTTATCAACCAGAATCCCTTTCCCCAATAACCTTCTTAACCGCTGCCTTCATTAGAGTTTATTGATACAATAAACAAGACTTCTTTATTCCAAATACTGATGCTATGCATTCAAAAGCTACTCCTACTAGCCCTTTTAGTGCTTCCTTTGTTATCCTTAGAAACCGGGATGGGTCTGCAATTGATGACCCGCTGCCACGTAAGAACCTGCGTGTTGTTAATTTCCTGAAAGGATTCCTCGTAATGATGTTAATGACGATAGTAGCTGCTACTAACGTTCACGCACAAACGTATTACCAGCGTGTGTACGCAAACTCCCAGCATGTTGACAAAACCCCGTTGCTTTGTACCGACTGCAGTGTTGGCAATGCAGCCAATGCAGTAGACGGCAACGTCAACACATTTGCCACCGTTAATAATACCGTTGGCTTAGTCGGAGGAGCTGTTTGGCTGGACCTTATTTTCCCGGCGCCTATTCCTGTTACTCAAGGCGTAATACTGAAAGTAGGAACTGGCGCGCTGGTGAGTGTTACCCTCGGTAATATCACTGCACAACCAATGAGCGGTACGGCTACCAGCAAAGGGGATGCCACCAGCTTGAATACAGCGCTTGCCAAACTGCTCGTAAGTGATAACAAGGCGGAAGTGTACCTGCCGGCTCCATCAGCATCCGGCGCTACTGGTACATATGACCGCGTGCGTATCCGGATCGGGGCCCTGTTGAGCGTTGCTACCAGTATTGAAATATATGAGGCCTACTATAATGTTCCCGCTTCCGGCACCTTGGCCTGTGACAAACCGATTGACGTGATCGGCGGCGTTCAAAGCCTGATTGATATCGCGGGCCTGGTCAACCTGGGAACCGTTACCAATTCGCAAAATGCAATTGATAATTCCCTCAGCACAGCTGCTACAATGGAAACGCTTGCCAACGTAGCAGCCTATACGCGTTTAAATGTAATCTTCCCCGGTCTTGCAAAAACCGGCGATTCCGTACGTATTACCCTGGGTACTACGGGCGGCTTGTTATCTGCAACTGCGCTACAGTCCCTCACGTTCCTTACTTTTAACGGGAACACGGTAGTCGACAGCATCAATGGCAGCAGTAGCCTGCTGACACTGAGCCTGCTGAACGGCCCCGGAACGCCCCAGGTGGCCACCTTTGCCTCCTCCGGCCCTTTCGACCATGTGGAAATCCGCTTGGGCGGTCTTGCCAACGTGCTTAACAGTCTTTATGTATATGATGTAGGCAGGGTAATTCCCAGTCCGTTCGTAACGGCTGCTTCCGCGAATCAGACTACCTGTCTGAATTCCGCTGCGACCTTTAACATCTCTAACCCGGATGCTACTTTGAATTACACCTGGTATAACAGCGGCGGTACCATCGTACAAGGCCCTGCTACTACCTCCTCCTATTCGCCACCGGTAAATACTGCCGGTACCTTTACCTACTATGTAGCCGCTAACCGTACCATGTGTACTACCGGCTCACAACGCGTACCGCTTACTTTAAAAGTAAATCCATACACCACAGCTGCTGATCTCAACTTCTCTGACTCAGCTTACAGCTGCTCCGGCGATACGGTTCGCATTATTCCAACTTCCACCTTCCTTACAGCAAAACCTGTTTACAGCTGGTGGAAAGACGCGGCTAAAACAACGCCAATCACCAACGGCCTCGTAGAAGGCTCCATCAAATATTTCGTAGACAGCACCGGCCGACTCACCATTGTAGGCCTTACCGCTGCAACTGCCGACTACTATGTAAGCGCCGCAGATAGCAACCATTGCGATAACCGGGCTAATGAACTCAAGAAAGTAACGGTAGTTCAGACAGGAAAAGCGCCTACCCCAACATTAGGCTCATCTACTGTCTACGCCAGCGTCGGACAACCGGTTGTACTCCGCGCTACCCCTCCGGGCGGCGGTACCATATTCTGGTACAGCGATACTACGCAGGCTCCGATAGGTACCGGGGATACCCTCCTCGTTGGACCATTCCCTGCTGCGGGCACCCATATATATTATGCAGCGGCACGCCTGAGCGCCAGCGGCGCCTGCGAATCTTACAGAGTCGCAGATACAGCCGTTATCATCCCGCTGGTTACCAATACCTCCTGTAACGCGCCAACTACTACCACTACCGGTACTACATTAGGTTGCGTACTGTGTAGTGTGACTAACCCGAATGGCGCGGTGGATACCACTGCCAATAATTACAGCACCCTGAGTATCCCGGTGGGATTACTCGGTGGCAGCGTGTACCAGCAACTCTTCTTCCCAAGCCCTGGTGCTGCGAGCGATAGCCTCCGCATTACCTTCGGCTACCCTGGCGGTCTTGCTGACGTAAGCCTGCTGGGCGGTGTGGAAATCACCGTGGCTAACGGTACTACCGTTATCAGGAGAGATACGCTGGCTAACCTGCTCAGAGCACAGCTCCTCAGCGGCGCCGGTCCTTACACCGTAACCATCCCCGCTGGCGGCGTATATAATACCGTACAGGTAAAACTTACCGGTGTGGCAAACTTGCTGACTTCCCTGCGCCTGTACGGTGTAAGAGCAGTAGCGCCTAATCCGACATTCACCATTAATACAAATGGTACTGCCTGCGTGAATGAAACCGCTACCATCACCGCCAATGGCCTCGGCGCTAACAGCATCAGATGGTACGCTGATTCTACCACCGCAACAGTAGCAGGTAGCAATCCTACCTTCACTACGCCGCAGCTGACAACACCTGGCGTGGTTACCTACTATGCACAGGTAGTGGCGGCTAACGGTTGCGCGAATCCGGAAAGAATACCGGTACGCATCACCGTGAATCCACTGGGTACTGCTGCCGACATCAATATTAATGATACCACTATCGCCTGCACCAGCAATAGCGCAGTGCTTACGCCTACTGTAAACAGTGCGTCCGGTATTACCAACCCTGTTATCAAATGGTACTTTGACCAGGCTAAAACGCAGCCTGTTACCAATGGTACCACCGCCGGCATTACCTATGCCGTGGATACTACAGGTAAACTGACAATCACCGGCCTGGCAGCACGAACATATACTTATTATGCGGCCATCTCCGGCAGCAACCGTTGTGAGAACGCGCCCAACACGCTGAAACCAGCCATTGTAAATGTGGTTGCAGCGCCAGCTGGTCCGATCGTTCCTGGTACTGTGGTAACAACCACCGGCCAGACGGCCACGCTCACCGCTACACCGGTAGCCGGCGCAACCATCACCTGGTACGCTGATTCTACCACTACTACCGCCCTTGGTACCGGTACGCCATTCAATGTAGGTCCGTTTACCAACCCTGGCACCTACACTTACTTTGCCGCAATGTCCATCCCGGGCGCCTGCGAATCTGTACGCGTACGTGTAACCGTGGTAGTAACTGGTCCGGTAGTGCCTTCTCCTGATTGTAACGTGCCTACCAGCCAGGTATCCGGAACCAGCCTGGGTTGTATCCTCTGCTCCGTTCAGGATCCGAATAATTCAATTGATAGCATCAATACTAACTATACCCGCCTGAGTATGCCGGTAGGCCTGCTCGGAGGCTCTGTTTACCAACAGCTGATCTTCGCAAATCCTGGTAATACAGGCGACAGCGTTCGCATTACCTTCGGCGCGCCTGGCGGCCTGGCAGATGTTAGCCTGCTCGGCGGTGTAGTAGTACGCTTATATAATAATACTACGCTGGTAAAAGCAGACACCATTGCTAACCTCCTCACCCTGCGCCTCCTCAGCGGTCAGCAGTTTACTGCTACCCTCCCGGCTACAGGTACTTACGACCGCGTGGAAGTAAGACTGACAGGTATAGCTAACCTGCTCCATAGCATCGATATATATGGTGCAAGAATCCTTTATCCGCGTCCGGTAATCAACACGCCAAACGATACCGCTTGCGTAAATACAAAAGCAACCCTCAGTGTTACACCAGCCGCAGGCACCGGCGTTCGTTGGTATGCTGATTCTACCAGCACCACTGTGCTGGCATCTACTAGCACATTTACCACCGATACGCTGCGTACTCCTGGTACCGTGAAATACTGGGTAGCTGTTTACGGCGGTCCGGCTAATTGTGAAAATCCGGAAAGATATCCGGTGACCGTCACCGTAACGCCTCCACCTGCCGTACCTGGCACTGACCAGACTGTGAGCGTATGCTCCGGCTCCAATGTGGTACTGCAAATCAATAACCCGGCTCAGGGATTAACCTATAACTGGTTCAATGCAGCGCAGGGCGGAACCAAACTGAATACAGATTCAGGATTCACCTTCCCTGTAAATGGTGTGACCAGGGACACTACCCTGTACGTAGAAGCTCAAAGCGCTTGCGGCGCCGTTTCTACCACCCGTCAGGCCTTCCATATCACTGTCAGCAGTGGTCTGCAGGCGCCGGTAGTATCGCCTAATCCGGCCATAGTACGACTGAATGAATCTGCAGTACTCACTGCTACCCTGCCGGTGGCCAATGCTACCATCGCATGGTTCAGGGATGCTAACACTACAGATACCTTATTCATCGGTACTTCATTTGGCGCGCCATCCAAACCAACACCTGATACCACTATCTACTACGCACAGGCATTCATTGCCGGCGGCGGTACCTGCCAGTCCGTTCGTGTACCTGTAACCGTTATCACACAGGTAGGCGATTCCCTGGAAGTGCCTTGCGAACGCGCCACCAGCCAGACAATTGGCGGCAGCGGCCTGCTGGTGCTGGGCAACGTGTACAACCCGTCATTCGCAGTAGATAATAACCAAAATACTGGCTCTTCCCTCGTAATAAACCTGGGTGCGCTGAACGCTACCGTATGGCAGCGCGCCGCATTCAACGGATTGTCTGCTCCGGGCGATAGTGTACGTGTTCGACTCTCCAGTCCGAACCAGATACTGTCTGCAGCCGTATTGGCCAGCGTGCAGCTTACCGCTTACAATGGCAATACTCCGGTAGACTCCGTAGTTCTCAGCAATCCATTATTGCATGTAGATCTGCTTTCCGGCGGTCGTACAGGTGAATACACCTTCCTGCCTAACGGACTCTATGATGCAATAGAAGTGAAACTGAAATCAGGCATCGTAGGTGCGCTGACAGATATCAACTTCAACTCCGCACGCCGGATCATTGCAGCGCCTAAAGTGCAGGCATCTACCGTAACAGTCTGCAGCGGCAGCACTGCAACCCTCAATGTGGAAAATCCATCCGCTAACGTAACCTACCGCTGGTACAGCTCCAACGGCGTGTACCTGGCAGGTAAGGATGGCGCTTCCTTCACAACCGGCGCAATCACTTCCGATACCAGCTTCCTGGTTGAAGCCTACAGAGCGGGAGCTGATTGTCCGAGCAGCGCTAAAACACCTGTAACGGTGAAAGTGATTGAAACGCCACTGGCGCCAGTGGTAACACCTGATTCCGTAGCTGTTTGCCCTGGTTCTAACGCCAGCGCTTCCATCAGCAACCCGGTTCGTGGTTATACCTACGGCTGGTACAATGTGGCTACCGGTGGTACTAAACTCAATACCGACAGCGGCTTCGTATTCACCGTGAATAATGTAACAGCGCCTGTTACCTACTACGTGGAAGCGAAGAATGACAGCTGTGGTATCGTATCCGCTACCCGTACCGCTGTACTGTTCACTACCGCCAGTCAACTGGGCGTACCGGTGATCACACCTAGCAGAGCAGTGGTAGATACCGGCGAAAGCGCCATCCTCGTGGCTACGCCTCCTGCTGCAAATGCAAATGTTTACTGGTTCGGCAGCCAGTTCGGTTCCGATACCCTGTATAAAGGCCTCCAATATATCTCCCAGCCAAGGTCTGTAGCTGCTACAGATACCGTTTGGGTAGAAGCCGTACTGGGTGATAACTCCAGCTGTAAATCCGCAAGGGTGGCAGCACTGATCGTAACCACTCCATTGCCGCCAAATGCAGTTCCATGCGAACGCGCAGTGGCACAAACCAATAGTAATACAACCATAGGCGGTGGTATCCTCGTACTGGGATCAGTTGTAAACCCTGACCGCGCAGTCGATAACAACACCGTTTCCAGCTCTTCGCTGGTACTCAACCTGGGTGCGCTCAATGCCGCCGTATGGCAACGTGCCGCATTCAACGGATTGTCTACCCTCGGCGATACCGTGGAAGTGATGCTCTCCAGCCCGGGTCAGGTGCTCTCCGCCGCACTGCTGGCCAGCGTACAGCTCACTACCTATAATGGTAACACACCGGGAGATAGCCTCCTGACCAATAACCCACTCCTGCATATGAAACTGCTCACAGGAACCGAAGGCGTAATTCTCTCCTTCGTGCCTACCAAACAGTTCGATGCAATCGAAGTGAAACTGAAATCCGGTGTACTGGCAGCACTCACCGCTGTCGACTTCAACTACGCACGCCGCGGTATCGTAGCGCCTACAGTATCTGCGAGCGATTCCAGCGTATGCGTGGGCACTCCGGTAACGCTGAAAGTAAACAACCCGGTTGCCGGTGTAACCTACACCTGGTACAACCAGGATGGTACCAAACTGGCAGACAGCACGGCTTATGTAGTGCCGGCAACTAACCCTGCAGGTATCTATAACTTCACCGTGACAGCCACCAGGGATAACTGTAACATACAGACATCCGCTGTTGCAAGAGTAAGCATCCAGGGTATCCCGGGCGCTCCTGTTGCAGATTCTTCCAACCCGGCAACTGTTTGCGTAAGCAACCTGCCGGCAACACTCAAGGTGATTCCGCAGCCTGGTGTAACCTACACCTGGTACGATGCCGCCGGCAACCAGCTGACCGCTAATAACAATGCGTACACAACGCCGGCGACCATGGCAGTGGGTACTTACTCCTACTTTGTAAAAGCCAACAACGGCAACGGTTGCGCGAACGATACAGCGCGCACGCAGATCACGCTCAGCGTGTTCAACAACGCTACTGCCGCTGATATCCGCATCGATAGCGTACAATCCATCTGCCTCGGCGATACCGCACGACTGGTACCAACCAGCAGCGTAGCCAACGCAGTATTTAAATGGTACACCAGCCAGCAGAAAACAACGCCAATTACAACCGGCGTGGACGCTGCCGGCGTACTGACCCTGCCGAACCTCGCCGCCGGTACTTACAATTACTATGTAAGCGTAAGCGCAAACGGACAGTGTGAAAACGCCGCAGGTAATCTCAAACAGGTAACTGTGAACGTAGGAACGCCTGCCGACAGCACCGACATCCAGGTAAGCGGCGCAAGCACCTGCGTGAATACTACTGTTAGCCTCACCGCTGGCAGCACCACAGTAACCAATCCGGTGTTCAGATGGTACCGCGATGCCGCACTGACACAGTTCATCAGAAGCGGCGCCGTATTCACCACTGATACGCTCCGTACAACTACTACTTACTACGTAACCGTACAGGGTACGAATAAATGTGAAAACGCGCCTGGTAAAGCCAAAGCAGTAACCGTAAGCGTTAGCAGCTTCACCACACCAACAGTACAGGGTGCTGCTATCTGCGCAGGTCAGACTGCCACTGTAAGGGTACTCAACCCTGATCCGGCTGTAACCTACAGGTGGTATAACAACAGCAGCAAAGGACAACTCCTGGCAACTGCTGATACATTCAGAACAGGCGTCCTGAATGCAGATACTACCTTCTATCTGGAAGCAACCAGCGGTCAGTGCGCCCTCGCCTTGATACCAGCAGTGGTAACTGTCAATGGCGCTCCAAGACCGGTTGTTGACAGCGTTCAAACCGCCTGCGGTGGTACAAGGGCAACGCTCACCATCAAAGCGCCTGCAAGCGGCGTTACCTACAGATGGTACAATGTACCGGTAGGTGGCACAGCGCTCAACTCCGATGCAGGTACCACCTTCGTAACCGATACCCTCCGCGCCTCTACTATCTACTATGTAGAAGCTGTTGGCCAGGCCGGTTGCGTAGGCACCAGCACAAGAGTACCGGTAACGGTAGCCATCGCGCCAACGCCGGCAGCACCGGTATTGGTAACCAATAACCAGACAGTTTGTGCAGGTGGTAATGTAACCTTCACCATTAATAATCCGGATGCATCCGTAACCTATCGCTGGTTCGATGCGCCAGTTAATGGCACAGAGCTTACGCCTGCTACGCCAACCAGCTTCACCGCTACCGGTGTAACTGCAACAACTACCTACTATGTTGCCGCATTCAACAGCGCAGGCTGTAGCAATGCAGGCGGCAGAACCAGCGCGACTGTGACAGTGTTGCCAGCGCCAGCTACGCCAACAGTAGCAGTGGCAGATCAGGCAGCCTGCCTGGATAACGCGATCACCTTCCAGATCAGTAATCCGGATCCACAGCTCCGCTACGTATGGAATAATTCCCTGACAAACGACAGCCTGGCAACAGGTGCATCGTTCAACACCGGTAAGCTCAGATCAAGTGCTGACTACTACGTGGTAGCGAAGAACCTCGCGGGTTGCTCAAGCCTGTCAAGAACAACAGTACATGCAACCATCGTGGATTCCCTGGCTACGCCTTCTGTAGCGCCAAACGCGAAAGTATGTCTGGGTCAGACCCTCAGCCTCGCCGTAATTAATCCGGTGAATGGCGTGGTTTACCACTGGTACAACAGTGCAACCTCCACTACTCCGGTAGCTACGGGAGCAACAGTTAATATCAACGGAGTAACTACCAATACCAGCTACTTCGTGGACGCAAGCCTCGCCGCAGGTAATTGTGTGAGCAGCAGCAGAGGCCGTGTGGACGTAACCGTGAGCAGCGTGCCTGCAGCGCCTGCAGTAGCTAATCCGGCAGTAACAACCTGTATGAACAGCCTCGCAGTGCTGAAAGTACAAAACCCTGATCGCAGCCTTACCTACAGATGGTACACAACTGCACAGGGCGGTACACCGGTAACTACGGGCGACAGCGTAACAGTCGGACCAGTTACAGCAAATGGTACTTACTATGTAGAAGCTGTGAACGCAAACGGCTGTAGCAGCGCAACCCGCACACTGGTAAATGTGTCTGTGGGTAATGCGCCTGGCGCACCGCAGGTTGCCGGCAACGACATCAGCAAGTGCCCTGGCGAAACATATGTACTCACCGCTTCTTCTACTACTCCGGGCGCAACATTCGCATGGTATAGTACCCAGAACGGCACTACACCGGTTGCAACAGGTGCGCAATTCACTACGCCGCCGATCAGTCAGGATGTAGTGTACTACGTGGAAGCATCTATTGGCAGCAACTGCGCAAGCGCAACCAGAACGGCAGTACCTGTCACCGTACTGAAACCACTGGCCGCTCCTGCAGTGACAGTTTCCAACAGAACAGCCACCAGCGTAACATTTACATGGGCTGCCGTACCGGGCGCTGACAGATATGTAGTATCTGTGAACGACTCTACCAACTTCGTTGCACCAAGTTCAGGCGCGAACGGTACTTCACATACCGTATCCAACCTGCAACCGAACCAAAATGTAACGCTGTATGTAAGAGCAATAGGCGCAGGCGTATGTCAGAACAGTCTGCTGGCAAGCGTAACAGATAAAACAACTAATCCGCAGGGTAACAACATCTTCGTACCAAACCTCTTCAGTCCAAATGGTGACGGTGTGAATGATATCGAGTATGTCTACGGTACAGCTATCGCACAGCTCGAATTCAGGATCTACAACCAATGGGGTCAACTGGTGTTCACATCGAAAGATCAGCGCCAGGGATGGGATGGTACCATGAGTGGTCAGAAACAACCGGTAGGCGTTTACGTGTACATCGTAAAAGCGACTATGCAGGATGGCACAGTGATTACGAAGAAAGGTAACGTAACACTCATGCGATAATCAACATTAATAAACCCGTAGAAAAAATAAAACCGGGATGCTGTAAGGCATCCCGGTAATCTTCAACAAGTAAATTATGTTCCTATGAAGAGGATTTCTATAATTATGATACTTTTATGGAGCAGTTTGTTGCCCCGTTTAGCTGTAGCACAGGTAGATCCGCACTTCTCACAATATTATGCCTATCCTTTATGGCTCAACCCTGCGCTTACCGGTGTAATAGATGGTGACTTTCGTGTAAATGGCAATTACCGTAATCAATGGGCCAACTATGGCAAGCCTTTTTCGACTGCCGGCGTATCTATTGATGCGGCAACTGATAAAAATATTGGTATAGGCGCAAACGTGATAAATATGGCCGCCGGCGATGCGGGTTACAATTACCTCAACGCAATGGCCAGCGTGTCTTACACGGGTGTGAAGTTTGGTAAAACCAAAACCAGCCAGCTGGTATTTGGTATCCAGGCTGGTTTGCTGAACAGGCGGGTGGATCCTGCCAAGTTCCAGACCGGCAGCCAGTACAGCCCTACCATCGGCTACGATCCCAGTATTGCAAACGGGGAAAATGTAACCACTACCTCCGCCAGCGCTTTTGACGCCGGCGCGGGTACCGTTTTCTTTGATGGTAATCCTAACCACCGGTTCAACCCGTTCGTAGGGTTTGCCGCCACACACCTCACGCAGCCGAAGGATCCTTTTGCAGCGGCTGGCATGGAAAGAAAGCTGCCGGTAAGATGGCTGTTCCATGGTGGTACCAAAATCAAGCTCAATGAGCAGTTTAGCCTTACTCCTACCGGTTTATACATGCGCCAGGGTAACGCAGAAGAAATTGTAGCGGGTATATATGCTCAAATGATGGTAAATCCGGAGTTTGATTTCCTGCTCGGGGGTAACTACCGGTTCAATGACTCCGCTATTCCGTTCGTGGGCTTCCACTTCAAAAGCTTTGTACTTGGCTTCAGCTACGATGCCAATACCTCTAATATGAAACGCCTGGTAAATGGCAGCCAGAGTTTCGAAGTTTCACTGTCCTTTATCAGTCGTAAAAGAAGAGTGCTGAATGAAGAATATTTTATCTGCCCCAGATTATAAAAATATTATCGATGACTGAAAGAGCGGAAAAATTTGATGAATCAAGAAAAGCACCCCTCATGAAAAAATATACACTCTGCCTGTTACTTGTTCTATTCGGGCTGCTACCAAACGTCCGGGCGCAATATGTTTATGACTATAAACATACGGCGGACGTTTACTACAATGCCAAAGATTACTATTCAGCAGCACAGTATTATAACAAAGCCCTGGGAACCTTTAAAATTAAAAACGACCAGGTATTACCCTATGCCGTAGCCGGTACAGCTCCCCCCGCCGGCAAACTGAAAGATTACCAGCAGGTAGTTGCCCGCCTGGCAGAGTCGTATCGCCTGTATAACGATTACGGCAATGCCGAAACATGGTATGCCCAGCTGGTGGGTTTCAATAACCCCCAGTTTCCACAGGCCCGCTATTGGTATGGCATCTGCCTGAGGGCAAACGGCAAATACCAGGAGGCGCTGGAACAATTGAAGAAGTTCAAGGAAACATATACCGCAGCAGACGAAATTTCTACCAGGGCCAGCCTGGAAATCCAATGCTGTGAATTCGCTCTCGCGGAAGAGAAGAAACAACCACGGTTCACTATCGTAAAAACGGCTGGAAACATTAACGAGGGTGGCGCAAACTATGCACCGGTAATTACCGACCCCAACACGCTGATGTTCACTTCATCCCGCCCGGAAACGCCGCCATTACCGGATAATGCCAGTGATAAAGATAAAAAGGAAAAGAACAAAAAGGGAAACCCTTATGTGAATACCTTGTACACTGCATCCGGGCATAATAACACCTATAACAACGCTACCAAGCTAACCATCCCTGATGCGCCTAAAGGTACCGACCAGGGGGTGTCCGCTATCTCTCCTGATGGCAGAACATTATACCTCACCAGGTGGACAGTTAAAAATGGCGTAAAGCAAGCAGCTATTTATATCAGCACCAAACAAAATGGTTCCTGGTCCGAACCTAAAATCTTAGGCGGCAATGTGAACGTGGATGGCTATAACTCCATGCAGCCATATATTACGGCCGATGGCAAATACCTGTTGTTTGCTTCCAACCGCCCCGGTGGTATGGGTAAAAACGATATCTGGTATTGCGTAATGAACAACGGCACCCCGGGCAGCGCCAGGAACATCGGCACCACCATCAATACCAAAGATGAGGAACAGGCGCCTTTCTATGACGCCGAAAAAGGATTGCTGGTATTTAGTTCAGATGGCCGGGTAGGCCTCGGCGGACTGGACTTCTTCCAGAGCGAAGGCGATTTCGGCAGTTGGTCCGAACCTAAGAACATGGGCAAGCCATTGAACTCCCCCAAGGACGATATCTACTACACCGCGCTGGATAATTCCCGCCCGTTTGCAGCAGGGTTCATCAGTTCAGACAGGGAGTCTGTATGCTGCCTGGAGATATTCGGTATCAAACGTATCCGTAAAATTGCCAGTGGTCTGATTATCGACTGCGACACGCATAAACCGCTGGAAGGCGCTACCGTAACGCTGATGGACACCGTTCGCCAGCGCATTATCGGTAAAGTAACCCTGAATGAAACCGGCCGGTACACCTTCGAAGTGGATCCTAACCGTCAGTACAAACTGGTGGCAGAAAAGGAAAACTATTTTACCAAATCACTCCACTTCAAAACCGACCAGCTGGAAAACACCGACTCACTGGATAATCCAACCCTTTGTATCAAACACTACGAGGTGGAAAAACCAATTGTACTGAATAATATCTATTACGATTTTGGTAAAGCCACGCTCAGGGAAGAATCAAAAGTTGTGTTGGATACAGTGGTGGACCTGCTGAACGAAAATCCGAAACTCACCATAGAAATGAGTGCGCATACGGATAGCGTTGGTTCCGATAAGTTTAATAATAAACTCTCTCAGGAACGTGCGCAATCCTGCGTGAATTACCTCATTAGCCGTGGTATTTCACCTTCCCGCCTGATCGCAAAAGGTTATGGTAAAACCAGGCCGATTGCGCCAAACTCACTGCCTAACCACAAGGATAACCCTGAAGGCCGTCAGCTGAACAGGAGAACCGAGTTCAAGGTATTGAAAAGACAGGTAGAGGCGCCGGTAAATAATTATCAGACAGAATGATACAACACAAAATTCTGAAACCCCTCCATATCCTAGAAAAAAGTCACAAAACCAGGAATAGCCCACGCGTTCGCGTGGGCTATTTGATTTATCACACTTTTAATGAACTATCCATTGTATGCGGAGGATAGTTCATTCCTATCTAAATTAACCAGTGCCTAAGGCTTATTTTTTACCTACCAGGCCGATAGCCAGGGTATCTTTCTTCTCGCCAGTCAGTACTTTCATGTAAGCGGCATATTTCAGCACATCAGCATAGCGGAAAGCAGTGTCTTTCTGGCCAGTAGCAGTGTTGATCTTGATGGTTTTTACGTTCTTGAAGATGTTGATGGTCATAGCGGCGCCGGTACCTTTTACATCAGCGCCTGCGTTTGCATACAGGGTATCTGTAAGCGGCGCAGCAGCTGTACCACCAATCAGGTAGATAGCCTGTTGAGCATCTTTGGTTGACTTATTCAGTTTCAGGCTCAGGTTGATAGAGCTGTCACTGTTTTCAGACAGGGTAACCACACCGTTTACAGTGTTTGCATCAGCACCTACACCTTTCAGATCGTAAGTGGTTGTACGGGCAGCAGGTGGATTGTCGTCATCTTTCTTACAAGCAGTGAAAGTTACAGCCATAGCAGTAGCCATCATAACTCCCGCTGTGAGAGCACGTTTCTTGGAAATAGACATGATGTAAATTTTAATTGAAAATTGTTAGATTGATATAAGTCTTTATTTACTTCTTATTGCAATAGGTTTTCAGCGCTTACTGAAATGTTAAACGGGTATGAAAACTTTATGTTACAGTGAAAAGTTAAAATTTATTTTACCGGATCCGGGTTGTCCGCTGAATTGCTTGTCCGTATTGCTTTTGAGAGAGATAAAAATTTTTAGTCGGTAAATCAGGCACAAATTTTTTTTGCGGGATGTGTAACATTTTTGCTGCGATACACTTTATACAAACTACCATTTTTAACAACGGATTTTTAATTTCGTATAGCCGTAATAGTTACACTTCAATAAGCTGGTTTTTTAGAAAAGATAAAAGTGGCCGGCCGGGGGCAGATTTTTTCCGGGTGTCATGCTACATTTTGTTATACCCAGGTTCTCTTACGCAGGCTCCCCCCTGCCATAAATATTATCTTCCATGTATTTATGACAGATATATTACCTTTGCCGGGTTTTGTATATCATTAACTAATTAAACCAGTAACTAAAAATAGTATGTCACTTACAGTAGTAGGCACCATGGCATTCGACGAGATCGAAACGCCCTTTGGTAAATCAGGCAGGATCATTGGTGGTTCCGCAACATATATTGCCTGGGCGGCATCCAATTTCGTGACCCCTATCAACCAGGTTTCCGTAATTGGCGGCGACTTCCCCGAGTCCGAACTGGCGGCCCTCTCGGCTAAAGGCGTAGCTATGGATGGCGTACAGGTGAAGAAAGACGAGAAAACTTTCTATTGGTCCGGCAGATATCATATGGATATGAATACCCGCGACAGCCTTGTTACCGACCTGAACGTACTGGCTGATTTTCAGCCTGTTATACCAGATAGCTACCAGGGTTCTGAGTTCCTGATCCTCGGGAACCTCACTCCACAGGTACAAATGAGTGTGATCGACCAGCTGAAGGTACGCCCTAAGCTGATCGTTATGGATACCATGAACTTCTGGATGGAAGTAGCCCTGGACGACCTGCTGAAAGTGCTGAAAAGAGTAGACGTACTGATGGTGAACGATAGCGAAGCCCGTCAGCTGAGCGGCGAATACAGCCTGGTGAAGGCTGCCCGCAAGATCCTGACCATGGGTCCGCGTTACCTGATCATCAAAAAAGGGGAACACGGCGCGCTGCTGTTCCACGAAAACCATGTGTTCTACGCTCCTGCCATGCCGCTGGATGACGTATTTGACCCAACCGGCGCCGGCGACACTTTCGCAGGTGGCTTCATCGGTTACCTGGCTAAAACCCGGGATATTTCCTTCGAAAACATGAAAACCGCGATTATCGTAGGTTCTGCTATGGCCTCCTTCTGCGTGGAGCAGTTCGGTACCGGCCGCATCAGGGAAGTGTCCAAAGAGGAAATCCACTCCAGGATCAACCAGTTTGTTCAACTGGTGAACTTTGACATCGACCTGGTATAGTAATTACCTGGCATATAAAAAGCAAGAGGGTGTATCAATGCTGATACACCCTCTTGCTTTTACCGGGTTCCCTCCGGGAAGGGAGTATAAATCCCCTTCGGGCAGGGTCATAAATCATTTATAAGCAATGCCTGCAGTAGCCGATACCCCGCTTGCTGAGGCCAGAAAATAACCCCTATTTAAAAATCCCGTTCAAAATAGCCGCCAAACGCAAACCACCCTTCAGCAGCTGCGTATTCAAGTCATTCACAAACACATAATTATACCGGTAGCTCAGTTTGGAATCCGGCTTCGTATAACCATAGACCTTATCCGCCAGGAGGTGGGATTCAAACATCCAGTCGGCAATAGTACCGGCCTGGTAAGATTTTACCTGCGCGGGAGTGGCAATATCCAGCGCTTTCGTATATTCAGTATAGCTAAGCTGTTGATAATCAATTAGCTGTTCGTCCCAAACGCGATGCAGGTTAGAAGGCGTATTAAACCAGGTAACGGCAATTTTATTACCGCCCTGATCCTCATCCCGGCCCACATGCAAAGGCTGATGCATATCCCCGATCATATGAATGAGGAAAGTAAGGGCAAATACCTTTTCTTCCTTAGGCAGGTGGCGGTTTTTCAGGTCCCTGATCATGGCATTGGTTTCGGTGTACAGGTTTTCGCCGGTGGCTGCTTTCAGCAGCTGATCAAATTCAGTGCGCTCAATTCCGCCGGGAAAATCCAGGTAATGCCAGGTATTGGTATGGTCATATTTATGGGTAGTATCCGACTTGATGAAATCCGGCCAGTTAGCCACCATGGCCATGGAAGTACGGCCGAGGATGGCTGCCACCGCTTTGCGGGCCTGCGGTGTAAGATGGTTATAGGCAATTTCCGCCACGATGCGGTGGCCGATTGGCCCCCAGGCGAAGCTGGCAAAAGGCAGCATAATACCCAGCAGCAAGGTAAAGATTAGTTTTTTTCTCATACTGTTATTCCTGATTGAATGGGCAAAAGTAAAGAGGTTTTTAACACTTTTGTCCCAACTTCTTTAGTATTTTTACATACTGCTCAATTTAAGATTCACATTATGCCATTTAAGATACAAGCGCCTTATGCTCCTGCTGGTGATCAGCCGGAAGCGATAAAACAATTGACTGAAGGCATCAACGCAGGTGAACAGTTTCAGACCCTGCTCGGGGTAACCGGCTCGGGTAAAACCTTTACTGTCGCCAATGTTATTCAGCAAGTACAACGCCCTACATTGGTGTTGACCCACAACAAAACGCTCGTGGCCCAGCTGTACGGGGAGCTGCGCCAGTTCTTCCCGGATAATGCCGTGGAGTACTTCGTGTCGTACTACGACTACTACCAGCCGGAAGCCTACATGCCGGTGAGCGATACCTATATCGAAAAAGACCTGGCCATTAATGAGGAGCTGGATAAACTCCGCCTCAAAGCCACTTCCAACCTGCTTTCCGGCCGGCGGGATATCATCGTGGTAGCCAGCGTTTCCTGCATTTATGGTATGGGTAACCCTACGGATTACGAAAACGGTATCATCCGCATCCACCAGGGGCAAACCATCAGCCGCAATACTTTCCTGCATGGCCTGGTGAACTCTCTTTATACCCGCACCACCGGGGATTTTAACCGCGGTAACTTCCGCGTACAGGGAGATACAGTGGATATCAACCTCCCGTATGTGGACTACGGCTACCGCATTACCTTCTTTGGAGATGAGATCGAAGAAATAGAAAGCTTCGATGTGCAGAACGGTAAACGTATCGGGAAGATGGACAATGCCGCCATATTCCCGGCTAACCTCTACCTGGCGCCAAAGGATATGATGCAGCAGATCATCTACGAAATACAGGATGAACTGATGGCACAGGTGGAATACTTCAAGGCCAATGGGAAACTCATAGAAGCGCAGCGCCTCTCGGAACGTGTGAACTACGACCTGGAAATGATCCGGGAATTGGGTTACTGCAGTGGTATTGAGAACTATTCCAGGTTCCTGGACAGGCGTACGCCGGGTACCCGCCCCTTCTGCCTGTTGGACTACTTCCCGAAAGATTACCTGCTGGTCATAGACGAGAGCCACGTAACCGTGCCGCAGATTGGCGGTATGTACGGCGGCGACCGCTCCCGTAAACTGAACCTGGTGGAATATGGCTTCCGCCTGCCTTCCGCACTGGATAACCGGCCTTTGAACTTCTTCGAGTTCGAGAACCTGATTAACCAGGCCATCTTTGTGAGCGCTACCCCCGGCGAATATGAGCTGAAGAAGACGGAAGGGGTGGTGGTAGAGCAGGTGGTACGACCCACCGGGCTCCTGGAGCCGCCTATTGAGATCAGGCCCAGCGTTAACCAGGTGGATGACCTGTTAGACGAAATCGACCGCCGTGTGCAGAAAGGGGACCGCGTACTCGTTACCACCCTCACCAAACGTATGGCCGAGGAAATGGACAAGTACCTGCAGCGTATTAATATTAAATCCAGGTACATCCACTCCGAAGTGGATACCCTGGAACGCATCGAAATCCTACGCGACCTGCGCCTGGGTAATATCGACGTGCTGGTAGGGGTGAACCTGCTGAGGGAAGGGCTGGACTTGCCGGAAGTATCCCTGGTGGCTATACTGGACGCGGATAAGGAAGGTTTCCTCCGCGACGAACGCTCCCTGACCCAAACGGCCGGCCGCGCCGCCCGTAACGTAGACGGGCTGGTAATCTTTTACGCCGACAAGATTACCGACAGTATGCAAAAAACGATTGATGAAACCAACCGCCGCCGGGAAAAGCAGATTGCCTATAATATAGAACATGGCATTACGCCACGTACGGTACGTAAGAGCAAAGAGCAGATCCTGGCGCAAACCGGCGTGCTGGAAATAAAGAATTACGACGAGAACTCCCCTTATGCCGTGCATGATGAGGTAACCCTGGTAGCGGAAGCAGCGATGGAAGTAGCCAAATCATCCGCCGCAACGGTGAAAACCATTCCGCAAATGGAAAAAGCCATATCCAGGGTGAAGAAAGAGATGGAAAAGGCCTCGAGGGACCTCGATTTTATGGAAGCAGCCCGTTTAAGGGATCAAATGTTTGCCATGGAAAGGGAACTGCAGGAAATGAAAGGCTAAAAACCACAATTTTTTGCCTCCAGACGGAATAATTAAACATTCAATCGCCTATATCATATATGTAATTATTTATTATATGATATAGGCGATTTCATTTCGTCTTAAAAAAATTTTCATACGTATATTACTTATAATAAATAATTTAATGTGATGTTTTCTTAATTGCAGTAGCAACTGTTGCCACCATTTTAGAAATTTGTTAACCTTGGCATAACGTTTACGTAAATCAGTGATTGTGAACGATTTAACACTCATAAGCGGCCTTAAATCTTTCCCCATATCCTAAAAAACAATAATTAATATTATAATTAATTATTATTTGATTAGAACCGGCTCAATATTTAGCCCTTAAATTCAAAGAATTCTATTTTTAAGCCCATCTATTTGACGTTTTAAATTTCGCTCCTACTTTTATTTGAGAAATTTAAAATCAAATGCTATGATGAAAAAATCGT
>Ga0164243_10005232_pt1 | contig 19899 bp, 21 predicted proteins | sample OricompcompostOP_FD_108781 | JGI IMG/M metagenome (GOLD analysis project Ga0164243, IMG submission 108781) | Organic Plus compost microbial communities from Emeryville, California, USA - Original compost - Organic plus compost (OP) | ecosystem: Engineered > Solid waste > Mixed feedstock >... | reverse complement strand
TTAGCTTATTGGCAAAGAGAAAAGGAAAGGTTAATTGATGGATTTTATTTAGCTGATGGACAAGTGTATATTCCTGGATGGTTATATTGGCATACAGTATATTGGACTATTGAACTTAATACTGAAATAAATGGTAAAGCTTATAAAACCACTGGCACTCCTACATTTAGAGATATAGATTGGGAGATGAGTATAAATAAAGAAAAAGCTGAACAAGCTGGAGAGATTATAGAGTTAGTTGGAGCTAGAGGTTTTGGTAAATCAGTATGGGACAGTAGTATAGGGGGTTATTATTATACTTTATTTGATGATGTAGAGGTTTGTATATCTGGAGCACATAATACAGATATTAGAGTTGTTACAGATAAAATTGAAGTAGGGCTTACTAATATACACCCAGTATTAAAGAAACAAAGATTATCTTCTAATTGGAAGACTACAGTCAGAGCTGGTTTTAAAGATAAAAAAACAGGCCAGCCATCAGAATTATCTTCAAATTCAAGATTTGAAATTAGGAACTATAAACAAGGTAATGATTCTATGGCATGTAATGGTCTTAGACCAAAGTTTCAGGTTATAGATGAGATTGGTAAGATTAAAAATCTTAAGGCTTGTGTGAGTGATACTGTACCTTGTTGGATAAATCCTGATACAGGAAAGTACTTAGCAGTAGTAATACTTAGTGGTACTGGAGGTGATATGGAAGTAGGTCAAGATGCTGGAGAAATGTTTTTTGAACCTTGGTCTTGGAATATACTTCAGTTTGATGATATATGGGAAGGTAGAGGAAAAATAGGTTGGTTTATGCCAGCAACTAAAGCAATAGGTAAATATAAAGAACCTAAAACCCTTAGTGAATATCTTGGAATAAGTCATCCTGATTTAGATAGAATCACAATAATGGTTTCTAATGAAGAAAAGTGTCTTAAAGAGTTTGTTGAACCTAGAAGAAAGATAGCAGAAAAAGCAGGTCTTGCTGCTATGATCAAAGAGAAAGCATATTATCCTATTAAACCTAGTGAAAGTTTCTTAGTTATTTCTCAGAATCCATTTAATATTGATCAAGCTAAAGCTCAACAAATTAGAATAAAAGAAAAGGGACTTACAGGAATACCTGTTGAAATATATCATGATGGAGACAAATTAGTTCATAAGTTTACTGATAAGAAACCTATAGATAGATTTCCTGTAAGACCAGGAGATAATACTACAGGATGTATAGTAATGATTGAACCTCCTTTAATAGGATCTCCTTGGGGATTATATACAGCAGGAATTGACCCTTATAACCAAGATAGATCAACCAATTCAGATTCTCTAGGAGCATGTTATATATTTAAAAGAGTACATAATATAACTGGAGAAGGATATCAAGATATGATTGTAGCTTATTATGTTGGAAGACCAGATGATCAGTTTGAATGGTTTGAAAATGTAAGAAAATTATTAAAATACTATAATGCTACAGCATTAGTAGAAAATGAGAATCCAGGATTCATTCAATATATGACTCTTAAAGGTGATGGTCATTATTTAAGAGATCAACCAGAATGGTTAAAAGATATACATACTAATAGCTCTGTTAAGAGAGATAAAGGTCTACATGTTACTCCTAAAATTAGAGATTATTTAAATGAACATCTTAAGAAATATCTTAATGATGTAGCTTATGTTTCTGTAGATGAAGAAGGAAACAAAAGAGAATTCTTAGGAGTACATAAAGTATTAGATCCATTATTATTAGAAGAGATTATTAAATATAATGCAACAGGTAACTTTGATAGGGTTGTAGCTGTAAGTTTAGCTATAGCTTATGCTGATGAATTAAATCAGAAGATGAAAGAAGCTGTTGAAGATGATCATGATGTATACAAATCTTATTTTAAAAGGATTAATACAAATCAAAAATATATATTCTCTGATATAAAAAGAGAAAAGAGTTCAAGAACTAAAAATAAAATATTCCTATAAATGGCAATTATACCTAATGCTAAGGGCTACACCAATGATTTATATCTTAATTTATTTCCTGATCAATATGTATCAGAATCTGAGAAAAGATCAGATTTATGGATTAAGACTAACATGGATTATTTTGCCAATATAGCATATCAACAATATCAAAGAAACAGTAATTCTTCTATAACTAAAAATTATGATTTAGTAAAAGGAATTATTACAAGAGAGGATTTCTATGAAACTCCTGAAGTAAAATCATTTATGGATACTTTAGAAAGGAGTATGGATTTACCTTCTTATGTAAAACATTATCCAATACTTAATCCTCCATTAAATACTCTTGTTGGAGAGGTTACAAAAAGACCTGATAATTCAAGAGTTAAAGCAATGGATGAAGATTCTAAAGCTGAAGAATTACAATGGAAAACTCAAAGACTTCAGGAGTATTTATTTAAGATAATAGCTAATAAAGTTAGAGAAAATGCTTTAAGAGCAGGAGCTGACTTAGAAGATCCTGATGCTCAGGAGCAATTACAACAAATAACCTTTGAACAATTTCAGGAAGAAGTAATGAATTATACTTCTGCTGCTGAATCTTGGGGTAATCATATGTTAGAGGCTCTTAAAGTGGGAATGAATCTTAAAGAATTATCAGAAGAAGGATTTAGAGATCTTTTAATTTGTGCAAGAGAGTTCTTTCATGTTTATGAAGATAATTCCCCAATGGGATTTAGTGCTGAAGTATTAAATCCAAGAGAAGTATGGTTCCTTACTACTCCTAATAAGAAATACACAAGGACACATGCTTATGCTGCTGGATTTATTACATTAATGGAATTATCTGAAGTATTAGATAAATATAAACTTACTAAAGAAGAAGTTGATTATTTAAGAAAAGGATTAAGAGGATTCTATCAATATGGTATAGCTAGAGAAAGTAATTTAGTTAATCCTAGAGCTGTAGGTATTGGAAGCGTTACTTATGACACTTATGATCCTTTAGTAGAAAGAGAAAGAAATTTTGTAGAATCTCAATTACAAGCTAATAATATTCAACTTGAGAACTATCTTGGAATAGGGCAAAATAATGTTCTTAATTCATTTGGTACTAAGGTAGTAGTTATTCAATGTTATTGGAAATCAAAGATGAAAATTGGTAGATTAGAATATATAGATGAAAATGGAGATAGACAAATAACATTAGTATCAGAAGATTATAAGAAAATTCCTGGAGAAATATCTATTACTTGGGAATATATTAATCAGTGGTGGAAAGGTACTAAAATTGGACAGAATGTGTATATTGATGTTCAACCACTTGAGATATTAGATTATTGTCCTATTATAGGAGTTGTACATGAAATAAAGAATACACAACCAAGATCATTAGTAGATTTGATGAAACCTTTTCAGGTTTTATATAATATCTGTATGAATCAATTATATTCTCTATTAGAGAAAGATCTAGGTATGTTAGTACTAACTTCTATTAGACACTTACCTAAATTAGGAGATGCTGATGAACAAGATGCTATAGAAGCTTGGGAAATGATGGCCAAAGAAAAAGGTGTTATGTTTATAGATGATAGTCCTGAGAATTTAAAAGCTCCTTCATCATTTAATCAACATACTGTAGTTAATGCTTCTAGAGCACAAGAGATTCAAGCTAGATATAATTTAGCTGCACAACTAAAACTTGAATGTTGGGAATTAGTTGGTATTAATAGAGAAAGAACAGGAGGAGTGGCTGCTACTCAAACAGCTACAGGAACTAATGCTGCATTAAGTCAATCTTATGCACAAACAGAACCTTATTTTGTACAACATGAATATCTACTTAATCAATTTTATCAAGCTTTATTAGATGCTGCTCAGAATATAGAGTCTAGGAAACCTACTAGTACATTATCTTATATTAACTCTATAGGAGAGAGTGCTTTTGTACAAGTTAGTGCTGAAGACTTTAAAGGCAGAGATTTGCAAGTATTTGTTACTTCTAGAGCTGAAGATCAAAGAATATTTAATGAATTAAGACAGTTTGGACAAGCAATGATACAGAATGGTGCTAGTATTTATGATGTTAGTGTATTATATAGTACTAATTCAGTTAGACAAATGCAAGCTGTATTTAAATCATTGAAAGACAAACAAGAACAAATGATAGCTCAACAACAACAGTTAGAGCAACAACAACTTGAACAATCTCAACAACAGTTTGAAGCACAAATGGCTGAGGCTGCTAGGATTAGACAAGAAGATATGATTAATGAAAATTATAATAAGGAACTTGATAGGATTAATAAGAAAGAGGTAGCTATTATTAATAGTCTTGGATTTGGTAAAGTACAAGGTGAGGATGTTAATGAGAATGGTACTCCTGATGTAATGGAAATATCTAGATTAAATATGGATATGGCTCAAGCTGAAAGAGCACATAATGCTGAATTACAAAGAATAGCATTAGAGAGAGATAAACTTAATCAGCAAAGACAGGAAAGTTTAAATAAACTTGAAGTAGAAAAGGATAAAAATAAAGTAGCTAGAGAAAATATGAAAAATGATCTTCAAATAGCTAAGATAAATGCAAGGAATAGAGCTAATAAACAAAAATCTACAAAAAAGCCTAAAAAATAAAATATGTCTATTATTAAGTTGAAGGCTAAAGTTAAATTAATGTCTGAAGAAGATATGGAATTAGAATCAGACTTAAATATTAATAATCCTAAATCTGCAAGATGGGTTTGGAGGAATATGGCCTTTAGTGTTGATGAGATAAGTAAACTAATATCATATAGTTCAGATAAAACTATTATTATTTTACATACTGGAGAGAGATTACTTACTAAAGAACCTTTTGAACAGTTATATGACTTGTGGATTGATAATCTTCCTGAAGATCTAGATTTATCTTCTTCAGAAGAAGATTTTGAAATTTCTGGTGATGAAACATGACTTAATGCTATATTAAGTAAAAAATCTTAATAAAACAAGCATAAATATTTTGATATTTAAATAATTGATTATAATTTTACATTACAAAACCAATTTAATATAATTACATATGGCAGATACACAAAGAGAGTATACAGGTAATACTGATTCAATAGACTTTTCTGATGGATTAGGAGAAACTTTTGGTGTTGAAGATACTACTATTATTGCAAAGAATCAGTTAGATTCTTTTCTAATGAATGAACCTATAACACAACTAGAAGATGTTAATAGTATACAAAGAGTAGAAGATCAACCAAAATCACAATCTCAAAATCAACCCACTCAAGATACTCAAGAAGATAAGGCAAAACAGCAACTTAAATTAGCTGAGGAACAAGAAGCTCAGAAAGAGAAAGCTAGTTCTAGTTTAAAAGATTGGTTATTATCTGATGGTAAGAAAGAGGATGATAATCAGGATACTAACAAACGAGATACTACTCAACAGACTGATAAACAACAAGAGAATGAAGAACAGAATCAAGACTCTTCTCAAGAAGAAAATCAGTATGCAATTCTGTCAAGGGATTTATATAGATTGGGAGTATTCACTCCTGATGAAGATGAAGAAGGAAATGAAATTCAAGATATAGCTGATACTCCTGAGAAATTCTTAGAAAAATTTCAGCAAGAAAAGAAGAGGGGTGCTGCTGAAATGATCGATAATTTCTTAGAAAGATTTGGTGATGACTATAAAAGAATGTTTGATTCTGTATTTGTTAAAGGAGTTAATCCAAAGGATTATTTAGCTTCTTTCACTAAAATGGAAGGAATCAAAAATATGGATTTATCTGTTGAGTCTAATCAAGAAAAGATATTTGTACAATATTACAGAGATCAAGGTCTTTCAGAAGAAAGAATACAAAAAAGGCTTGAAAAAGCAAAAGATTATGGTGACTTAGCTGATGAAGCACAAGAACTTCATGAGTTGTTAGTACAAAAAGAAGAGAGAGAATTAGCTCAAGCTGAAGTTAATAAACAGAGGGAGTTATATGAAAGACAACAGAGAGAGAATGCTTATCAACAAAATGTAAATAAGATTCTTCAAAATAAACTCCAATCAGGTGATTTTGATGGTATACCTGTGAATAAAAAAGAGGCTCAAGAGACTTTTTATTATATGACACATAAACCCTACAAATTACCTGATGGTAAGTTAATTACTGAAATGGAGAAAGATTGGTTAGAATTAGATAAACCAGAAAATCATGAATTAAAAGTAAAAGTTGCTCTACTTCTTAAAAATAAAATGGATCTGTCCAAAGTACAGAAGAAAGCAGTTTCTAATAAAACAGATAGTTTATTCACAAGTATAACAAGTAAAAAAACTGCTCAAAATAGAAAAGATACTGCTCAAAATCAACCTAAATCATTCTTTAGTTAAAAATAATTTGGCAATTAAAATTTAATAAACAACATGGCTTTACAACAAATACCTGGATTTACTGGGTTTGCTGCTACTAGAATTTCTTCTTTAGATAGGACAGCAATTGGTAAATTAACTGATGCTAATCACTTAGAGTCATTACACTTAACTGAACCTGCTGACTATGATAAGAAAATCATTTCTTTATATACTCAGACCAGTTTATATGCTAATGATTTTATGCAGATGTTAGATAAGAGTACTCCTTATTACATTACATCTAACTCTGACATGTTTAAATGGGATATTCAAGTTCCTTATCAATTCCCTAAAGTTGTAGAAGTACCTGATGAAACTAGTGCTTTACTAAAACCAGGTATTGATGGACAAGAGTTTACTCTTGTATTTGATAGGAATGAATATGTAAAAGGTGATATTATTACATCACAAAAAATGGAATTAAATACTCCATTGTATGTAGTAAAAGATCCAGTTCCTTATAATAGTGCTTGGTTATATACATTTACTATTATATCTAATAATCCAAGAGTTGACTTTATTCCTAGTAAGTTCTTCCAACCTGGAGTTGAGTTTGAACAAATTGGTAATAGTGTTGGGGAGTTTACCCAAGATCTTTCTGGATTACCATACATGGGTGATAAGATTACCCTTTATGAAGCTTTAGGTGCTGGTTTTGGTGTTGAACACACTATTACAAACTGGGCTGATGCTAGAATGTTAAAAGATGGTAATGGAAGACCTCTTGACATTATGGTATATGGAAAAGTTGGTAGAAATCAACTTCCTGATAACATGAATCTTGACATCAGATGGGAACCTTATGTAGAGTTCTTAATGAGGAAGAAAATGATGGATCTCAAGACTAACTATATGATTTGGGGTAGGCCAGGTACTGCAAAGGACAATGGTTCCAAACAAGAAATTAAGAAAGTTAGTTCTGGAGTATATCATAAAATACTTAACAATGGTAATGTATTCTTCTATAATAGAGGTGAGTTTAGTATTGCAATGTTAAGAGATATTTTTGGTGATATTTTCTATAGGAGAGTAGATATCAAAAATAGAAGAGTTAAAATCTATACTAATGAAGCTGGTTTTGAAGTATTCAAAACTGCTGCTAAAAATGACTTGTTAAACTCTGGATTAACAGTTATTGCTGATAACAGATTCATTCAAGGATCTGGTCAGAATATGACAATATCTTATGCTTTTGAAAGTATTATTACTTCTGATACTGGTAGAATTGATCTTGTTCACTTAAGACAACTTGATCTTCCAAATACTAACTTGGAATTTGGTCAGAATAAAAAATCTACTCCAATATTCTTAGTATTTGATGTTTCTCCTACTGGAGATGGTACACTTCAAAATAACATCAGAGAAGTAAGGATGAAATCCAGACCTTCTATGACTTGGGGTTATATTGATGGTAGAATGCACCACTTAGGTTTTGCTAAGGCACAAGGTATGAGTTCTTCTAATAAATTCCCAGGATATACTATCTGGATGGAAGATAGATGTGATGTGTTCATTGAAGATTTATCAAGATGTGTAATGATTAAAGAAATTCCAAGCTTCTAATATTAAACTAATAGACCTAGGGTATGTCATTAAACTACCCTAAAAATTTCAAAAACCAAATATTTAATAAAAATTACATTATGGGTAGAATAGGTAAAATCAGTACTATCAAAAAAGAGTATAGTAGGAATAATGGTTCACTTGAAGCTTCATTAGCTCAAAATGGTTATCAAAGATTTCCTGGTACTTCTACTAGATTTGTTTGTCCCAAATTACCAAATGGTACATATCAAACAGGGCTAGATCCTAATGCTCTTTATATTGATAAAATGTCTCCTGAAGAAGCTAGTGCTGAAAGACAGAGAGTTACTGAATTAAGAGAAAAACTTGAAAGATTAACAGGAATTGACCTTAGTCCTAGATCTGAATATTATTCTAAAATGTATGATGAAAATCATCCTTTTAGAGCTCAGATTGTTAGATTAAAAGAAGGTGATACAATTTTTGATTTAGATGATCCTTATCAAGAAATTACTTGGGCATGGTTATGTAGACATCCTCTTATTGCTAGATCTTGGCAAGCTTGGGAAAGAGGTGAATATAGTCCAATAACTCAGTTTTATGTTAATGATGACAATGTAGAACAAGAGATTACCTATAAAAAGAAAACAGCTATTAACAAATCTATTTCTCTATTAGAATCATTGTCACTAGAGAGAAGGAAGAAAGTAGCTAGATTACTTGGTCTACCTGTAACAGATAATTCTAAAGAAATATTTGTATATAATCTTCTTGATAGTTATATTAAACAACCTGAAATTAAGGAAGGAGAATATAAAGGAGCAGATCCTGTAGCTTTATTTACAAAAATTGCTACTATGGAAGACACTCTTCTACATGTAAAAGATCTAGTAGAACAAGCTCTTAGACATTCTATCATTAGAGTTAAAGGTGGTAAAATATATGATGGACATGCTGAATTAGCTAAGTCAAAAGAAGATTATGTTCTAGAACTTATGAAAGATAAAAATCAGGAAGATTTATTAACATTAGAACATAAACTTTCATCTAAAAAACAAATATTAACATGATACCTGTAGACCAATTGTTGTATGATATTGACTTAAAGCTCAATAAAGTTGCAACTAATGATCACCAGAGTATTCCTTTAGAAGATAAAATTATTGCTCTAAATGAAGCCCAGGTACAGTTAATAAAACAAAAGCTTAATCCAAATAATATTTATAAACTTGGATATGATGCTTTCAAAAAAAGATATGATGATTTACAAATATTATTTGCTGAAGACTCTGTAAGTCTTACAGATGATAATGTAAAAATAAACAGATTTTCTGGAGATATTTCTCAAATGAACCCTAAATACATGTTTTATGTTGATGGGTTCATTTTAGCTAATAAGGGTACTTGTACTGATGTTCCAGTATATTTGATATTAACAAAACATGCAGATCTTTTTACCTTAATGGGCAATACAAATACTTCACCTAGTTTTGAGTATCAAGAAACACTTATTACTATCTCAGGAAATAGAGCTGAAGTATACACTGATGGAACTTTTACTCCTACTAAATTAACACTTAGATATTTAAGATATCCTAAAAAGATAGATTCAAGTGGATATATAGATTTTAATGGAGTAGATTCTACTGATCAGGATTGTGAATTACCTGACTATCTTAAAGATGAACTTGTAGATTTAGCTGTAAAAGAATTAGCTATGAGTACAGAAAATCATAATGCAGTTCAATATTCTCAAGATAGAATTATTAATAATGAGTAAATTTTTAAATTAATTAAAAAATAGGAATACAATGGATTTCTCTTTAACAACTTTATTTGTACTTCCAGCAGGAAATACTCTTCCTACTACTGGATCAACTGATGCTTTAAATCCAGGTCAGTTTGGTGTATTTACTAGTAAATATGCTGTAGCTACTTCTGGAAACATAGCTAATCAACCTTATATTTATTTAGCTCAAGGTAGGGTAGAGCAAGTTCCTGGTCTTGGATCTAAGAGATCTGATAAGATTAAGAATGGTTCTGCACTTATTGAGTGGTATAAAGTAGAAGCTAAACCTACAGCTCAAGTTCAAATTTCAGCAATTGGTAATACTGGAGAAGCTGGTGATACTAAAACAATTCAAGCTAAATGTGATGAAAGTTATTCTGTAACTTTAAGATTATTCTCTAGCTATATTGACTTAGGTTACTTTAATGGTCTTACCAGATCATTTACTTATCAGACTGAATGTTGTGATGGTTGTGCTGGTGGAGATTGTGAATCTGCTGATATTAATGCATTAGTAGATTACTTTGTAGCTGCTATTAATGCTGATCCTTTAGTTGGTCAATATATTCTAGCTGAGAAGATTACTCAAGGTACAGCTCCTAATGTTCTTTATGGTATTAAATTAACAGGTAAAGCTCTTAACAAATATGGACAGCCATGTGATATTACTGCTTTCCCTTATGAATATGATAAGTTAAGATTCCAAACTTGGGCATATAAAGGTGCTGATACTACTCAAGATTATCTTGTGTATGATAGATGTGAAAATACTCCTGTAACTGTATTACAAGAGTCTACTTATCCTACTGGTAGTTCAGATGAGATCAAATTATTAGAAATGAGATATCATTCTTATCAGACTACTTATAAACATATCTTCAGGTGGCCAATTTGGAATGGAGCCTTTACTTCTTATGTTGTAGATGGTACATTCTATGATACTTACTATATTAAATATAGGGATTTAGAACTTCACACTTGGAATGATTATGTTGATCAAGATGAAACAGTTATTATAGCTGTTCCAGCTGGTCAGGGTACTGCACTAGAAACATTATTAACTGCTTATTTAGGCCCTATTAATAATATTGCACATCCATAATAATAAATATTTTTACTTGAGAGGGTGGAAGGAAAGCTATTAGTTTATCTTTCCACCCTTTTTCTTTAAAAACCAAAACATATGAATATTAATCAAGAAGGTTTAGATTTAATCAAATCATTTGAAGGATTAAAATTAAAAGCTTATTTAGATGCTGTTAGAATTCCAACTATAGGTTATGGAACTACAATATATCCCCCTTCACATTTAAATGGAAGAGCTGTTAAATTAGGAGATGAAATAACTAAGGAAGAGGCAGAATTATTTCTTAAATATGATGTAGAACAAAAAGCTAAGAAAATAAAATCTTTCATTACAAAACCTCTAAATGATAATCAATTTAGTGCTCTTGTAAGTTTTACTTATAATTTAGGTGAAGGAGCATTTAAATCAAGCACTCTTCTAAAGAGAATTAATATTGATCCTAATGATCCTAAAATTCATGATGAATTTATGAAATGGATTAATGCTGGAGGAAAACCTTTAGAAGGACTCAAAAGAAGAAGAAAAGCAGAAAGTGATTTATACTTTAAAAAATAACAAATGAATCAACCTCTATTAGATATAACATTAATATCAACCTATTCTACAAAAACATTAGGAATAGCTGATATTAGTGTATATCCAAATAACTTTACTGTAATTAATGCAACAATAGAGATTACTGCTCCTGGTTTAATGAAAGTAGCTCTTCCATTTAATCCAAGAGCTGTTAATATATTTAATTCAAATAATATCAATCTTACATGTACTCCAAACTATGATTTATTAGCATCATTACCTGATGGTATTTATACTATTAAGTATTCAATAGCTCCTAATCAAGATAGGTTTATTGAAAAATCATTTATGAGAGTAGATAAACTAGAATGTAAGTTTTCACAAACTTTTCTTTATTTAGATTTAGATGATGATGATTTTAAAGATAATCATAATGCTAAATTAGATAAATTAAAGAAAGCTAGGTTATTTATAGATGGTTCTGTAGCAGCAATGAATGAGTGTGATTCTGAGTTAGCTACTAAATTATATAAAAAAGCAGAGCAGTTACTTGATAGTATTATTGATGGAGAATGTAAGTGTGAATAATAAAAACTTATTATATGCCTAAGTGTAAATCTTGTGGAAAAAGTGTAGGTTGTGGTTGTCAATTAACAAATGGATTATGTATTAATTGTATTAGTCAAGGTAAAAATAATCAATTAACTGAAAAACAACCAGTTCCTATAGCTTCTGTACAGATAACTACATTTATACCTGAATTACCAATTGAAGGTAAAGAAAATGTAATTCACTTTAATTTAAATGACTAATGATTTCTGTAAAATTAAAACTAGTTAATTGTTCAGAAGGTAATTGTGGAAATCCAGATTATGATGAATTATTTAATAAAATAAATAAGAAAATCTATAAATATTCTAAACTTGGATATAATAATCTAAGATTTTTTCTTAATAAGAAGCTCAATTGTCATGATGAATATGATTATGAAAGGTTAGTTTATTACAGAGAACTTCTTACAAGAAAAATAGCAGATGATGAATGTTTATCTGAATATCATATAGATGAAATTATTTCTAAAATTAAAAAATTATTAAGATAATGGGATCTGGATGCCTTCAAAATAAAAATATAAGTACATGTCTTGATCCAATTAGTTCTGATTGTGTTAAGTATCAAGGAATTCCTGATGAATTATTAGGAATATGTACTGGTGATACTATTACTGAAGTAGAGGAAGCTATCATTAAAAGACTAAAAACATTATCTTTTGATGGTAAGGATATTACTTTAAATTCACTTATTCTTGATGTATGTAATGATATAAAGCAGTTAGTAGGTAATCAACCTAAAACTGTATTAAATGTAATACAAGCATTAGTACAATATGCTTGTATATTAAAATCTAGAGTAGATTCTATACAAACAACTATAACTGGTAATCTTGGTTCAGGTACTATAGATTTTAAATGTATACCAGCTCCTTCACAGTTTAGTTTTACTAATGTAATACAAAATATTATAACTGCTCACTGTAATCTTAAAACAGCAGTAGATCAAATAATAAGTAATTCTGGATCTACTACAATTATAGATGGAAGAATATTTAATTCATTAAATTCTCTTATATCTACTCCTGGAGGAAATGGACTAAAGAAAACAGTAAATACTACTAATCAACAAGTATCTTACTCTATTACTGGAGTAGTTCCTCCATATACAGCATTAGAATATTATGGTCCTTTAAGCTATTTTGATAGTACAGGTAAAGGATTACCTAATACTCCTTATGAAGGTTGGTATTTATGTAATGGTCTTAATGGAACTCCTGATAAAAGAGGACTTGTTTCTGTAGGTGCTATACAAGGAGTTCCTGGAGGTGCTTTAAGTCCAAATGTTAATCCAGCTAATGATGCTTCAATGAATTATTCAGTTGGACAAATTGGAGGTAATACTAAGGTTACTTTAAGTAGAGCTAATTTACCTGATTATCAAATGGCTGGTAATGTTGCAGGTAGTTTTAATATTGGAGTATGGGTTAAAGCTGGTAGATGTCAAGAATCTAGTTCTAAAATTAGAGTATATGGACCTAATGCTGATTGTATGGACCCTCAAGCAGAAACTTTAAGTGGTTCTTTATCTGGTACTACTACAGTTAATTTAGGTGGTGGTGGTCAAGCAATTGATGTAAGACAACCTTTTATTGCTTGTAACTATATAATGAGATTTGATTAATGTTAAAATAATTTAAAATATGTCTTGCACAAACTGTTCAGGTACTTCTAGTTTTTCTATTCCTACTACACAATCTATTAAGCCTTGTTCAAATGGAATGTTTGATGCTAGATGTATTGTATATACTGGACCTTCTTTATCTTGTATTAATGTAGATACTAATACATGTTTACAGGATATAATTCAATCTATAAATTCTAAAGTTTGTCAGGCTGTAGGAGACTATACTCAGTATAATTTCAATTGTTTAAGTTCTGAATTTATTATTACTAATGAAGGAGAGTTTGTAGATGCTATAACTCAATATGTATGTAATCTCTCTACTAGAATAGATAATTTAGAAATTACAGTTCAAAACAACTATAATGATCTGACTACTCAGATTAATACAATAAAAAATCCTGGATTAACTTCTCCTTGTCCTACTATAGTAATATATGATGAAACTTCTAGTTTAGATCAAATATTAACTGCTCAAAGTACAGCAATATGTAATTTAAATAGTAGTTTATCATTAACTGGAGTTGATTGGGATAAATGTTATACTCCAACTTCAACTCCTACTAACATTATAGAAGGATTTAATGAGTTGTTAAATCAAATATGTTTAACTAAACAATCTACAGGAGGTGGTGGAGTATTACCTACATTCGATAATACTGGAACATGTTTAAGTTCACCAACAGCTAGTGATTCTTTAGTAGATACAATAATAAAGATTAGGACTAGATTATGCCAAACTCCTACATTTAATGCTTCTAATTTAACTCCTTCTGCTTGTGTACAATTTAGTGGAGCTAGTACTTTAGAAGAAGTAATAGATGCTCAGAATAATCAAATTACACAGATTTCTCAACAGTCTATTAGACAAATTAGCACAGACTTTACAATAACTCCTGTTGATAGTACTCAACCATGTTTGGGTATGAAATTAGGATTAAATTCTTCTGTACAAGATAGAAGAGTAGCTAGTAATGCTGCTGATACAAGTCCTGGTACTTTACAAGATAAATTACAACAAGGAACTAATATTACATTAGATTATGCTACCACTCCTGGTAAAGTAATAATTAATGCTACTGGAGGATCTCAAACAGATGAAAAGGTAAAAGCTACTTCTACAGATCCTACTGCTGGATATTTAAATACTAAGATTGTTGGAGATACTTCAGATCCAGTTATACAGACAAGTATAATACCTCAAACTACTAATGTAAAGGTTACTTCTAGTATTAATATGGAGGAATTGGTTAAGGCTATATTAGAAGTTTTAGAAGATCCTACTACAGATCCTACAATAAAACAAAGATTCTGTGCTATAGTAAGTTCTTGTCCTGTAGCTTGTGCAGCTCCAACAAATGCTAGTGTTTCATTTCAAACTAGTTAATAATGAGTAATAAAGCAGTAATAACATTTACTCCAGTTCCACATGTATTATATGTAATTACATACAAGAAATCAACAAGTAGTAGTTGGATAACTCCTCCTGGAAACCCAACTACTACTTCACCTTTCATAATAGATAATATAGAAGCTGGAGTATTATATGATTTTAAGTTACAGAGTGATTGTGGAATACAAACCTTTCAAGGAATATTAGCTTGTCCACAGGTGGTTAATTTAACAGCAACAAATGTCTAAAAATGTTAAAAGCAACAATTCAATGGGATAATGATCCTAATGCTATATCATATTTTATACAATACAGAATAGTAGGATCAAACTATTGGATTACACCTAATGAAAACAATCCTACTATTAATAATTTTTATGTAGTAGAAAATATACCATATGGAGCACTCTATGAATTTAAAATAATTGCAGAAACATGTGAAACATCATGTGAAACTATTTTAGAAGTAGCTGCTCCTTGTTTAATAACTTCAAACTTAATAGCAAATCCTTCAGGTATGGGATCAATGAAACTAACTTGGGATACAAAGCCTTGGGCTGTATCCTATGCAGTAAAATATAAAAAGAGTGCTGATGCTACATTTATTACAGCACCTGGTTCCCCTACAACAGGAACCACATTAACTATTACTGGTTTAGATGATGGTGTTAGTTATGATTTTATGGTTCAAGTGAATTGTCAATCAGGAACTTCAACTGGAGTACAAACTACACAACCAACAGCTTGTCCAGATGTAACTGGATTAGTTGCTACCAATGTATAAAACAAAGTAATATGGCAGATGTACAATTAAATTGGAATAGTATAACAACAGGACAATCTTACAAAGTTGAACATAAGAAATCATCAGATTCTACTTGGACTACTGATACTACAGGATTAACCACTACAACTTATGTAGTAACTGGATTAGATAATAGTACAAGTTATGACTTTAGAGTTACAGCAACTTGTGCAGGAGGTTCTACTTCCACAGGAGTTGTGACAAATATAACTACACCAACACCTACAGTTTATATATGGGTAGAAGATACTTATACTTGTGCTCAAGATAATATCTTTACTGAAGTAGCTAGAGTAGATACTCTGTCAAGTCCTAGTAAAGCATTTTATTATGCTCCTCAAGGTAGAATGTATGTTATAGATGCTGATGATCCAAATGGTATTTTTTGGTGGTTTGATCCAAATACTTTTAGTAATGCTTCTCAAAGAAATTATATTCCTGGAACTACTAGTTTAGTTCAGTGTTATATGCAAGCATATGATACTCAATATAATAGATTATATGCTACTGGATTTTTTACTGGAGGTAGTACAGCAGGAGGGTTGTTAGTATATGATATTCCATCAAATACTGTAACTACAGTACCTTATGGCTCTAATGTAACAAGTGCATTCAGTAGAACTACCATAGCTGTAGAAGGTAATTATATTTATTGTGGTGATAGAACTAACAAAACACTTTCTTTAATAAACAGATCTACCTTAACATTAGATAGTGTAGTGGACTTAACTACAGTTCCAGGGATAGGTACTAAAAGAGTAACTGCTGGTTGTTCTTTAACATTTATCAATGGAGAAGTTTGGGTATGGAATACAGGAGATAATCCTTCAGATAATGATACTCTTTTGATATATAATCCAACTTTTACTACTGTTCTAGGTGAAGTAGATGTAACAGCTTATAGATCTGAATGGTTTATATCACAGCCAAATAGTGTTGGATATTGGGGTAAATCATATTATGATGCTGAAAAGAAAATATTCTATGGAACAGATTATGCATCAAAAACATTAATAGCTGTAGATACAACTACTAAAACTATAAAGAATGTTATCACTCTAAGTAATCTAGAAGGTTTTAATTCATTTATATCAAATATTGTAAATGATCCTATCACAAATGATGTATACTTTACTGGTACTGAAAGTACTATTAGTGGAGTAACTACAGGAGCTAGAAGTAGATCTTATAGAATAAATAGAGATAACATTTATATAGAACAATTATATCCTGATTTAACTATTAATCAATTTGAAAGACAAGGATCTACAAATTTTGTTTGGGGTATGGTTCCAGGTAGAAGACCTTGGGATTCTCCAAATACAGGATGGAATACAGATGGTGTAACAATTAAATTTAGTAGATAATGGCAAATACAGGTATAGAAATAGTATTAACACTAAAACAAGTAGCTGCACCATGTCCTCCTCCTTATACAGGATGTACACCTGCACCAGGAAATCCTACTAAACCAAATGTAGAAGGAGATCCTGATTATATAGCTCCTTATCAAAATTTAACAAATTGTCCAATAACTTATGATGATACATGTCCAGAAGTCATATATACTCCAACTTCAAATAGTATTATGTATGAATTCTCACTAGAAAATAGTGTTGTTAACAATCCTAATATTAAAAAAATATTAATAACATTAACAAATACTACTACTAGTTCTTCTGTAACTAAAACATTTGTATTACCAAATACTCCTTCTCCAAATTTCTTTATAGATACATTCACAGGATTATCTGGAGCTACTAATTATGACTTTGTAGTTAGTTACTTAAATGCAAGTGATACAACAGTTAAAACTTGTCCTACAATTAATATTTTAACAACATAATATGGCACTCAAAACTCTAAAAATAAATTATACAATTCCTGTAGGATCATATTTAAAATTAGGATATAGACGATTAGGATTTAGTACAGGATTTACTTATGTTCAGCCAAATCCTTTCTTTAATGAAACTCCTTATACAATACAATTAGATGATTTATATCAGTATGAGTTTGAATTATCTACTATTTGTGGAGGTAATGACTGTAATGGTGAAACCTCTGCTCCTATATATCTACAAGAAGGATTAGATACTCCCTAATAAAGATATTTCTATGGTTTTTGGTTTTTCCATAGAATTTATAACAATGGCTAGGTTTCTACCTGGCCTTTTTTATTCTCACTAATATCATTAATAAAACATATTAGTCTAACCAAAAATATTTGGTTTTATCAGGTAAAAATTTTAACTTTGAAAAAATATTGTCAAATGTTTACATCAAGTACAAATAGAGATGCTGTATCCAGAGTAAGATCAATGAATAAATTAATTTCTGCTGACAATACTATTACAGATAGAGCAATTCTTAAAGAATTAAAATCTATAGCTACTTTACTTATAAAGAGAGAGACTAATTTAAGAAGATTGTGGCAATCTCCTAATCTTTTTACAGCTCTCCATTGTATTGAGATGGAGAGAGTTTCATTATCTGAATGTTGTGATTATAAATCTCCATGTTATATAGCTAAATCTAAATTAAAAATTCCTAAGATTGCAGAGGGAATATTTGGATTATTGATTCAAGGAGTGTTTAATGTTGATAATTCAGAGAGCTTCAAATTTACTACTCCATCAAGATATGCTAATATATTAAAGCTCAAACTTCCTGGTAAGCAAGGATATTTTTGGATTCAGAATGAACATCTTTATGTATCTGATGAAAATGTAGAAAGAGTTAATTTATTTGCATATTTTGAAGATGAAGTAAAAGAATCTGATTTTAACTCTTGTATGGAAGATACAGAAGAGATTTGTCAAAATCCTTTAGATGCTGAATTCAGATGTCCAGGATATCTTATTAATTCTGTAGTAGATATGGTAAATGATAAATTAATGAAAACATATTTCAGACATATTATAGATTATACTTCAGATGGAAAAGATGACCTCAGATAGAGAATTAACATGGGAGTCTTATGATAATTATAGACTAAGAACATTATATCTTAAAGCCAAGGAATGGTTTTTATTTAAATATGGATATACATATAAACCTACAGAAAAGGAAATAGAAGATTTGATGAATAATCCTGACTTCATAAAGAAACATTGTCCATATATTATTCCAGAGATGGATGATAAATTTAAATGGACAATTAATCCCACTTATAATGGAATAGTAGAAAATCCAGTTAAATTAGAAAGGGAGAATATAGGAATTCTTAAAGATGAAATAGAGTTTGAATGTTTAAATATATCTGATTTTGTTAAACCTCTTTTTGTTGGTAAAGGTATATTTGAACAAATGAGAGATAGTGATAATTATGTTACTTATGAAAGAGGAAGTCTTAATTTAGACTTATTAAAAGAAGTCTTATTTACACAAGGTTCAATAAGAAAAACAAGAACAACAAGAACAATAATTTAATGCCTAGAGTAAGTGTACAATATAGAACTACAAGTAAAGAGAATTATGAAAGATTCTGTGTAGAGAATCCAGAAGTGGATATTTCTTTTGATAAATGGAAAGAGATTTTATATTCTTATATAAAGATCTACACAGAAAATATTCTTGAAACTGGAGAGAAAAATAAGATACCTTTTGGATTTGGAGGGCTATCAATTAATAAGAAAAAGAGTAAAAGAACAAAAGAATGGAATGGTAAAACTTATATAAATCTTCCTATTGATTGGCAGAAGACAAAAAAAGAAGGTAAAATAATATATAATCTAAATTATCATACAGATGGTTATAGATATAGATGGGTCTGGTTTAAGGAGTATTGTCACTTCTATGGGTCAGACCTTTATGTATTTAAACCAAGCAGAGAATTATCAAAAAAATTAGCTAGTTATCTTAAAAACCCTAATGCTGATTATAAGGAAATATATAGAGAATGGCTTAAAAAATAAAATTGTTACCTATGTCAATATATAAAAAATATAATTTTATCTCTCCAGAACAATTATATGCTAAAATAAAAGAAGAATTAAAATCATACTTTGATACAGGTATCATTGATGATTTATTGTTTCCTATATATACAGACTATGTACTTAAAAAGTTTGGTAGAGCTACTTATAAAATACTTCAAGTACCTATAGTTATTGAGAATTTTCAAGGTAAATTACCTGATGATTTTTATGCTATTAGAGAAGCTTGGGGTTGTACTAATGTAGTATCCAATCCT
>Ga0164243_10005230_pt1 | contig 19902 bp, 11 predicted proteins | sample OricompcompostOP_FD_108781 | JGI IMG/M metagenome (GOLD analysis project Ga0164243, IMG submission 108781) | Organic Plus compost microbial communities from Emeryville, California, USA - Original compost - Organic plus compost (OP) | ecosystem: Engineered > Solid waste > Mixed feedstock >... | reverse complement strand
GGGAGGATCCAAGTGCGGAAGAAGGGACTCGAACCCCCACGCCTTTCGGCGCCAGATCCTAAGTCTGGTGCGGCTACCAATTACGCCACTTCCGCATAGGATTTTATTTGGACTGCAAAAGTATGGTTATTTCTTTAAAACGACAACAACTTTTTATTTTTCCTTACGGCCAAACACAGAGAAATGCACATACCTGCCCGGCCGGGCCTTCATATCTGCAATCAGCTCTTCCAAATTTTGAGACGCTTGGTTAAGATTATTATACAATTGCTCATCGTTTAGAAGCATACCGATGGAGCCCTCCCCCTGATTGATCCGATCCGTTATCGACTGAAAATCGGCCATCGCCCGATTGGCGCTGACGATGGTTTGGGCAAAATTGGCCCGGGCTACCTGGTCGGTAATGCTATCCAGATTGGCCAGCACGTTGCCTATACGTTCATTATTATTTTTGAGGTTGCCGGTAATAGACTCTACGTTGCTCATGATGTGACTGATACGGTTCCGCTCAGAAACAACCAGCCCGTCCAACTGCTGCGTAATACCTTCCAGATTTTGCAGCGAGTTAGCAATGCTATTGATACTCCGGTTAAAGTCGCGCTGAAAGTCTTTGTTGATCGTATTATTGATCGAACTCAGTACCGAATCCAGAACCGCAGCAATATCTTCTGCTTTCTTTTGAATAGGCTCCACCTGCTCCATAATGTTTTTCTGCAATCCGGCGGCCAATTCATCCCCATCCTTGGCATACGTTGACGCGTCACCCAACTCAAAAATAATGGCCTTGCCGCCCAACAAGTCGGTACTTGCCAGCCGGGCAACCGTGTTCGAGGGAATCGCGTAACTGCGTTTTACCTTGAACTCGGTCCGTATACGCCCGTCCGACTGAAGCTGCATCTCGGAGACCCTACCTATTTGATAGCCGTTTACCAGAATGGGCTTTGATTCGGTGAGGCCGTCTACCCGATCATACGTTGCATAAAATGTATGATCGCTGCTGAACACGTCGTTTCCCCTGAGGAAGCTGTACCCCAGTATCAAAACAGCAATGGCCACGACAGCCAGAATTCCTACTTTTGTTTCATTGGTTATTTTCACGTCTTAGGGTTTTTATGTACATACTAAACAACACCTATGGTAGAATGTTTAGGGCTGGTCTTACCGTTCAACTTGCCGCTTATACGCCTTAATGGCCTCTACCAGGTTACTTACAACCTCGGCCTGTCCCTTTTCTGAGTTCAGAAACACTTCCTCGTTGGGGTTGCTCAGAAATCCGATCTCCGTCAGCACCGCAGGCATTCCCGCGCGGGCCAGAACGGCCAGGCTTTGTTCCTGTACACCACGGTCTTCTCGCCCCGATTTGACATATTGTTCCTGAATGAGCGATGCAAATCGGATGCTCTTATCCCGGAACTGGTTTTTCATCAGGGAAAACACGATATAGCTGCCTGGGTCATTCGGGTCAAACCCCTGGTAGTTTTCCTGGTAGTTATCCTCTAGCAAAATATCCGCATTTTCACGCAGGGCGGCGTCCTGTTCCCCCAACCGGCCAAATCCCGACACGAACGTCTCCGTGCCCCGCACCGTTTTGTCCTGCGCATAGTAATATTTTCCTTTGCTGTTACGCCGCCGGCGTGCCGGCGTAGCGTTGCAGTGAATGGAAATGAACAAATCCGCCTTTTTTTCATTTGCAAATTCAATACGTTTGTACAGATCCACGTCCACATCTGTTGTCCTAGTGTAGAGCACTTTCACACCGGGAATTTCCTTTTCAATAGCTTTCCCCAGCTTAAGCGCCACCTGCAAAACGACGTTCTTCTCTAACGAAATGGCGCCTGCTGTACCGGACTTATCCCCCCCATGTCCGGGGTCTATAACGATCGTTTTTACCGTATAAATAGTATCCCGATACGTATTTGCCGAAGAAGTCGTTGTAAAAAGCAGGCAGAGGAAAAAGAAACTGAGAATATATACTGAAGAATGTTTTATCATGTCGATGTATTACACCAAATCCTAACTATTTTTAATTAATTTTGTGCCAATTTTGGATTACTGCAAAAATAATATTCGTTGTCAAATTTGAGGTCTGCTGCTGTCTTTTTTCCTAATTTTTTACTATTTCTAACGGTATTTTCCGGAATATGGGCACATGGACAGGAAAAATCACCGGTAGTATTGCCTCCCGATTCTTCCCGAAATGTAACAACGGATACCCTACGGGCAGATTCCCTGGCCGCTGAACGGGACACCTCGATGAAGGAGCCTTCCGACGGGTTGAAGGCCATGGTGACCATTGCGGCGGCCGACTCCCAAGTGACGGATATAAAAAACAGCATCATTCATCTGTATGGCGATGCTAAAGTAAAATACGAGGGATTCGAACTGGCAGCCGATTATATACGTGTCGACCAGGCGGCAAATGAGGTGTTTGCCAGTGGGCTCATGGACCATAACAACAAATACGCAGGCAGGCCGGTAGTCATCTTTCCCAATGAACCCCCCAAAGCGGTGGACTCGCTCCGGTACAATTTCGACTCGGGAAATGGCGTGACTTTTGGCATCTTCACGGAGGTGGACGGCGGGTTTATCCAGGCCAGCAGAGTACGCAAGAACCAGTACAACGAAATGTCGCTCTACCATGGGCTCTACAGTACCTGCAACCTGCCTCAACCGCATACGCACTTCGGCATTCAGATTAGCAAGGGGATTGTTACGGAAAATCAGATTATTTCCGGACCCGCATACCTGGTGATGGAAGGCGTTCCGTTGAGATTCATTACCATCCCCTTTGGCTTTTTTCCAAAACCCAATAAGCGCTCCTCGGGCTTTCTTTTTCCCACCTTCGGTGAAGAGTTCAACCGAGGCTTCTACATGCGTGATATCGGATGGTATCTCGCATTCAACGACTATTGGGATAGCGAACTGCGCGGCACCCTATACTCCAAAGGATCCTGGGAAGCGGCCATTCTGACGCGCTACCGGGTGAACTACAAATTCAATGGCGGTTTCAACATCAATTTTGCCAATACCAAAAGCGGTGTGGAGGGAACCGATCAATACCGGACGTTACGCGATTTCCGTGTCAACTGGAATCATACCCAGTTACAGGAGGCGAATCCGGGAACTACATTTAGTGCGAGTGTACAATTCGGTACCAGCGGATATGCGCACAATACAGCAGCAAACGCATCGTATAGCTACGAGGAAATCACACGGAATACCATGAATTCCAGCATTAGCTACGGACGGACCTTTGCCGACGGCAAAGTCAACTTCACCGCCAGCATGCGCCATTCACAGGATATGGCCAACCAAACGGTGAGCTTGGACCTACCCACCTTTTCCCTAAGTGTCGCCTCCTTCAACCCTTTTGACTCAAAAGACCGGGTGGGTGAACAGAAGTGGTATCAGCGGATCAATGTTAGCTATTCGTTGCGAGGAGACAATACACTAAACGCCAAAGAAACCGGTCTGTTCAGCAAAGAAACCCTGGATCAGTTTCAGCACGGTTTCCAGCACAGCATTCCGGTAAGCCTGTCGTTAAACGTGCTCAAGTATTTTCAGTTCAACTCCAGCGTAAACTACAACGAGGGGTGGCACTTTCAGACTTACCGCCGGCGACTGGAGAATACACCCAACGGCTACGAGGAACTAAGGGACACAGTGCAGGGATTCCGCCGGTCATATGACTATTCAGTATCCTCCGGCCTGTCGACTAAGATCTACGGCATGTACCCCAAAATCGGGAAGGTCCAAGCCATGCGACACGTGATTACCCCCTCGGTGAATTTGAATTACCGGCCCGATTTTTCTAATCCAATGTATGGATTCTATCGTAAGTTTATTGACGCACGGGGGGAAGAAAATCTGTATTCCATTTTCCAGGGCAGCAAATACGGCTCCCCAGGCAGCGGACGGTCCATGGGAATTGGATTTTCCATAGATAACAACCTGGAAGCCAAAATTCTGAGCAGACGAGACACCACGGATGGAGGTGTAAAAAAGGTTCCTATCCTCCAGGGCCTGACCTTCAGCGGCAACTATAACTTTGTCGCCGATTCGTTTAAGCTCTCGAATATTAATTTTTCAGGACGGACAGCACTGTTTAACCAAAAAATCAATCTTAATTTTAATGGTACGTTTGATCCGTACACATACGATCAGAATGCGGAGCGCCGGGTGAACCGTTACGCCATCAAGGACGGGCAGCTGGCCCGCCTGACGCAATTTGGTTTATCTTTCGACTACAGCTTCAATCCGGACGCCAATAAAAGCCGTCAGCAGGGCCTTGACTCTCTGGACAAAGAGAAACCTAAAATGACGCCGGAGCAACAGGAGCAGCTGGCCCGTATCAGTTCCGATCCCAATGCATTTGTCGACTTCAACATCCCCTGGAACCTGGCCGGATCCTTCAGCTTTCAATACTCCAATCCCGGGAACCGGTCAACGGTTACTGCTACGCTGAACATTCACGGCGATTTTAGCCTGACACCCAAATGGAAGGTTCAGTTTAATTCGGGATATGACTTCAGGCAAAAAGAAGTTTCCATGACGCGGTTCAGCATTTACCGCGACCTCCACTGCTGGGATATGTCCTTCGGGTGGGTACCTTTTGGGCGATTCCAGAGTTATAACGTCACAATACGGGCCAAAGCTTCCATCCTCCAGGATCTGAAATTGACCAAACGGAACGATAATTTCGGCAGTTTTTAGTTATGCAGGCAGAAATCATAACCATCGGCGACGAAATCCTTATCGGGCAGATCGTGGACACCAACTCGGCCTGGATAGCAAAACAGTTAAATGCCATCGGCATCCGCGTAAAACAGATCAGTTCGATTGCAGATCATCCAGCGGATATTTTGGCAGCGCTGACACTGGCTGCCGAACGGGCGGACCTTATCCTGATTACCGGCGGTCTGGGCCCGACTAATGACGATGTCACGAAGCAGGCGCTGTCTGTTTATTTCGATTGCGGATTCCGACGCGATCCAAACGTATTGGCCCATGTCGAAGCCATCTTTGAGCGTTCTAACCGGCCAATGCTGGAAATCAACCGTCGGCAGGCAGATGTGTTGGAAAAATGTGAGGTGTTATTTAACGAGATGGGAACTGCTCCCGGCATGTGGTTGACCCACAAGGAGAAACCTTATATCATTATGCCGGGGGTACCCTTTGAAATGAAACACATCATGCAGGAGCGGGTATTGCCCAAGTTGCGGTATATGGACGGACGCACTCCCATACGGCATCAAACTCTGCTTACCGGTGGTTTGGGTGAGTCGTTCCTCGCCGAACGTATTACCGACATTGAAGCCGCTTTGCCGCCCCATATCCGCCTTGCTTACCTGCCTAAACCGGGGCTGGTCCGATTGAGACTTACCGCCATGGGCACCAATGAGGAGAAGCTCAAACAAGAAGTAGAAGACATAGCTGCCCGGCTAAAAGAACGCATTGGCCCATACTTTTTAACGGATCAGGATGCCGGAGTCGAGCAGCTGATTGAGGATTTTTTGCAAGCCCATGAGCTTTCACTTTCCACGGCTGAAAGCTGTACCGGGGGGAATATCGCTCGCCTGCTTACATCCATCCCCGGAAGCAGCCGCGTATTCCGGGGAGGCGCCGTTGCCTATTCAAACGAACTCAAACAATCCCTACTGGATGTCGACGCCGGAACGCTTGAAAAATATGGCGCGGTCAGTGAAGAGACCGTTCGCGAGATGGCCAGCGGAGCCAAACGTAATTTCCGGACAGACTATGCCGTCGCGGTGAGCGGAATTGCCGGCCCTGATGGCGGCACCGCAGACAAGCCAGTGGGTCTGGTATGGATTGCCGTTGCGGGGAAAAACAAGGTCATTTCCCGGAAACACGTATTCGGAAACGATAGGGCCATCAATATGGAGCGCGCTTCAACGGCCGCCCTGACCCTGTTGTGGCAGTTACTTAATTCGGAACACGACCCTAAAGCGACCGATTAAACGTTCGGCACTTGCCTTAATTCAATATTTAATTCTTAAAATGAATAATCAATCAAAATTAAATTTTGATGTTTATTTTTTAGTCGATTATTTATGTAACTTAGGCCGGTTTCTCAAGGAACTTTCCTTTTGGAAAACTGAAGTGAAATAAAAAGGATGGAATATGGCAATATACAACCTGCAATTGCCCAAAATGGGTGAGAGTGTATCCGAAGCGACAATCGTGAGATGGTTGAAACAGCCGGGTGATCCGGTAGAGGAAGACGAACCGGTGTTGGAGATAGCCACAGACAAGGTAGATTCCGATGTACCCTCCCCTGTATCGGGCATATTAAAGGAACAACGGTTTGTGGAAGGCACTGTTGCACAGATAGGCGAGGTTATTGCCACCATTGAAACCGTGGAAGGCAATGAAAATGCCGATTATACGGATGAACGTGAGTCCGTCACATCAGAAACGGCTGGCGAAATTGATGGACAGGAAATTCCGGGTGTGGAACAACTGGAAGAATCTACACACGAACCTGTGCCAACGAAGTCCACCGAAGGACGCTTTTATTCCCCTTTAGTGAAAAACATCGCGGCGGAAGAAGGTATATCTTTTGACGAGCTGGAGCAGATTCCCGGAACCGGCAACGAAGGGCGGGTTACCAAACAAGATATCCTGAACTACCTAGCTTCCAGACGGGCTGGTGATCAGTCGGAAGAGCTGAAGCCAATGCCGGTCAGAGGTGCCGAATCACCGACAGCCTTCCCCATCTCCCCTCAGGACGAAATTATTGAAATGGACCGGATGCGCAGGTTGATAGCCGATCATATGGTCCGGAGTGTGCAGACCTCTCCGCACGTATGCTCATTCGTGGAAGCCGATGTGACCAATCTGGTGCACTGGAGGAACAAAATTAAAGATGTCTACGAAAAACGTGAGGGCGAAAAGATTACGTTCACTCCGATTTTTATTGAAGCTGTAACGAAGGCCATACGGGACTTCCCAATGATCAACATTTCTGTAAACGGTACGCAAATCATCAAAAAACGGAGCATCAACATCGGGATGGCTACGGCATTGCCCTCCGGCAACCTGATTGTTCCCGTGATCAAGAATGCCGACCAGCTGAGTCTTGTGGGTCTAAGTAAATCAGTGAACGATCTGGCGACCCGCGCACGTGGCAATCGCCTGAAACCGGATGACATCCAGGACGGAACGTTTACACTCACTAATATCGGTGCATTCGGCAACATTATGGGCACACCTATCATCAATCAGCCACAGGTGGCCATTTTAGCCGTGGGTACAATCGCCAAGAAGCCGGCAGTAATAGAGACCGAACACGGTGATCTCATCGGCATCCGACACCTGATGTATTTATCGCTTTCCTACGACCATCGGGTAGTGGATGGCGCACTGGGCGGAAAGTTTGTGAAACGCGTGGCTGACTACCTGGAAAATTGGGATATCAACCGGGAAATTTAACGCGAGTGGGGTGTGTCCCGCAGAACGCTTCGAATAAGCTTCCGGTTGACATACCGGTATCGGAGGTACAGCAATATGGAAGAGGACAACAGTCCCAGCGTAAGCCCGTACCAGATTCCCAATACGCCAAGGCCGCGTATAATGCCCAACCCATATGCCATAGGTACACCGATTACCCAGTACGATATGAATGTAATTAGCGTGGGGATATTTACGTCACCGATCCCACGTAAAATACCCAATCCCACCACCTGCGTGCCGTCGAATAGTTGAAACAAGCCTGCGATGATCAGTAACTGGGCAGCAATACCGATCACAAGGGTGTCCTTCGTAAAGATCCAAGGCAAATAGTTGCTGAAAACAGCAAATGAGAGTGCCGTAGCCCCCATGAATACCAGTACGATCCGATAGCTGGAGACCGCAAACCGGTGAAGTCTGAAAAAATTACGCTGGCCGATGCTATTACCCGTTTTGATGGTAGCCGCGGCAGCTATCCCGCTCGCCATCATGTAAGTCATCGCAGCAAGCGTAATGGCCACCTGGTGAGCCGCCTGCTCACTTGCACCGATGGTGCCGGCTATGACTGCGGCGGCGGCAAAAGCACCCACTTCAAACACTTGTTGCAACGCCACGGGCGCTCCGATTTTCAGGAGAGCCACCATCCGGAATCGCTGAATGTTCCACAATCCGAACCCGTATAGATACCGTTTGAAGTTTGACGATCGGAAGATGTATACCCCCATAACCAGCGCCATCAGACACCGATCGGTCAGGGTGGCATACCCCACACCCCGCACTCCCATAGGCGGTATACCGAACATCCCTTTCACAAAAATCACCGCCAATATGACGTTCACAACATTACCCCATAACGTAATATGCATGGCTTGCCTAGTAAATCCCAATCCTTCCGCGAACTGCTTGAATGCATTAAACACCATCAGCGGCATCATGGAAAGACTCAGGATTAACAGGTAGGGTTTGGCTTCCCGGACCACGTTAGGATCTTGGTCAAGGTGTTCGATCGCCCACATCGAACCGAAATAGACGATCGCAAACAGTAAAACCCCAACCCCGACATTAATCCATAAGCTGTTGGAAAGCAATACGCCGCACTCGGAAAAGTTCTTTTTTCCATTCTCCTGAGCAATCAGCGGCGTTAGGCCGTACGAAATACCGATGCCAACAACCATAACAATCATAAAGACGCTGTGTACCAACGACACCGCCGCAAGGGGAACGGTACCCGCAAAATGACCGACCACCACGCTATCTGCCGTGTGGACGAGCATATGCCCCAGCTGAGAAATCATTACCGGGCCCGCTAATGCGAGTGTACTGAAATAGTATAGTTTGTACGATTTGAATCCTTGGTGCACATATCCTCCCTTTTTATTGAAGCCGCAAAGGTACGAAGAAGTAACGTTGCCGATCTATAAAACCGACAAATATGTCCCCACGCCCATGGAGGAAGCCGCAGACAAGTAGGCCGGTGCCGCGACCACGAGCCGGACCAATTTGGTGGGTAAATAGCCGAAATACTTACGGAAAGCGGCTGAGAAATGAGAGGCGTATTTATACCCCACCACCTGCGCGACGGCAGATACTTTGAGGTTTTCGTCCAATAACAGGGACCGTGCCAGCTCCATTCTGCGGGCTGTCAGATAACCGAAAACCGTTATACCATATACAGCCTTGAAGTTGTTTTTGAGACTGGTTTCATTGGTCCCTACCTCGTGCGCCAGCTTGACCAGGGAATAGTCGGCGGCTGGATCGTCATGAAGCATGGCGCGGACTTTCTTAACGCGCTCCAACTCCTCGGGCCTTAGATGCGCCGCCCCCTCCCACTGAACATAATCCTCTGCTTTCTCCAGAAAAAGAACCAACAGTTCCGCAAGCTTCAACTGGACAAATGCCGACTGCAAGTACTCGGGCTTATGCTCATGCAGGATCTGCTGTATAACCGATAGTTTACGCATGCCCAGCTGCATATGCGCATGAAACAGCCATGTACACTGATCCGCATTCAGCAACCCACGGAAGCGTGGATGGCTATCAGCGACGGGCAGGGATATATCTGAAATGTTTACTACCAGCATAAACAGTTCGCACCCCTCCGAACCGTCAATCACTAGTTTCTGGGAACAACCTGCTTTTACGAAAGAACAATTGCAGTCGCCGGAAGCGAATGCTTTTGCCTTTGCGCCTCTTCCCATGCGGATACCGGCCCCCTTCGTTAGAAAGACTAATCGAAGTTCGGGCCGCGGTTGCGGTAAAATCTCGCACTGATAAACAAGCGACAACGTACTGTAGATCCGGTAATACGTAAAAACCCCGAAACGCCGGATATCTAAGCCACCACCCACCAGCGGAACGTAATGAGCACTTCCGTCTGCCACTGTTTCATGGGTTAACGTGTTATTATCCAGAGAAAATTCCGCCATTTATAACTTGTATTCCGTAAGATATAATTTCAAGGTAGTCCATCCACCTATATTTGCGCCAAAAATACATTATTTAGACCACATATAAATAAGGATTCAAAAAAGAAATGCATCGGTTAGTTTCCTCTCTATGTCTGTTGCTTACAACGCTCACTGCAATAGCCCAAACCGGTGCCCTTTCCGGCATCGTCACCACGGCATCGGGGCAGCCTGTTGTGGGCGCTTCTGTATCGCTAAGTCCCGGCAACTACGTAACGATGACAGATGAAGATGGTCGATATGCGATCAGAAACCTCGCGTTCGGAACTTACCAGTTAACTGTTACATCACTGGAAATAGAACGCATAACCGTGCCGGTCATGTTCCACCAACGCCATCAAAACAAAAATATAGAGGCGAGGGTCAATCGGGGCAGTCGGCTTGAGGAAGTGGCCGTTACACGAAACACCGAGAAAAGGAAGATGGAGACCAGCGGCTTTGCGGTTGCGGTTGTGGAGACTAAAGAGGCTTCCTTGCGAAATCTAACAACCAACGAGTTGCTGGATCGGACCGTAGGTGTACGTGTCCGCCAGAACGGTGGTATCGGGTCACAGATTGAATATAACCTAAATGGACTATCCGGAGGCGCCGTAGGATTGTTTCTAGATGGAATTGAGGTATCCACGTACGGGTCTTCGTTCAACCTAAATAACATTCCGCCTGCCATGATCGAGCGCATCGAAATATACAAAGGAGTCCTGCCCTCCCACTTGACCGGCGATTACGTGGGCGGAGCCATCAACGTGGTAATGAAAAAAGACGCGTCGCGGAACAATATCTCGCTGGCATCGTCCTACGGGTCATTTAACACCTTCCAGTCCGATATCGGTGCCACGTTCCGGGATAACAAAAGTGGGTTTTCCGTACGCGCAACCGGATTCCATATTTATACCGACAACAGCTATACGACCTGGGGTCGTTCCACGACGTATGTAAACCACCTACAACAGATTACCCGACCCTACCGTGCTAAGCGGTTTAATGACACTTACAAATCATTAGGTGGACGTCTTGAAGCCGGCTTTACAGATGTGAAATCGGCAGACCATTTCTTTTTGGGTTATACCGTTTCGGATACGTACAACGAAATACCTCACGGCACCACCATGGCCGTCCCCTACGTGGGCCGTTTTACCGAATACCAGGCTCATGTATTGAGCCTAAATTACAGCAAAAAAGACCTTCTGATGGATGGACTGGCGTTGAACATCAACGCGGTACAGAGCAACCGAAGCACCTACCTGCAGGATACGGTCGGTTTCGCCTATAATTGGGACGGTACCATACGGGAGGTCATTGAATTTGGAGAGCGCGTTCCCCTGCGCACATCCGGAGGCGGTCAGCAGGGAGAAAAGACGATTTCTCAGGTCGACCGAAAGATTACCAACATCCGGTCGAATCTGGGTTATACCATCGCACGCAAACACCGTTTGTCTCTTAACCACAAATTTGAAATGACAAACAGGGATGACGTCGACCTGTTAAATCCCATCAACAAAGATCTGGCAACGCTGAGCGATGTAGCTAAAAACATCCTTTCTTTCAATTACGAGGCCCAGACGCTGGACGACAAGCTGATTACCAACCTGCTTCTCAAGTACACCGTAAACCGCACCAGCCGAAGCAAACCTGAGCTGATCAAGCAAAATGGGCAGAACGCCATTATACGGCGTGACACCACGACATTTGCAGACAACATCGGATACGGGGCCACGCTTTCTTACAACATGGTTTCAAGCCTGTTTTTAATTGCCTCCGCTGAAAACGCCTTCATCATGCCCAATGAAACACATCTGTACGGTGACCCGGAAACAAATATTCTGGCAAACCCAAATCTTCAACCTGAGAAAAATGTAAACTATAACCTCGGCTTCCGGTGGGGAGCGTTTGATACTGAAAAACATAAGCTTTCCTTCTATGGGAGTGCTTTCTGGCGCAACGGCTTTGATAAAATTACGCAGCAGGTGGTGGACGCCGACGAAATTGAAAACGAAGAAGATGCTGACATCCAGACAACCCGGTATATAAACCTTGGGCGCACCCAGGCGCTCGGCATTGAAGGCGAGATAATCTACAGCTACAAAAATCGGCTGAATGCCATTCTCAATTTTTCGAAATTCAACAACCTGTTCAAAGGGGGATCCGACGGCAGTGGCCGAGAGCACGACCTATACAACGAACAGGTACCCAACGAACCGTTTTTCACGATCAACAGCAATATACAATATCGGTTGAACCATATTTTCCAACCCGAATCCGTGCTGAACCTATATTACAATACCGGTTATGTCGGCCAGTACTACGTGGTGTGGGGAGCACCAGAATGGTCCAAAACCCCTGCGCAATTCACACACGACATCGGTGCTAGTTACCGCTTCCCGACGGGGAAGTTCGTCGCCAGCCTGGACCTTAAAAACCTTTTCAACGCAGAGGTGTACGATAATTTCATGGTCCAGAAGCCAGGTCGGAGCGTATTTATCAAATTAAATTACACGATTACGAAATTCTAATATAAACACAAACAGGATGAAAAATCAATTAGCCAACGTAATGTATGTCGCAGCCCTTGCGGCTGTAACCCTGAGCAGTTGCAGTAAAGATGATAATGGGCCGGAACCCAATCCGGGAGGAGACGGAAAACGGTGGATTACACTGACGGCCGCTTTCCCCGACGCGAGCGGCACACCCGGCAACGGAGGTACCTTGGCATACGCCATTTCGCACGAAGAGGCGGTCGACCCCAACCACACTGTTCGCATATTTGACACGGGACAGGGATTTTCTCTAAAATCGCAGCGAACAGCACGGGTACAAGGCTCCGATGATGGAAGGTTTTTATACAACATCCAATATACGGGTGCCGACGGCGGTGTATTCAACAAGTACAGCGTGCACGGTGGCAACGATTTCAAGGAGGAAGGTTCAGAACTTAATACGGCGGTTATTTTGGGTACCTCCCCCCGTTGGACCAAGGCTGCCGAGGGCATCGGCGTAGGGGTTTCCTTTGGAGAGGCCCAGGACCCTTACACCGGGCAGGCACCTAATTTTATCTATCGGAATCCGAAAGGGAAGATCCGGATCGCGAACATTGACCTTAACAGTACGGCCATTACTAATACCGGAAGTGTTGACGTCAATTTGGGTGAAGAGCTGGAAGCACAGGGATATCACGTCTGGCGTGCAGACGTACCTGTGCTGAATGCCGCTAAAGATAAACTGTTCATTGGCCTGGGAATCCGCCGCCACGACGTGAACGGTACCGTAACATACAACGATGACGGCGCGATCAGCGGTTGGCAGACCACCAACGAAAGGGAACTGGGAACGACCACCCTGGTGGTTGACTATCCCACTCTCCGCAACCCCAAATTCATCACTTCATCGGTAGCCAAAACGGATAACCTTTCCTACCGGACGATGACACAGTACATAGGCACGGATGGACATATATACCAGGCAGCCACGGCGTCTGGATCAGGCCATCAGATTCTTCGGATCGACAAGGCAACAAACGAATATGATGACTCCTATGAGTTCAACCTGAACGTCGCTTTGGGCATTACCGATGCAGGCATCCGCGCGTTCCGGTATATCGAAGACGGTATCGGGGTTGTCCTATATACCCGGACAGGAACTTCGGGTGGTTACGTGGCATTGATCGACCTGAACACAAAAACGGCCACCAAACTGGCGACAGAACAAGAAGAAGACGAAGCATATTCCGGATCACAGTTCACCTTCTCCCAATACCAGAACATCGGAGTGAGCGGCGACTTTATCTATTTGCCGCTTACACCCACGGGCAAAGATGGAAACGTGTATGTCATCAACTGGAAGACCAAAGAAGTTATCAAAGGAGCTAAGTTAGTAAACCAGTCGGGCAGCCATTACTTAGGAGCTTATTAATGGTAACACTAATCCATACATATGAGGAAGAAGCCTGATCACGGCTTCTCCCTTATGTAGCTATAGAACAAATTATGGCCAGAACAATGCGCAAAACGTCGGCTTGGCAAAAAACGAGGAAGGTGTTCAACGATATCCACCTTTGGACGGGCCTGATCAGTGGGATTATTGTTATCGTCATCTGCTTCAGCGGCACCATTTACACCTATAACACAGAACTACGTGAATGGGCTGCCCCCCATCTGTTTAAAGTACACGTTCCAACCGGCGCGGAACGTTTGCCCGTTGACTCCCTGATACCCAAAATTGCTGAGCGTTCCGGTGGTACCGTTACCGCGATTACCGTCCCCGCGGACCCGACTCGTACCTACCAGGTGGCCACACGGATAAAGGGCGACCAGAGTCGTTTCGGCACCACCTATTACGTCAACCCTTACGATGGCAACGTGACCGGCACATCAAAGGAAAAAACGAAAACTGCCGAATTTTTGCAGACGCTGTTCAGCCTTCACCGTTGGCTGCTGCTCGATCGGATCGAGAAGCCGTTGTTCGGCAAATTGCCGAACAGGCAGTTGGGCAGTTATATCTCCGGAACAGCCACCATTCTTTTTACCCTTGGCGTGCTGACCGGTATGGTCATTTGGTTCCCACAGAAGCTTAGAAATTGGCGACGCGGGCTAACCATTAAATGGAAAGCCAATTGGAAGCGGGTTAACCACGACCTTCATAACACACTGGCATTTTATTCGCTTATCTTTCTGTTCGTTATGGGCATTACGGGGCCGCAATGGTCGTTTCCATGGTACCGTACCGGACTGCAGAAAACCTTGGGCACATACAAAGAGCAGCCCGCCGGACGAGGCGGTGCCGGGCATGGCCGGGGCGGGGGCGGACGCGGAATCGATGAACGGAGCAAAACGATCCGCAAGGACCAGACATATCTGCCATTGTTCCCCGTTTCAACTTACCTCGCGGCGGCCGATCAAGTGTTACCATATGTAGGTGATTACCGACTGACATTGCCGCAGGATGCGGATAGTCCGGTCTTGGTCACTAAAAACCGGACAGGTTTCTTTGCTCCGGCAGCGGGCGACCAGGTAAGTCTGGACGCTTCCACAGCCGCCATCAAAGATATACAGATTTTCCGAAAAAAACCTCTCAATGAACGGGTGGCCGGTTCCATTAAGGCACTCCATGTTGGCGATGTATATGGCCAGTTCACAAAGCTGATTTATTTTCTGGCATGTTTGATAGCCACGTCGCTCCCCATTACCGGAACACTAATTTGGGTCAATAAAATGAAAAAGAAGAACAACCGATAACAATCAAACCAAGAAAAATAACAACAAAACTCATCTTTTACTTAAAAAACGTCAACAAATTCAGTTTTTTTATAAAAAAATAAAAATTCATATGGAGGTTTTTCTGCCGTGAGTTGACTTTAAGTCAACAAACAGCAGTAATGGACAGCAATACGATCAAAGATCTTATAGAAAAACACCTCAATTCAACAGCAACACCCGAAGAAGAGGCAAATTTAATGACGTGGTATACTACCGTTGAAGATTCTTCTTATACAGCTAACCTATCTCCGTCAAAAAAAGCTGAATTGGCCGAAAGCATGCTCACGGAGATCAGAAAAAGAACCGGTCAAACACCTTCTTCCCACACAAAACCATATCGTCCTGTAATTCTATGGAAATGGTCGGCCGCAGCAGCGCTCATCCTGGCACTGACCGGACACCTTGTCATCCAGCAATCGGACCGACCTGTACTGCTACATACGGCTTTCGGAGAAGTTAAAACCGTGGTTTTATCGGACAGTTCCGAAATCATGCTTAACGGCAACTCCACGATCAAGCTGGGCGACAACGACCGGGAGCTTTGGCTGGAGGGCGAGGCATTCTTTCATATAAAGAAAAAAGCGGACAAACAACGTTTCGTTGTGCACGTCGCAGATACGTTGTCCATCGAAGTACTGGGTACCGAATTTAATGTACAGCAGCGGAAATCCGGAACCTCCATCGCCCTGAAAAGTGGGAAGATCAGACTATATCGCAACTATCGGAACGGAGCCTTGCAAACCGTCGATATGGAACCGAACGATATTGTCTACCTCAAACAGCAGCTGTCAAAAGGCATGGAAAAATCTACTGTTAAAAACCTGGAACAACAGCTAGCATGGCGGCAACAGAAACTGCATTTGGAAGACACGCCGCTATCACAGATCATCGAAACACTGGAAGAAACTTATGGTATCCGTGCCACGGTCTCTACCGACACCATCTTGCAGCGCAGTGCAACAGGATCGATGCCGATCGATCCCGCCTATCCTGAACGGGCGCTCAATAACATCGCAGAGTTGTATAATCTATCACTTACCACAAATCAAGTCCCTAACATGAACACAGAACAACTATTTATACTGAAGCCTAGGTAACACCGCTTAGGCAGCTGCTTGAACTTAATGGAAAGAACAGGTAACGCACGTGGGAACCCCACCGTGAAGGGACATCTCTTGCCTAGCCCAACGCGTTACGAAAATTTTAACGAACTCATTATAAAAAATATTATGCAAATACCTACCTCAAAAAAAATGATCTGTTATCCCATGTGTTTGCTGCTATTTTCATCCTTTTCCTTAAATGCACAAACTTTTGCCAGTTATGTTCCACGACATGCCGAATATACAGCCGAACGGTCAGAGGCCGTTGTCTATCTGGAATCGGCTTTAAAGGAGGTAGAAAAGACGTTCGAAGTATCTGTGGCTTATCGAACGGGTGTCGTCGACGGCATCGCTCTTTCAGCAGATGCATTGACGCCCAAGACAAACGCGCAGGAAACTCTGTCGCACCTTCTGCGGAATAGCGGCCTGCTATTTAAAGAAACCGATCGGGGGTTCTTCATCGTTTACAAAAACCCGTTCCAGGAACGCACCATTACGGGCAAAGTAACCGATGAGACAAACACGCCCATTGCGGGGGTCAGTGTAACGGTGAGGGGAACGTCCACTACAGCGGCGACGGATGCCGAAGGCAATTATCGAATTACTGTTCCGGACGGAAAAGACAGCCTTAGTTTCTACTACATCGGCTACATGCGGTTTACGGAAGCTGTAAACGACCGTCCCGTAATCAACATCCAGTTGTCACCAGACAACCTCGCCCTCTCGGAAGTAGTCGTTACCGCTGCGGGCATTGAACGGAAGTCTAATACGTTGGGTTATTCTGTATCCACGGTAAACGCCAACAACCTTGCCCAGAAAAATGAACCGGATCCGGTACGCGCATTGACCGGCAAAATCGCGGGGGTGAATATTCAGGGTGCCGGAGGGGTCGCCGGAGGAGCCACAAACATCACTATACGGGGCAACTCGTCTCTCGGAAACAACAACCAGCCGCTGTACGTAGTAGACGGCATTCCCTTCGATAATTCCACTTTTGGTCCGGTTGGGGAACGCAATACGCAAAGCGCTCAGTCAACGGGTAGCCGGGCATTTGACCTAGATCCGAACAACATTGAGAGCATGACCGTTCTGAAAGGAGCGGCAGCGGCCGCACTGTACGGTTCCCGTGCCGCCAACGGTGCTATCATCATCACCACCAAAGCGTCCGCCAAGCGCAGCAGAAAGGGAACGGAAATCACGTTGAACACGTCGTACTCCATGGAAGAAGTAGCTGGTCTGCCTGACTACCAGCAAACGTATGGCATGGGGACCAACTTCGATTACCGCGATGGGGTATACGGATCCTCCGGCTCCGCGTACTCCTCGCGCGAAACGGTGCCGCATCCCCTGGCGCCGCTAGTTTCGTCAAAAGACTTCCCTGAGTTTTTTGAAGCCGACGGAGTCACGCCTGTTCAGGTACCCTATCAGTCATATGCGGGAAGGGCACAACATGACTTTTTCCGGACGGGGGGCGTCCTCGAAACCGCTCTGAGTATCAATAGCGGATCCGAAAAAGGAAACTTTACGGTAGGACTCAGCCGGATGAAAAACAACGGGATGATTCCGGGCAATGAAGTAAACCGTACATCGATGAGCGTGGGCGGAAATATTCGCATGGACAACAAGTTTTACGCAAGCGGCACCATCAATTACGTGATGACCGATCAGACCACGCCCCCGATTGGCGGGGAAGGAAGCATCATGGAAAACCTCTACTACCTTCCCACAAGCTACGACTTAACGGGACTACCCTATGAAAACCCCAACACGGGGGCCAGCGTTTATGCCAGGGCCGGCCTGGATAACCCCTACTGGTCTGTCTTACATAGTCCGTCAACCAGCAACGTAGACCGCTATTATGGTAACTTTGTGCTCGGATTCGACCCATTTGAGTGGTTAAACGTCCAAAATGCGGTAGGCTTTAATGCCTATACCGACCGACGGCTGAGTGTGTTGGGCAAAGGATCTTCTGTATATGCCAACGGCTCCATGACGGCAGATAACATATATCGTCAGGAGCTGGACAATACGCTACTACTCACGTTTACCAAGTCATTCGGTGACGACTATTCCCTACGGGCTATTTTGGGAAACAATGTCAATCAACGGAAGACAGCGCGTTCGGTGTTCGATGGCGATCGCATCATTACCGCCGGAATTAATGATATTAGCAACACGTCAACCATTACTCGCGGGGCCCTTCCGGATAACCGGGCGAACATCAAGCAGCGCTATTATGCATTTTTTGCCGATATTACCCTGGATTATAAAGACTACGCATCACTGAATCTGGTTGGCAGGAACGACGTCTCCTCTACACTTCCCAGGGATAACCGTAGCTACTTTTACGGTGGAGCAAATGGCTCGCTCAATTTCACCAATGCATTTGATATACAGAGTGATATCCTCAACAACGGAACGGTCCGCATCGGCTATACACGGGTAGGCAACGAGGCTTCCCCCTATTTAACAGTCAACGTCTATAATGCTAATCAGGTGGCAGGCGATCTTTCTGCACCTTTCTCGAACGGTTCCGTATCCAATATCAGTACACTCACCCTTTCCAACCTGATGACAAACGCTACGCTCGAACCGGAATTCATTACCGAGTTTGAAGTGGGTACCGAACTCCGTATGTTCAAAAGCCGGGTAACGCTGGACGTCACCTACTATAATAAGAAAAGTACGTCACAGATTTTCACGGTGGACGCTGCCCCCTCAACCGGGTTCACACAGCGGATTATCAATCTTGGACAGACATCAAACAAGGGCGTAGAGATCATGCTGAACGCTTCTCCTTTTCGGAATGCAGACGGGTTCGGCTGGGACATCAACGCGAATTTCACCCAGAATCGCAATATGGTGGACAACCTGGGAGGCTATGCACAATTGGTGTACAACCAGAACAGCGTGCACATCCCTGGCAAACCCTATGGTATGCTGTACTACGCTCGCTATGCAAGGGATGAAGAAGGAAACATCCTGGTCAACCCACAAACGGGAAAACCGATCAATGCGGGTACCAACGGCCCGGTTGGCAATCCAAACCCCAGGTTTATGGCCGGTCTCAGCAATACCCTGTCGTTTAAAGGTATCACGCTCGATGTACTCTTCGATTGGAAGGAAGGCGGGGCGATTTACTCATCCAACGTGGGCAATGCCATGTCACGGGGCGTATCCCGTGACACCGAAGACCGCGAGCTACTATATATTGCGCCCGGCGTGTTGGGCGACGTGAATACCCTGCAGCCGCTGCTGGACGAAAATGGAAATAAGATACCCAATAACACGGCCATTCCGGTGATCGATTACTTTTTCTCCGGTGGATATGGCCCGGGTGGCATCGGAGAAGGATCCGTTTTCGACGCCACGGTATTCAGACTCCGGGAAATATCATTGGGATACTCGCTCCCGAAACGGTGGCTTGAAAACACGCCCTTCGGGTCTGCATACCTTTCGGTAAGCGGCCGAAACCTGTGGTACAAGGCCCCGAATTTCCCAAAATACATGAATTACGATCCGGAAGTAAGTACAGGCTCCGCCAACAGTGCCGGAACAGATTCGTTTGGGGTGCCTACCGCACGTCGGTACGGTTTCAATTTACGGTTTAGTTTC
>Ga0164243_10005229_pt1 | contig 19902 bp, 21 predicted proteins | sample OricompcompostOP_FD_108781 | JGI IMG/M metagenome (GOLD analysis project Ga0164243, IMG submission 108781) | Organic Plus compost microbial communities from Emeryville, California, USA - Original compost - Organic plus compost (OP) | ecosystem: Engineered > Solid waste > Mixed feedstock >... | reverse complement strand
GGGAAAAAACGGCGAGATCCGAGCCATCTGGCGCGCGCTCAGCAGAAACAAATCACTCATCACAGCCTCCTCAAACAAGACTGTGAATCACATCTCAAATCAATTTAATAGGTCCTGAACCTAACTGGTAGTCTGGTCGACGTGATCAAAATTGCGGTGCTCTTGACAGCGGAATTAATTTATAAAGATTATAAAGTAATAGGAGAAGAAATGGGCATCCACCACGGCGCCGTCCTGCGCATCCTGCGCGACCACGGTCCGCAATCGCGAGCCGAACTGGCGCGACGTACCACGCTGTCGCCGACTGCGCTGACCCACCTGACAGCCCAGCTCCTCAAAGATGGCACGGTGACGGAGCTGACCCAGAGCGCCGCTTCGGGCGCGGCCGTCGGGCGGCCTGCCATCAGCATCGCGCTAGTGCCGGAATCGCAGTTCGTCGTCGGCGTGCATCTCGGCGCCGGCACCATCCACGCAACGATCACCGACTTGAAGGCTGCGCCGAAGACGATGGCTTCGCTGCATTTCGATACAGACACCAGCCTGCCTAAGGCGGTGATCGGCAAAGTGGTCAAAACTGTCGAAGGATTGATCGGCAAGACCGGCATCGCGCGCTCGCGCCTGCTCGGCCTCGGGCTCGGCGTGCCGGGACCGGTGGACACCGCGCGCCGCCGCAACCTGCAGTCGATCAATTACGACTGGAAGGACGTGCCATTCGCCGACGAACTGGAGACGGCGCTCGGCATGCCGGTGGTGGTCGAGCACAATGTCAGCGCCATGGCGCTGGCCGAGTCGCGCTACGGCATCGGCCGCGACGCCGACGCTCTGCTCTACATCTATCTGCGCACCGGGCTCGGCGCCGGGTTGGTCGTCCACGGCATGCCGTTTCGCCCGGGCGGCCACGGCGCCGTCGAGCTCGGCCACATCCAGGTGGTGGAGCACGGCGAGCGCTGCGCCTGCGGCAGCACCGGTTGTCTAGAGACCTTCCTGTCCGAGCGGGCGCTGGCGCGCGCCGCCCATATCGACAAACCGCATCCGAAGAACCTGCTCGCGGCGGTCGAGCACCATCCCGAGGCATGGAGCGCAGCGGTGCGCCACCTGACAACGGCGATCGCCAGCGCGACCAACCTGCTCAACCCCGACCTGATTGTCTTCGGCGGCCATCTCGCCGAGGCGCCGGACAGTTTTCTCGACGCCATCCGCGAGAAGGTGCCGCCGCGCGTGTTGCCGCCGATGCGCGACACGTTGCGCTTCGAGAGGTCGAGCCTCGGCGCGGGCGCCGGTGCGATCGGCGGCGCCGCGGCGGCCCTCGACCATCTCTTCTATTCCGGAGTTCCCAGATGAGCGCACCGGCGAAGATAGCGAAGCCGCTCAGGCAGGATGGCAAGGGGCAGGGCGCCGATCTCTCCAGCCTTGCGCTCAACCTCGTCGGCCTCGTCGCCGGCATCGCAGGCTGGTGGGCGCTGACGGCCAGCGGCGCGGTCGGCCTGCCGCCGCCCCCCGACGTGGCGCGCAAATTCGTCGACCTGATCGCCAACGGCCAGCTTGCCACCGACATCCTGTCGTCGCTGGCGCGTGTGCTGACCGGCTTCCTGCTCGGCGTGCTGTTGGCCGTGCCGATCGGCTTCGTCATGGGCTGGTACAAGGTCGCCCGCGCGCTGATCGAGCCCTATCTGCAATTCTTCCGCATGATCCCGCCGCTCGCCATCATCCCGCTGGCGATCGTGACGATGGGCATCGACGAGACGCCGAAGATCTTCGTCATCTTCCTCGCCTCCTTCCTCGCCAGCGTGGTGGCGACCTACCAGGGCGTCATCAGCGTCGACAAGACGATGATCAACGCCGCCCGCGTGCTTGGCGCGAAGGATCTGACGATCTTTCTCAGGGTCATCATTCCCGCTTCGACCCCATTCATCCTGGTCGGCGTGCGCATCGGCCTCGGCTCCGCCTGGGCGACGCTGGTGGCGGCGGAGCTGATCGCGGCGCAGACCGGTCTCGGCTATCGCATGCAGCAGGCGCAGCTCTATTACGACCTTGCCACCATCTTCGTCAGCCTCATCACCATCGGTCTGCTCGGCCTCGCCATGGACCGGCTGTTGCTGGCCGTCGAGCGCCGGCTGACCGTCTGGCAGGAGCGGGTGTGATGCAGCCGAAGATCGTTTTCGAGAACGTCACGCGCCGCTTCGACCTCGGCCACCAGTCATTCGTCGCGCTGGATCGTTTCTTGCTCGATGTCGCCGACGGCGAGTTCGTCACCGTCGTTGGGCCGTCCGGCTGCGGGAAATCGACCGCGCTCAACATCGCCGCTGGCCTGCTCGCGCCAAGCGAAGGCGAGGTGCGGGTAGACGGCAAGGCGGTCGAAGGCCCCGGCCCCGAGCGCGGCATGATCTTCCAGCAATACGCCCTGTTTCCTTGGCTCACCGTGCGCCAGAACGTCGAGTTCGGCCTGCGTATCAAGGGCGAGCCGGCGGTTGGGCGGCGCGAGAAGGCGGATTATTTCATCAATCTTGTCGGTCTCGGCGATTTCGCCGACGCTCTGCCGAAGACACTGTCGGGCGGCATGAAGCAGCGCTGCGCCATCGCCCGCGCCTATGCCGTCGATCCGTCTGTGCTCCTGATGGACGAGCCGTTCGGCGCGCTCGACGCGTTGACGCGCGTGCAGTTACAGGACCAGTTGCTGGACACGTGGCGGCGCGAGCGGCGCACGGTGATGTTCATCACGCACGACGTCGATGAGGCGGTCTATCTGGCGAACCGGGTCATCGTCATGGCGGCGCGTCCGGGCCGACTGAAGGAGATCATTCCGGTCGAGCTGCCTTATCCGAGAACCGAGGAGATCCGGCTGTCGTCGGAATTCACGGCCATCCGCAACCGCGTCTGGCACGCGGTCTATCACCAGCAGGGAACACAAAGAGAGGAGAACTGACATGACACTGACACGCAGAGGCTTCCTTACCTCGTCAGCCGCTGTAGCCGCCTTCGCAGCCGGCGGCCTGCCGGCACGGGCCGAAGGCGCCCCCGCCCGCATCGGCTACAATGGCGACTTCTGGGGCGCCAGCATCGCGGCCGTCGCCAGCGACCAGGGCTTTTATGCCAAGCACGGCGTCGACGCCGACATCAAGGTCTTCACCAACGGGCCGATCCAGGTGCAGGCGCTCGGCGCCGACAGCCTCGACTTCGGCTATATCGGGCCGGGCGCACTGTGGCTGCCGGCGACCGGCAAGGCCAAGATCATCGCTGTCAACGACGTCGGCTTCTCCGACCGGGTGATCGCACAGGCCGGCATCAATTCCATTGCCGATTTGAAGGGCAAGAAGGTGGCTATCCCGGCCGGAACTTCCGGCGACATGCTGCTTCGGCTGGCGCTGCAGAAGGCCGGCATGGCGATGAGCGATCTGAACATCGTGGAGATGGACCCAAGCACCGTCGTCGCGGCCTTTTCGTCAAAGCAGGTCGACGCCGCCGGCATCTGGTATCCCTTCGTCGGCATCATCCAGAAGAACGTCCCCGACCTCGTCGAACTGGCGAAGAACAAGGACTTCTATCCGCAGAACACCTTCCCGAGCGCCTTCATCACCCGCAACGACCTGGTCGAGAGCAATCCGGACCTAGTCAAGAGGATGATCGGTGCCATCAAGGAAGCGGCGGACTGGCGCGCCGCCAATCAGGACAAGGCGATCGAGATCACCTCGAAATTGCTGGGTATCCCCGCCGACCAGCTCAAGACCGAGGCCGGCTACGGCAATTTCATGACCTCGGACGAACTGGTGAAACTGACCAAGGACGGCACGGTGAACGGCTGGTTCTCGACCATGAACGAGCTGTTCAAGACCTTCGGCAAGTTCGACAAGTCGCTCGATCCGAAGGACTACTACCTCGGCGACATGTACGTCGAAGCCTGACCATCACATCGACATCGGAGGTCCGATCCTGATCGGACCTCCGCATAATTTCCCCCGTGACATTCCCCAGCGGCGAGTATCCCATGAACGTTCTCTACATCGATATCGACAGCCTGCGGCGCGACCATCTTGGCTGCTACGGATACCATCGTAACACTTCGCCGGTGATCGACGGCCTGGCGCGCGACGGCATCCGCTTCGAGAACGTCTATGTCTCCGACGTTCCCTGCCATCCCTCGCGCACCGCGCTGTGGAGCGGGCGGCACGGCCTGCGCACCGGCGTCGTCGGTCATGGCGGCACGGCCTGCGAGCCGTTCCGCGAAGGCCCTGAGCGCGCTTGGGCCGGCACCTTCTACGAGGAGGGCTGGATGCGCGCGCTGCGCGATCTCGGCTATCACACCACCACGATCTCAAGCTTCGGCGAGCGCCACGGCTGCTGGCACTGGTACGCCGGCTTCAGCGAGATCATCAATCCCGGCAAGGCCGGCATGGAAAACGCTGACGAGGTGATGGGACTGGCGCTGGACTGGCTGAAGCACAATGGCAGCCGCGAAAAGTGGTTCCTGCACGTCAACGTCTGGGACCCGCATACCCCCTACCGCGCGCCGGAGAGCTTCGGCGACCCCTTCGCCAGCGAGCCGCTGCCCGAATGGATGACCGAGGCGGTGTTCAGGCGCAGCCACGCCGGCTACGGTCCACACAGCCCGCAGGAGCCGTCCGGCTTCGACGTCGCGCCGGGCGGCTCCGGTTACCGCCGCATGCCCTCCCCGATCAGCGACATGGCGCGCGTAAAAGCCTGGTTCGACGGCTACGACACCGGCGTCCTCTATGCCGACCATCACGTCGGCCTGATCGTCGAGGAGCTGAAGCGGCAGAGCCTGTTCGACGACACCATCATCGTTGTCGGCGCCGACCATGGCGAGAACCTCGGCGAGTTGAACGTCTGGGGCGACCACCAGACCGCCGACGAATACACCTGCAACGTGCCGCTGGTGATCCGCTGGCCGGGCGCGGATGACATGCGTGGCGTTAACGACGGCCTGCACTACCATTTCGACTGGGCAGCGACGTTGATCGACCGGCTTGGCGGCTCCGTGCCTGCCGTCTGGGACGGGCAGTCCTTCGCGCCGGCGCTCAAGCAGGGCAAGGATGGCGGCCGCGACTTCCTGGTGCTCAGCCAGGGCGCCTGGGCGGTGCAGCGCGGCGTGCGCTTCCGCCTCGACGGCGCAGACTGGCTGATGCTGCGCACCTATCACGACGGCTACAAGGATTTCGGCCCGGTTAGCCTGTTCAATTTGAGCGACGATCCCCACGAACAGCACGATCTCGCCGCATCACGCCGCGATATCGTCGATCACGCCAGCCGACTGCTGGAGGATTGGCGCAGCGAAATGACGCGCAAGAGCGACAGCGACGTCGATCCGCTGGTCACGGTCATGCACGAGGGCGGGCCGTTCCACTGCCGCGGCGAATTGCCGGCCTATCTCGAACGGCTGCGTGCAACCGGCCGCTCGGAAGCGGCAGCGGCGCTAGAAGCACGCCATCCCGCGCCGCTGCCGCGCCGCCAATCACTGAATTGAGAAACGCCTGGTGGCTTCGTCATTGTCGCCTCTGCGCCAAGCAATGTCCGCTTTTGGGAGGCGCCCAAACACCATGGACGGCCGATATGGGGCGCGAAGTCGACGTTTAAGAATCCGTTGGAACCAAACTTTTCCGGATGTGAGGACCTGACCCGAAGACGCTAACCGGCGGACCGACACACTGGAAGCTATTCTACCGTCTGCGCGCTGAAGAGAACGATCCATGCTGAATATGTAACGATCCGACGGCAATGTCGCTGATTTTTTATGCACGCATACAGCCTGATTAAATATCAGACACTCTGTCGTTAGCAGATTAATTTATAAGCATTGTAGAACGATGGATCGATCGGAGCCTTCCTTGATAAGCTCCTAAGTGCAAAGAGTTTTCTGGCGCCCGGCATCTTGGCATGCCCCTTGCTTCTTGTGCAATGCACAATAACGAAAGGGGAATGCGTATGTTTGAGATTTCGCGCGTGGGCGGGCGGTTTCTGGGCGCTGCCGCCATTGCCGCCACCATGAGCTTTTCTGGTTTGGCGCATGCCGCCGACGACACGATAAAGGTCGGCATCCTTCACTCGCTTTCGGGGACGATGGCCATCTCCGAGACGACGCTGAAGGACGATATGCTGATGCTCATCGACCAGCAGAACAAGAAGGGCGGCCTGCTCGGCAAGAAGCTGGAGGCCGTCGTCGTCGATCCGGCTTCCAACTGGCCGCTCTTCGCCGAAAAGGCGCGCGAGCTGATCTCCAAGGACAAGGTGTCGGCCGTGTTCGGCTGCTGGACCTCGGTCAGCCGTAAATCCGTGCTGCCCGTTTTCAAGGAGCTCGACAGCATCCTCTTCTACCCCGTGCAGTACGAAGGCGAGGAGAGCGAGAAAAACGTCTTCTATACCGGAGCCGCGCCGAACCAGCAGGCGATCCCGGCGGTCGACTACCTGATGAGTGCCGATGGCGGCTCGGTGAAGCGCTGGGTGCTGGAAGGCACCGACTACGTCTATCCGCGCACCACCAACAAGATCCTCGAAGCCTACCTGAAGGCCAAGGGCGTACCGGCCGAGGACATTGTGGTCAACTATACCCCGTTCGGCTTCTCCGACTGGCAGACCGAGGTCTCCAAGATCAAGAGCTTTGGCTCGGCCGGCAAGAAGACGGCCGTGATCTCCACCGTCAACGGCGATGCCAACGTGCCCTTCTACAAGGAACTCGGCAACCAGGGCATCAAGGCGGAAGACATCCCGGTCATGGCGTTCTCTGTCGGCGAGGAGGAGCTTTCAGGCATGGACACCAAGCCGCTGGTCGGCCACCTCGCCGCCTGGAACTATTTCGAGAGCGTCGACACGCCGGCGAACAAGGCCTTCATCGACGAGTGGCACACATTCATCAAGAACGACAAGCGCACCACCAACGACCCGATGGAAGCCCACTATATCGGCTTCAACATGTGGGTTAAGGCGGTCGAGAAGGCCGGCACCACCGATCCGGACAAGGTCATCGACGCCATGGTTGGCGTCAGCGTACCGAACCTGACTGGCGGCTACGCTACCATGATGCCGAACCATCACATCACGAAGCCGGTGCTGATCGGCGAGATCCAGGACGACGGCCAGTTCGAGACCGTCTGGCAGACTCCTGGCACCGTTCCGGGAGATGCGTGGTCCGACTATCTGCCGGGTTCGAAAGACCTGATCTCCGATTGGCGCAAGCCGATGTCCTGTGGCAACTTCAACGTCAAGACCGGCAAGTGCGGCGGTGAAGGAACCAACTGAGCGATCATGACTTGACCGCGACGCTTCCGGGCTGGCTCCTCCTCTCGCCGGCCCGGAAGCCAGAGCCAGAAACCGACAGCAGATTGTATCCTTGATGCTTGTTCTTCGTCCCGCCTTGTTTCTCCTGGCCATCCTGACGACCGCGATGACGGCCGCCCATGCTGACGAGGCGGCGACACGCGCTGCGATCGCCAAATTCGGCCACACCAAAAGCTTCTCCGACGTCGAGAAGGTGGTGAAGGAAGTCGCCTCGACGGGCGATCCCGCCGCAGCACGCGCACTCGACGCGCTCGGCGACGGCAATCTCTATGCGCGCCAGCCGGACGGCGCCGTTTTCATCGTCAGGGAGCAGGCGGACGGTTTCGACCTCTTCGACCCCCTTACTGGCAAGGCTGAAGGTTCCTCCGGCAAGGAGGCGGTGACCAAGGTCAAGGTCAAGAACAGCCTTCGTCGCCTTATCGGCGACACCGTCGGTAACCTGACCTTGGCCGCGAAGGACCCGACCGTGAGGCTGGCCGCCGCGACCACCATGCTGAACAGCCCTGATCCATCAACGATAGAGGCATTGGACGCCGCGATCGCCAAGGAAACCGATGCTTCGGTGCAGAGGCGAATGGAGGCGGCTCGCGCCTCCGCCATCCTCGTCTCCGACAGGAGCGACGCCGAAAAGAAAGCGGCGATCGACCTGCTCGGCGCGCGCGGCGACCGCGACTCGCTCTCGCTACTCCTCTCTTACGAAGCCACGGCCAAGGGCGCGCTCAGAGAAAGCGCCGCGTCCGCCGTCTCCAACATCCGCGATGTGCTCGCCTGGTGGGGCGTGGCACAGAACGTCTGGTACGGCGTCTCGCTCGGCTCGGTACTGCTGCTGGCGGCGATCGGCCTTGCCATCACCTTCGGCGTCATGGGCGTCATCAACATGGCGCATGGCGAGATGGTCATGCTCGGCGCCTACACGACCTTCGTCGTGCAGGAAATCATCCGCTCCTCTTTTCCGGGCCTGTTCGACTGGTCGCTGGCCATCGCGCTGCCGCTCGCCTTCCTGGTCGCCGGCACCGTCGGCCTCGTCATCGAGCGCGGCATCATCCGCTTTCTCTACGGCCGACCGCTGGAGACGCTTCTGGCGACATGGGGCGTGTCGCTGATCCTGCAGCAGGCGGTGCGCACCATCTTCGGACCGAACAACCGCGACGTCGGCAACCCGTCATGGATGTCCGGTGAGTTCGACATCGGCCAGCTTGCGATCACCTGGAACCGGCTTTGGATCGTGCTTTTCGCCCTCGCCGTCTTCGCCGTGCTTCTCTACGTCTTCAATCGCACGTCCTGGGGCCTGCATATGCGAGCCGTCACGCAGAACCGCCGCATGGCATCCTCCATGGGTATTCGCACCCCCTGGGTCGACGCACTGACTTTCGCCCTCGGATCGGGCATCGCGGGCATCGCCGGGGTCGCGCTTTCGCAGATCGACAACGTCTCACCTAATCTCGGCCAGAGCTACATCGTCGACAGCTTCATGGTGGTGGTGTTCGGCGGGGTCGGCAACCTCTGGGGCACGCTGGTCGGCGCCTTCTCGCTCGGCATTCTCAACAAGTTCCTCGAACCCTATGCCGGGGCCGTGCTCGGCAAGATCCTGATCCTCGTCTTGATCATCCTGTTCATCCAGAAGCGCCCACGCGGCCTGTTCGCGCTCAAAGGCCGGGCGATCGAAGCATGATCACGCGCCGCGCTTTCTCCGACGGACTTACCTGGCGCGTCGCGATCGCCGTGCTGGCGCTGGTGGTGGCGGCGATCATCGTGCCGGTCCTCAATCTCGCCATGCCGGCCGGCAGCGCGCTTCATATCCCGACCTATGTTGTCACGCTGTTCGGCAAATACTTGACATACGCCCTGCTGGCGCTGGCGCTCGACCTGGTATGGGGCTATTGCGGCATCCTCTCGCTCGGCCATGGCGCCTTCTTCGCGCTCGGCGGCTATGCGATGGGCATGTACCTGATGCGCCAGATCGGCTCCCGGGGCGTCTACGGCAATCCGGTCGTGCCCGACTTCATGGTCTTCCTGAACTGGAAGGAACTGCCCTGGTTCTGGTACGGCTTCAGCCACTTCTGGGTCGCCGCGATCATGGTCGTGCTGGTTCCCGGCCTGCTTGCCTTCGTCTTCGGCTGGTTCGCCTTTCGAAGCCGTGTCACCGGCGTCTATCTGTCGATCATCACGCAGGCCATGACTTATGCGTTGCTGCTCGCCTTCTTCCGCAACGACATGGGCTTCGGCGGCAATAACGGACTGACCGACTTCAAGGACATAGTCGGCTACGACATCCAGTCGGACCAGACGCGGGCGGCGCTGTTTTCGGCAAGCGCGCTGATGCTGGCGCTAGGCGTCATCCTCGTCGCCTTCTTCGTGAAGTCGAAATACGGAAAGCTGATGGTCGCGGTGCGCGATGCCGAGAGCCGGACGCGCTTCCTCGGCTGGCGGCCGGAGAACGTCAAGCTCTTTGCTTTCACCGCTTCCGCCATCATGGCCGGCATCGCCGGCGCCCTCTACGTGCCGCAGGTGGGCATCATCAATCCGAGCGAATTCGCTCCGGCCAACTCGATCGAAGTCGTCATCTGGACGGCGGTCGGAGGCCGGGCCACCATCGTTGGCCCGATTGTCGGGGCGTTGATCGTCAATTGGGGCAAGAGCTGGTTCACCGGTGCCTTCCCGGAATTCTGGCTCTTCGCGCTCGGCGCCCTGTTCGTCCTGGTGACGCTTTTCCTGCCCAAGGGCATCGTCGGCACATTGGTCGACGGCTGGTCGGCACTACGCGCGCGTCGTCTGTCCGCGGCAGCCGAGAAGTGGGTTGAGCCGGACGGTTCTCCCGGCGGCGAGCAATTGCTGACCGAGGCGGCGGAGTAGGGCATGACCGACGCGAGCAGACCCATCCTCTATCTCGACGGCGTCTCCGTCTCCTTCGACGGGTTCCGTGCCATCAACAATCTCTCGCTGGTGCTGGAGAGGGGAGAGATGCGCGCCATCATCGGTCCGAACGGGGCGGGCAAGACCACGATGATGGATATCATCACCGGCAAGACGAAGCCGGACCAGGGCGAGGTGTTCTTCGACGGCGACATCGACCTCACCCGTCATGACGAGGCGGATATCGCCATGCTTGGCATCGGCCGCAAGTTCCAGAAGCCGACGGTCTTCGAAAGCCACACGGTCGAGGACAATCTGCTGCTGGCGATCAAGGGAGCGCGCAGCATCGTCAAGGCGCTGTTCGACAGGCGTTCGGCACGGCAGGCGGAACGCATCGAGGATATCCTGGCGACCATCCGCCTGACCGCACGGCGGCGCGACCTCGCAGCGGACCTCTCCCATGGCCAGAAGCAATGGCTCGAGATCGGCATGCTCCTGGCGCAGGACCCCAAGCTTCTCCTGGTCGACGAGCCGGTAGCCGGCATGACCGACGCGGAGACCGAGGAAACCGCGCGGCTCTTGAAAGAAATCGCGGAGACGCATTCAGTCATCGTCGTCGAGCACGACATGCAGTTCGTGCGCGATCTCGACGTCAAGGTCACCTGCCTGCACGAAGGGTCGGTTCTGTCGGAAGGCACGCTCGACTTCGTCTCTGCCGACAGCCGTGTCGTCGAAGTCTATCTGGGCAGGTAACGATGACGCGCCCGACCACGATCATTCATCCGGAATTCACGAACCCCCTCTGGCACGCCGGAAGGCTTGCCACCCCCGGCCCTCAGGCCGGGGGCGCAGGGGGACCAGAGACCGGGAGGTCCGATAATGTTGGAGGTTGAGAACGCCACGCTGCATTACGGCGCGGCGGTGGCCCTGCGCGATGTCTCGCTCAAGGCGGAGGCAGGAAAAATCACCTGCGTTCTCGGCCGCAACGGCGTCGGCAAGACCAGTCTGATGAGAGCGATTGTCGGCCATCTTCGGCTGAGATCGGGTGAGGTTGCCTTCGAGGGGAAGGCGCTCGGCCGGAGCGCGGCGTACGATCGCGCCCGGTCGGGCATCGCATTCGTGCCGCAGGGCAGGGAAATCTTTCCGCTGCTCAGCGTGCGCGAGAATCTGGCGACGGGCATGGCGCCGCTGAAGCGCGGGCAGCGCTCGATTCCGGATCATGTCTTCGAACTGTTCCCGGTGCTGAAGGACATGCTCGGTCGCCGCGGCGGCGACCTCTCGGGCGGCCAGCAGCAGCAATTGGCAATCGGCCGGGCGCTGGTCATGCGGCCGAAGCTGCTGGTGCTCGACGAGCCGACGGAGGGCATCCAGCCTTCGATCATCAAGGATATCGGTCGTGCCATCACCTATCTGCGCGACACGGCCGGCCTGACCATTCTTCTCGTGGAACAGTATCTGGACTTCGCCAGGGGGCTTGCCGATTCCGTGGCGATCATGGACCGTGGCCGGATCGTCTTCACCGGAGAAGCCGCCAGCCTGGATGAGCCGGATGTTCGTCGACACCTCATGCTCTGAGAACGTCCGGTATCCGCTGCCGCGACTGCAGCGCGCCAGCGGCAAGGCGCGCCTGGTCTTCCGGCGGCGGGCCGGGGCCACGCATCTCTACAGGCTGCATCAGGACGGATCCATGAAGGTCCGCTTTCCGCGTACGACCGATGGCGTCCCGGAAGCCGTGCTCATCAACACGGCGGGCGGCATGACCGGGGGCGATGTCTTCGGCACGGAAATCGAGTTGCGGGAAGGCGCTCGCGCCATCCTGACGACGCAGGCATGCGAACGCATCTACAGATCGACCGGCGCGCTGGTGAACGTGACGAACCGTATAGCGCTGGAGGCCGGCGCGCGTCTCGACTGGCTGCCGCAGGACACAATCCTCTTCGACGGCGGGCGCATCGAGCGCCGAATGGAGGCCGATCTGGCCGGCGATGCCGAACTGCTCGTTTCCGAAGCGACCGTCTTCGGCCGAGCCGCCATGGGCGAGATCGTCCAAGACGGCTCTTTCCGCGACCGTTGGCGCATCCGCCGCGACGGCAGGCTCGTCTTCGCCGACGAGCTTCGTCTCGACGGCGACATCGCTCGTCAGTTGCAGCGGCCCGCCATCCTCGCCGGCAATGCGGCGATGGCCACGGTCCTGCTGGTCGCATCGGAATGCGAACGATTCCTTGAGCCGGCGCGCGAGGTCATCGAAGACGCCGGCGGCGCCAGCGCTTGGGGCGGCAAGCTCCTGGCCCGCATTGCCGCGTCCGACAGCCTTTGCCTGCGCCGTACCCTGATTCCCCTGCTATCCCTTCTCTCGGCCGGCAGGGCGCTTCCAAAAGTCTGGCAATTGTAAGGGCAAAAGATGAACCTGACGCCACGGGAAAAAGACAAGCTGCTCGTCGCCATGGCCGCGATGGTGGCTCGCAGGCGGCTGGAACGCGGCGTAAAGCTGAACCATCCGGAGGCGGTGGCGCTGGTCAGCGATTTCATCGTCGAGGGCGCTCGCGACGGACGTTCCGTGGCCGAACTGATGGAAGAGGGCGCGCATGTCGTCACCCGCGAGCAGGTGATGGAAGGCGTCGCCGAGATGATCCACGACGTCCAGGTCGAGGCGACCTTTCCGGACGGCACCAAGCTAGTCACCGTACACGAGCCGATCCGCTAGGCGATAGCAGGGAGGACGACGAAATGCTGGAACTGCGACCCAGTTGCGAATGCTGCGACAGGGACCTGCCGCCGGATGCGGCCGACGCGATGATCTGCACCTTCGAATGTACCTTCTGCGCCGATTGCGCCGAGCATGTGCTGAAGGGCGTCTGCCCCAATTGCGGCGGCAATTTTGCGCCGCGCCCGATCCGGCCCGCCGCGAAGCTGGCGAAATATCCGCCCACGACACGACGGGTGTTCAAGCCGGACGGCTGCGCCGGCAGCAATGCTGCCTGACCTACCGATAACCATTTTGAAGACAAGGATTTTCCGATGAATGCTGATCCGCTAAAGAAATTCTCGTTTGCGGCGCTTCTGATGGCCGCCGCGACCATGCCCGCCTACGCCCATATCGGCATCGGCCCGACTTCGTCCTTTTCGGCCGGCTTCGACCATCCTCTTTCGGGTCTGGACCATCTGACGGTCATGATCGCCGTCGGGCTCTGGGCGGCATTGAGGGGCGGCAAGGCGATCTGGGCGTGGCCAGCCGCTTTCGTCGGCGTCATGCTGGTCGGTGCGGGGCTGGGCATGGCGCATGTCCCGGTCCCGTTCGTCGAGCCCGGCATTTTGGCGTCGGTCGTCGCGCTCGGGCTGCTGGTGGCGTTGGCCGTCGACCTTCCCGTGTCGGCAGGCGTCGCCATCATCGGCATCTTCGCGCTGTTCCACGGCCACGCGCACGGAACCGAGGTGCCGGAGAATGCCGGCGGCTTCGAATACATGATGGGCTTCGCCGTCGCGACCGCGATGCTGCATGCGGTCGGCATCGGCGTCGGGCTTGCTTCCGGCCTCCGCTACCGTGCACTGACGCGCGCGGCGGGCGCGCTCTGCGCCGCGATCGGCGTAGGCCTCGCGTTCGGCGCGTTCTGAGGCGCCGTCATGATCCCCGGAGAAATCATAACCGCCGATGGCGACATCGAACTGAACGCCGGCAAGGAAGCCTTCACGCTGATCGTCGCCAATCGCGGCGACCGACCGGTGCAGGTCGGCTCGCACTATCATTTCTTCGAGACCAACGCCGCGCTCGACTTCGACCGCGACGCGGCGCGCGGCATGCGGCTCGACATCGCCGCTGGCACCGCCGTGCGTTTCGAGCCCGGCCAGAAGCGGGAAGTGCGGCTGGTGCCTTATGGCGGGACCCGCAGGGTCTACGGCTTCAACGGCAAGGTGATGGGAGAGCTTTGATGGCAACACTGTCCCGCTCTTCCTATGCCCAGATGTACGGTCCGACTGTGGGCGACCGCGTCCGGCTTGCCGATACCGAGCTTTTCATCGAGGTTGAAAAGGACCTCACCGTTTATGGCGAGGAGGTCAAGTTCGGCGGCGGCAAGGTCATCCGCGACGGTATGGGGCAAAGCCAAGCCGCACGCAGCGAAGGCGCGATGGACACCGTCATCACCAATGCGCTCGTCCTCGATTCGACCGGCATCTACAAGGCCGATATCGGGCTGAAGGACGGCCGCATCGCCGCCATCGGCAAGGCCGGTAACCCGGACACCCAATCTGGGGTCGACATCCTCGTCGGACCGGGCACGGAGGCGATTGCCGGCGAAGGCAGGATCCTGACCGCCGGCGGCTTCGACGCGCATATCCATTTCATCTGCCCGCAGCAGATCGAGGAAGCGCTGATGTCGGGCATCACCACCATGCTCGGCGGCGGCACCGGCCCTGCGCACGGCACGCTGGCGACGACGTGCACGCCCGGCCCGTGGCATCTCGGCCGGATGATCCAGTCCTTCGACGCCTTTCCCATGAATATCGGCCTTTCCGGCAAGGGCAACGCCTCGCTGCCGGGCGCGCTGGTCGAAATGGTCAGAGGCGGCGCCTGCGCGCTGAAACTGCACGAGGATTGGGGAACGACCCCGGCGGCGATCGACAACTGCCTGTCCGTCGCCGACGAGTACGACGTGCAGGTCATGATCCATACCGACACTCTGAACGAAAGCGGTTTCGTCGAGGATACGGTCGCTGCCTTCAAAGGCCGCACCATCCATGCCTTCCATACCGAAGGCGCCGGCGGCGGCCATGCGCCCGACATCATCAAGGTCGCCGGCCTGCCGAACGTCATACCCTCCTCGACCAATCCGACCCGGCCCTACACCAGGAACACGATCGCCGAGCATCTCGACATGCTGATGGTCTGCCATCACCTGTCGCCGTCGATTCCCGAAGACATCGCCTTCGCCGAAAGCCGCATCCGCAAGGAGACCATCGCGGCGGAGGATATCCTCCACGACATGGGCGCATTCTCGATCATCTCCTCCGACAGCCAGGCGATGGGCCGCGTCGGCGAGGTGATCATCCGCACCTGGCAGACGGCCGACAAGATGAAGCGCCAGCGCGGTCGGCTTTCGGAAGAGAGGGGTGGGAACGACAATCTGCGCGTTCGCCGCTATGTCTCGAAATACACGATCAACCCGGCCATCGCCCACGGCCTCTCCAAGGAGATCGGTTCCATAGAGGTCGGCAAGCGCGCCGACCTCGTCCTGTGGAGCCCGGCCTTCTTCGGCGTGAAGCCGGACATGGTGCTGCTCGGCGGGTCGATCGCCGCAGCCCCGATGGGCGATCCCAACGCCTCGATTCCGACGCCGCAGCCGGTGCACTACCGGCCGATGTTCGGCGCCTACGGCAGGGCGGTCGCCAATTCCTCGGTGACCTTCGTGTCGAAGGCAGCGCTCGACGGCGGGCTGAAGGAGAAACTCGGCGTCGACAAGGAGATGCTCGCCGTGGAGAATACGCGCGGCGGCATCGGAAAAGCCTCCATGGTCCTCAACGACGCCACGCCGCATATCGAAGTCGACCCGGAAACCTATGAGGTGCGGGCCGATGGCGAGTTGCTGACCTGCGAGCCGGCGGAGATATTGCCCATGGCCCAACGCTATTTTCTGTTCTGATCATGCTGCGAGCCACATCCCACGCCCACCGCATCGAAGCGGAGCCGTTCGGCACGCTGACACTGGATTCCAATGACCGGCACCTGCGCCGCAAGCTGGTCACCACCGATCAGGATGTTCAGGTGATGGTCGATCTTCCGGCGCCAGTTCTGCTGGCCGACGGCGACGCGCTCATCCTCGAGGATGGCGGCGCCATTCGAATCCTCGCGGCGACGGAAGAACTCTACCAGGTCAGGCCGGGCAGGGTGCCGCTACGGCATCTGGCCTGGCATATCGGCAACCGTCATCTTGCCGCGCAGATCGACGAGGACCGGATCCTCGTCCGCCGCGACCATGTCATCCGCGACATGCTGGAAGGGCTGGGCGCCACCGTGGAGGAGGTGGCGGAGCGCTTCCAGCCCGTGCACGGCGCCTATCACAGTCACGACCATGGACACGCGCAGGGCCACGATCATGGACATTCGCATGCGCGCGGGGCGCATGGCCATCACCATGACTGAAGCATCCGGGCATACGCTGCTGCGGCTGATGACATGGCTGTCCCCGGCTTTCCCGGTCGGCGCCTTTTCCTACAGTCACGGGATCGAGCGCGCCATCGAGGAAGGCGTCATAGGAGACCGCGCCGGCCTGGTCGGCTGGCTTGGCGAACTGCTTGTGCGCGGGTCGGGCTGGAACGACGCCGTTCTCCTGGCGGAAAGCTGGCGGCAGGCGAAAGCCGGAGGCGCCAGTCAGGCAGCGGAACTGGCGGAGGCGCTGGTCGGTTCCCGCGAACGGCACATGGAAACCACGCTGCAGGGCGAAGCCTTCATCGCGGGCCTGGCTTCCTGGTCGAATAAAGCCCGCCCCGCCGTCCCGGAGGGCGCGCCTTATCCCGTTGCGGTTGGGGCGGCGGCGGCACAAAATGGTATTGCGGTGGAAGCGGCGCTTACCGCCTATCTTCACGCCTTCGACTCCAATCTGGTGCAGGCGGCGGTGCGTCTGGTGCCGCTCGGCCAGAAGGACGGGGTCGCCGCGCTGGCGGCGCTGGAGGAGACAGTGCTCGCAACCGCCGCGCGGGCCGCCGGTTCGACGCTTGACGATCTGGGGTCGTCCGCCTTCATGTCCGAGATCATGGCCATGCGGCACGAAACGCAATATTCGAGGGTTTTCCGCTCATGAGTTCTGCCAACGGACCGCTTCGCGTCGGCATCGGAGGGCCGGTCGGCGTCGGCAAGACGACGCTGACGGAGATGTTGTGCAAGGCGATGCGCGACCGCTATTCGGTCGCCGTCGTCACCAACGATATCTTCACGAAGGAAGACCAGATCATCCTGAACCGGGTGCAGGCGCTGCCGGAGGAGCGCATTCTCGGCGTCGAGACGGGCGGCTGCCCGCATACGGCAATTCGCGAGGACGCCTCGATCAATCTGGCCGCGATCGCCGAGATGCACCGCCGCTTTCCCGACCTCGACGTGATTTTCATCGAGTCGGGCGGCGACAATCTGGCCGCGACCTTCTCGCCGGATCTTGCCGACCTGACGATCTATATGATCGACGTCGCCGCCGGGGAGAAGATTCCGCGCAAGGGTGGCCCGGGCATCACGCGATCGGACCTCCTGGTCGTCAACAAGACGGACCTCGCGCCCTATGTCGGCGCCGATCTCGACGTGATGCGCTCCGATACCGAAAGGCAGCGCGGCGACAGACCGTTCGTATTCACCGATATGCGTCGCCGCCAGGGGCTCGACCGGATCATCGAGTTCATCGAGATGCATGGCGGCCTCAAGGCTGAGTAGGGGAATATTGCAACCGCATGACCTTTTGGGGCTAAAGAGTTGATGCGGCCCGTTTCCTTCAATGTGGTACGACGGCTGTCGTGCGGCGAAAATCGCAATCAGTTTTCAATGATAGGATGATCACCTTTTACACACCTGCCACCGCAGATAGGGCCACCGCCGATGTCTGCTTTTGGAAGGCCGCGAAGCAGGGTCTCTATGGCTGATTTGCGGGCGTGAAGCCGCCGTCGTGTCCTGTTGCGCGGCCTGCTTTCGGCCAGGGTCAAGGTTTGGCCAAACGTCTATTTTTAAGGCGCATAGCGGCCTTCCGCTTTATGGAGAATTTAGAGTTTCACGTCTTCCTGCGTCCACCTTTCAAGGGGCGCAGTGGTCCTGCATTCTCCGGCACATCACGGGCGCTGGCTGAGCAGGACAAGAACGGCGCGTGGTGGCTGGAGGCGAAGTACTACGACAAGGACGAGTTTCGCGATGCATGGCACCGGCTGTTGCCTGAGGTTGTAGGGGAGAAGGCGACACAGCGCGAGGGGAGGCCGATTCAGAACGGAGTGCGTCGGCCGAAGCCAGACAGTCTATGTGGCCGTGCCTGGGCGGTCTTCGACGAGTTGTCACAGGAGGGCGATGGCCGGGTATCGATCCGACAATCTCTGGAAATCGCGAAGACACGCGGCCTGAATGAAGGCAATGTGCGCTCCGAGTTCTACCTCTGGCGCAAGTTCAATGGGATCAGCGGGCGCTCAAAGCCGGCCCACTGACATTTCCTGCCGCCGGATACCGTCGAATATTGTTCCGGCTGACACTCGACTACCACCAGAACGCAGGTTCCCGGAATGAGAAGCCGGGCGGCGATAGGGCCGCGGCGGGCTCCGCTTCCATCGTCACTTTCGCCGCACGCTTCATCTCGGTCAACTCTGATAGCGTCCTTTAGGGATCCTGTGGGTTGGTATTGTCATGCTCCAACATGTCCGTCCCAGAGAGTAGCGCAGAGAACTCTACAAGAGACAAAATTGGTCAACGGTATCATTGACGGCGAGGCACCTATCGGATCTGGAACCATGATTGCCATACCTGCTCGATGCATGCGCTCACGCAAGTCACGAAGGTTTTGCATTAACTCATTCGCGCCTTGCTCCGCCTCAATGTTTCTTGTTTCACTATATTCGCGAATTGCCTGTTCGATGAGCTCATCTACTTCTTTTTGTAATCGACCTATCGAGCTTTTCTTCTCGCCTGTGCGCCCAGAATAATTTTAAATGATCCTGAATCGCCTTTGGCTGCTTTTGACGTATGAAGCTTGGCGATCAATTCTCTTTTATTAAGCACTCTCCCGTCGTCGAGGTGGACACGGTCATACATTGTTCACGACGCCCTCTTGAACAGATCCTGGAAGATGAGAGGCGCCCAGCTATTTCCGCGCGCCTGGACCAGCAGCCCACCTTCCGAAAGCCCGCCAACATTGATCGGCGCGAAACCGAGCTTTTCCGCAAGCGCACCAATCTCCGCTGCGGCGGCGTCATTGTCGCTCGCCAGGAAGACGGCTCTCCTGCCGCCATGCACCGCTGGGTCCTGGTCTAGGACGGCAGCGACCAGATGGTTGAAGCCTTTCACCAGCTTGGCTCCGGTGAACGCCTTCGCGACGACGGCAGAGGACGGGAGACCGTCCAGTTCCTCAGGTGGGGCCTGTGTGTTCATCGCGTCGATGATGGTCTTTCCCTGCCAGGTGGGCAGCGCCCTCGCGACCTCCGGGTGCGACTCGAAACGAACAGCCAAAAAGATGATGTCCGCCTTGACCGCCTCCGCTAGAGTTCTGGGAATGATCGTGGGCCCGATCGCGGCTGCATCGGATGCAAAGCTCCCCGGGTCGCGCGTGGTTGCAACGGATACTTCGATGCCTTTGCGGGCGAACGCCTTGGCTAGGGCCCGGCCGATGTTACCGAAGCCGATGATTGCGTAGCTCATGATAGTCTCCTTTGGCTTTTCGGCGCGGTCAGAGCTTGTAGCCGCCGCTCGCCTCAATCGTCTGGCCGGTCACCCAGTGGCCGGCATCGGAAGCCAGGAACGCTACGACGGCGGCGATTTCCGAAGGCTCGCCAAAGCGTCCCAGCGCGATTTCGCCCTCGACCGCCTTTACGAGTTCGGGATTCTCCCGGAAGGCCGCGTTCGCGTCGGTTCGCGTGTAGCCCGGCGCTACAGCGTTCGCGGTAATTCCGCGCGACCCCAGCTCGGACGCAAGCGCATGGGTCAGGTTGTTGATGGCCGCTTTGGCCATCGAGTAGACGGGCGCGGCTGTCACGGGCTTCGTGGCGGCAGCGGAAGAGATGTTGATGATGCGTCCGCCATCGGCGAGACGATCC
>Ga0164243_10005228_pt1 | contig 19904 bp, 17 predicted proteins | sample OricompcompostOP_FD_108781 | JGI IMG/M metagenome (GOLD analysis project Ga0164243, IMG submission 108781) | Organic Plus compost microbial communities from Emeryville, California, USA - Original compost - Organic plus compost (OP) | ecosystem: Engineered > Solid waste > Mixed feedstock >... | reverse complement strand
GCCGGACCCGTGGGGCGACGACGGCGAGGACGGCCGGTGGCACGTGCCGGCGAACGCCACAGTGGAGGAGGTGCTGGCCGACTTCCGGGCCCAGTGCGCACGTTCCCGGGACATCGTGCGCGGAGTGAAGCTGGAGGAGCGTGCCCGTACGGGCGGCCGCTTCCCCGCGGACGGAGCGGCCGAGCCGCCGACGCTCGGCTGGATCCTGTGCCATCTGCTCCAAGAACACGCGCGCCACCTGGGGCAGTTGGACGTCGTACGGGAGCTGGCCGACGGTACGACGGGCGAATAACCGAAGTTCGTGCGGCTGCCGTGGCGCGGCGACGGCAGCCGCACGCCGGCCAACGGCGGCCGTGCGCGGCCGGCCAGCGGCCCAAGCGCTGCCGGTGGCGGCACGGGCGGCCACCGAGGCGGGGACGCTGTCCCGGCCGGCGTCCCGGCTCGGCGGGCGCTACGAGCTTCGAAGCGGGGGGTGGGGGAGGGGAGGGGGGAGGGCCCCCCGGGGGCGGAGGAAGCGGCAACCGCCCTTCCGCCCCGCCTCCCTTCACACTCCGGCCAGTTCGGCGAGTGTCCGGGCGCGGTGCACCAGCGGTACGACCCACTGGAGGTCGGCGGCCGTGAACTTGCTTGTGTCTGCGGCGGGTTGGCTTTTCCGGCCGGGTCCGCGTGCGGCCGTGTCGCTGTGGTTCGTGTGCCCGGTATCGTCGCTCTGGTTCGTATACCTGGTATCTGTGCGCCTGGTATCTGTGCGCCCGGTATCCGTGCGCCCGGTGTTCGTACGCTCGGTCCTTCCCGCGCTGGGGCCCACGGGGTGGTCTTCGGCGTTTTCCGCGTGCTCTGTGCCGTGCTCCGCGTGCTCTGTGCCGTCTGCACCGTCCCCGCGCGTGGCCCGGTCGACGGCCCACAGGGTGTACTCCACATGCCGGGCCAGAGCCCAGGCCCGGAGCCGGTGCACGTCCAGGTCGAGCGCGTCTGCGGCGAGCGCGGTGCGGTGGCGCAGCAGTGCTCGCAACTCGCCCTCGTCCGGGGCGGGTTGACGGCTCGCGCCGTCGGCGCAGCCACCGGCGGGTGCGCGCGCCGCTGCTGCCGCCTCCGCGGAACCGGCCGCTCCGGAGGGGCCGACTGGGCCGGGGCCTGCACCGGCTGCTGGCGCTCCGTCGATCTGCTGGATCAGCGGCCACGGGTCGTACGCGGCGTCGCCCACCATCGGTTTGGCGTCGATGGCCAGCCAGGGTTCGCGCTGCGCGGACAGTACGTTGCCGGGGTTGAAGTCGCCGTGCAGTACGACGTTGCGGCTTGCGCCGTACGGCAGTTGCCGCAGTAGTTCTGCTCCGGCGGCGAACAGTCCGGTGTCCACCTCGCGGGGCCACGTGTGCCGGGCTGTCCGCTCGTCCACCAAGTCGGCCCAGTCGGCGGCGACTTCGGCCAGCAGCTCCGGCGTATCCGGCGATGTCCACTCGTCGCCCGGAGCCGGCGGCTCCGCCGCGGTTCCGCTGCCCGCCGGAGTCTGCCTCTCCGCAGCCCGCCGCTCCGCCTCCGGCGCCCGTCCCTTCTCCGCCGGCCGCTCGCTCGCCGACCGCGGGTGCAGCTCTTCGGCGGCGGCGTCGCCCGCGTCCCACAGCCGTCGCAGCACCGTGCAGCCGGCGGCCAACCGTTCGTCGGCGGTGTGGAGTTCGGACCGCCACAGAGGGGTGCCCAGTTCGCAGCGTTCGAGCAGCAGCGCGTGGTGCCGCGGATCGTGGGCGTACACCTCTGCCGCGCCGCGGCCGCGCCACGCGCGCATGACGCGGCCCTCGGCCCGGGCTTCGCGGTGCGGCCAGGTCACCTTCAGCACTGCGCGGCCGCCGTCCGCGCGCGTCGCCGGCGCCACCCAGGCGCAGCTCCCGCCGTGGTAGGGCGCGTCCGGCCGCAGCTGCCAGCGCTCGCTCAACTCCTCGACGAGGGCGGGCAGTTCGGCCAGCCACGCGCGTCCGCCGGCGCTGCGCCGCAGCGTGGTCAGTACGGGCAGTGTGGCCGGGAACAGGCGCGGGTCGGCGGGCATTCGCGAAGGGTACCGGCGCGGTGAACGGGAGGCGCGCGGAGTGTACGTTCTGGGCATGCCCATAGCGCGCTCCAACCTCCCGCGTCTGCGGCCCGCCGCAACGGCCCGCACCCTGGCCCGCACAACGGCCCGCACTCCGGCTCGACTCCCGGCCGTGACCTCGGCCGCAGCCTCCGTCCGTACGCCGGTCGCAGCCTGCGCCGCCGGCCCGGCCGCCCCCGCATCCGCCGGCTCGACCTCCGCATCCGCCGCCGTACGGGCGGGAGTTGGGGTACGGCACGTACGTACGGGGCGGTCGTGGTGAGCGCGGGCGAGCACCGGGCCGCGAGTCCGGGGCTGAGTCCGGAACCGGAGGTGCGGCTGCTGCGCGTGTCCGAGCACGCGGCCGACGCCGCGCGCGAGCGGCCGATGCTGTCGGACGAGGAGCGGTCGAGGGCCGAGGCGTTCCTGCGCAGTGTGGACCGCGACCGCTATCTCGTCGCCCATACGGCGCTGCGCCGGGAGTTGGCGGAGCGGCTCGGTACGTCGCCGGCCGAGGTGCCGCTGACCCGCGCCGACTGTCCGCTGTGCGGCGGCCCGCACGGCCGCCCGTCCGTACCGGGCGATCCGCTGCACTTCTCGCTGTCGCACGCGGGCGACCTCGTGCTGCTGGCGTTCGCGGGGCGGCCGGTCGGCGTGGACGTCGAGCAGGAACCGGAGGTTTCGGTGGTGGGCAACATCGCGTCCGCTCTCCATCCGCGCGAGCACGCCGAGTTGACGGCGGCGCCGGAACGGGAGCGTCCGGCCGCGTTCGCCCGCTGCTGGACGCGCAAGGAGGCGTATCTGAAGGGCACCGGCACCGGGTTGGGCGAGAACCTGTCCGTCACCTATGTCGGTTCCGGCGCGCAGCCCGTCTCGCCGGACGGCTGGACGCTCGCCGACGTGCCGGTGCCGTCCGGGTACGCGGCGGCCACCGCGGTGTCCCGGAGCTGAACCTCCCCGTTCCGGAACCTCCCGGTTCCGGGCGGGAGTTCGGCGCGGCCGCCCCTCGGGCCCACGCCCCGGGCTTACGGGCGGCCCCGCCCCGGCTCCAACTCTCCCGGCCCGGCAGGGCGTTGGTGCGGTGCCGCCGTGCGCGGATGCGGCCGATACGGCCTGTTCAATCGGCCTGTTCAAGCTGCCTGCGACCGTGTTCCATGGTCGTCGCGGGGGCGTGCGGCCGGCGGCGGCGTCCACGCGGAGAGCGGAACCGGCCGGAGACGGCGCGACGCGAGTGCGCCGGACGCGGAAACAGCAGCGGAAGAGCGGAAGAACAGCGAGGTTGCAGTGGCGACGACCGTACGACGCACCACCTTGACCCTCCCCATGGCGCCCGTCGGCCCGGAGAATCCGCTGCCGCCGCTGCGGCCGCTCGACGAGATGCACACTGTCGACGAGCGCGAACGCGCCGCGCTGCCCGCCGAGATGGCGCGGCAGATCGGCTACGAGCCGGTGCGCTCGGTGCTGCCGGCCCGCATCCTCGACGGCTATGGGCGCGATCGCGCGCCGGCCGACCTGGATGCGCTCGTGATCGAGAACGACCGGCTACGGGCGACCGTACTGCCCGGGCTCGGCGGCCGCGTGTACTCGCTGCACCACAAGCCGACCGGGCGTGAATTCCTCTACAGCAACCCGGTGTTGCAGCCCGCCGACTTCGCGCTCAACGGCGCCTGGTTCTCCGGCGGCATCGAGTGGAACATCGGCGCCACCGGGCACACCACGCTCTCCTGCGCGCCCGTGCACGCCGCCCGGGTGCCTGCGCCCGGCGGCGACGGCGAGATGCTGCGGCTGTGGGAGTGGGAGCGGCTGCGCGATACGCCGTTCCAGGTCGACCTGTGGCTTCCGGACGGCTCCGACTTCCTCTACGTCGGCGCCCGCATCCGCAATCCGCACGACCGCACCGTGCCCGTCTACTGGTGGTCGAACATCGCCGTCCCGGAGGAGGAGGGCACGCGGGTCCTCGTACCGGCCGACGAGACCTGGTACTTCGCGTACGAGCGGAGGCTGCGCAACATCCCGTGCCCCGAGTGGGGCGGCGTGGACCGCTCGTACCCGCTCGCCAGCGAGTATCCGGCGGACTACTTCTACGAGGTCGCCACCGGCGACCGTAAGTGGATCGCGTCCCTCGACGCCGAAGGCCGCGGACTGGTGCAGACGTCGACGGATCTGCTGCGCGGCCGGAAGCTGTTCGTGTGGGGCCACGGGCCGGGCGGCCGGCGCTGGCAGGAGTGGCTGACCGAGCCGGGCACGCCCGGGTACGCCGAGATCCAGGCCGGCCTCGCCCGCACCCAGCTGGAACACGTCGCGCTCGGCGCGGGCCGGGAGTTCGCCTGGCTGGAGGCGTACGGCCCGCTCGAAGCGGACCCTGCGGCAGTGCACGGCGCCGACTGGGCGGCGGCGCGGGCGCACACCGAGGAGCGGCTGGCGCAGGCGCTGCCGCGCGCCGACGTGGACGCGGCCTTCGAAGCCTGGCGCCCGCAGGCGGACGCCGAGCCGGAGCGGGAGCGGCTGGCGACCGGTTCGGGCTGGGGCGCGCTGGAGGTGTTCCGGCGCGGGTACGAGCTGCCGGGCACGCCGTTCCCGGAGGAGATGCTGGGCGAAGAGCAGCGGCCCTGGCGGGAGTTGCTGACCACGGGGCGGCTGCCGGAGGACGGTGCCGGGGACGGTTCGGCGCCGCCGGCCGCGTCGCTGGTGTCCGGGGTGTGGCGGGATCTGCTGGAGTGCGCGCCGTCCGGCCCGCTCACCGACTACCACCTGGGTGTGGCCCAGTGGCATGCGGGCGATCGGGCGCAGGCGATGCGGAGTTGGGAGCGTTCGACGGAGGCCGAGCCGGGCCCGTGGGCGCTGCGCTGCATGGCGTATGCGGACGCGTACGACGAGGCGACGGGCCTGCACCCGCAGCGGGCCGCCGACCGCTATCTGGCCGCGCTGGAGTACCGCTGCGACGAGCGTGCGCTGGCCGCGCTGGTGCGGGAGGCGGTGCCGGTGCTGCTCGCGGCCGGGCGCACCGCGCAGGCGCGCGGTGCGCTGGACCGGCTGCCGGGCGCGTACCGCGCGCGTGGCCGGTTCCAACTGCTGGAGGCGCAGGTGCTGTTGGCGGAGGGCGACCGGGCGGCGGCGCGGGCCGTCTTCGACCGCGGCTTCGAGGTCGCGGATCTGCGCGAGGGCGACGAGGTGCTGAGCGAGACCTGGGCGGCGCTGAGCGACGAACCGGTGCCGGAGCGCTACGAGTTCCGCATGCGCCCGGCCTGACGCCCGCCTCCGCCCGCCTTCGTCTGCCGCCGCGCCCGGCGGAACTCCGGCTGACCGGCCGCCCGTTGCCGGTTGTCCGTTGCCCGCTCCTGCGTACGCGGCTCACGGACCCGCCCCTGCGAAACTGCCCGAACGTCCATACCTGCCCGAACGGTCGGACCCGGACCGGCCCGTGCCCGTGCCCGCACGGGCACCCGGGCAGCAGCCGGGCGGGCGGCGTCGCGGCCCAACTCCGGGGCGCCGCGTGCCCGTTGGGACGGAGCGGTCACGAAACGGGCGCACGCGGCGCCGAAACGGGCAGCGGTCCCGCGGTCGCTGAAATCGTTGCCGCCCGCCGCACACGCCGCGGGCCGCACAGGGTGCACGCCGGGTGAGCGGGCAGACACGGGCACGATTTGCGAAATGACAGACCTGGTTTGAGGTTTCGGCGGCCGGTACAACTCTCTGCAAGCCCGAACGGGCACATCCATGACCGAACGGAGAGAGAAGGTATCCGGCATGACCGCGGAGCAACGCCAGCGCGAGATCCTCGGGCTGGCCCGGCGCGCCGGCTCCGTCGACGTCGCCGAACTCGCCGGAGAGCTGGGGGTCGCCAAGGAGACCGTACGCCGGGACCTGCGCGTGCTGGAGACGCACGGGCTGCTGCGGCGTACGCACGGCGGCGCGTACCCGGTGGAGAGCGCCGGCTTCGAGACCACGCTCGCGTTCCGCACCACGATGCACGTCCCGGAGAAGCGCCGGATCGCCGCCGCGGCGGTGGACCAACTCGGCGACGCCGAGACGGTGTTCATCGACGAGGGCTTCACTCCGCAGCTCATCGCCGAAGCCCTGCCGCGCGACCGCAAGCTCACCGTCGTCACCGCCTCGCTGGCCGCGGCGGGCGCCCTCGCCACCGCCGAGAAGATCACCGTGCTGCTGCTCGGCGGCCGTGTGCGCGGCGGCACGCTCGCCACCGTCGACCACTGGACGACGAAGATGCTCGGCGGATTCGTCATCGACCTCGCCTACCTCGGCGCGAACGGCATCTCCCGCGAACACGGGCTCACCACGCCCGACCCGGCGGTGAGCGAGGTCAAGGCGCAGGCCGTGCGGGCGTCCAGGCGGCGGATCTTCTCCGGCGCGCACACCAAGTTCGGGGCCGTGAGCTTCTGCCGCTTCGCGGAGGTCGGCGACTTCGAGTCCGTCATCACCTCCACGAACCTCTCCGCTTCGGAGGCGCACCGCTATTCGCTGCGCGGGCCGCAGGTGGTCCGCGTCTGACCGGCCGGGCCGGCGTCCGGTGCTCCGCGCCCCTCCACCGCCTCCGGCCCCGCGCCGCACCCAGCTCCCCCCACCCCTCCTACGAGCAGGAGCCAGCCATGCGCAGTCAGAGCCGACACAGGACGCGCGCGGTCGTCGGCGTCGCCGCAGCGAACGCGCTGCTCGCCGCCTGCGCCGGTGCCGGCAGCCTCGACACCGGCAAGGACACCATCAACGTGGTGATGGTGAACAACCCGCAGATGATCGAGCTGCAGAAGCTCACGGCGAAGTACTTCACGAAGAAGACCGGCATCAAGGTCAAGTTCACGGCGCTGCCCGAGAACGACGTACGCGACAAGATCGGCCAGGACTTCGCCAACCAGTCCGGGCAGTACGACGTGGCCTCGATCAGCAACTACGAGACGCCGTTCTACGCACGCAACGGCTGGCTCAGGCCGCTGGACGCCGACATGACGAAGTACAACAAGGACTTCGACAACAAGGACATCCTGCCGTCCATGCGGGAGTCGCTGTCCTACAAGGGCAGGATGTACGCCGAGCCGTACTACGGCGAGTCGTCGATGCTCATGTACCGCAAGGACCTGTTCAAGAAGGCCGGAGTGACGATGCCGGCCCGGCCCACCTGGCAGCAGGTCGCCAAGCTCGCCGCCAAGACGGACGGCGTGGAGAAGGGCAACAAGGGCATCTGCCTTCGTGCGCTGCCCGGTTGGGGCGAGATGATGGCCCCGCTGACCACGGTCGTGAACACCTTCGGCGGCACCTGGTTCGACAAGAGCTGGCACGCCAGGCTCACCGGCCCCGGCTTCAAGAAGGCCACGAAGTTCTACGTCGACCTGGTGCGCAAGCACGGCGAGTCCGGCGCCGCCCAGTCCGGCTTCGCCGAGTGCCTGAACAACATGACGCAGGGCAAGACCGCCATGTGGTACGACGCCACCTCCGGCGCCGGCTCCCTGGAAGCGAAGGGCTCCCCGGTGAAGGGCAAGGTCGGCTACGTGCCGGCGCCGACGGTGAAGACGAAGTCCTCGGGCTGGCTGTACGCGTGGGCCTGGGGCGTGCAGAAGGCGTCCCAACACCCCACGCAGGCTTCGAAGTTCGTCGCCTGGGCGTCCAGCAAACAGTTCGAGCGGCTGGCGGGCGAGAAGTTCGGCTGGGCCAACGTGCCCGCCGGCAAGCGCGCCTCCACGTACCGCATCCCCGCGTACAAGCGCACCGCGGGCGCGTTCGGTCCGGTGACGCAGAAGGCCATCAGCGAGGCCGACCCGAAGAACCCCGGAGTGCAGCAACGGCCCACCGTGGGCATCCAGTTCGTGGACATCCCCGAGTTCTCCGACCTGGGCACCAAGGTGTCGCAGGAGCTGAGTTCGGCCGTCGCCGGCAACCAGTCCACGGACGAGGCACTGAAGAAGTCGCAGCAACTGGCCGACCAGATCGCCGAGCAGTACAGGGGACGGGGACAAGGACAATGACGACCGCCATCACCACCACCGCCGGCTCTGGTGCGCAGCGCGGCACCGCCCCCGGCCGGTCCACGCAGCCGAGCGCGAAGCTCGCCAACTGGGTGCGGCGCGCGCCCCTGTTGCCCGCCCTCGTGTTCATGGTCATCGTGACCCAGCTGCCCATGGTCGCGACGCTGGGCATCTCCGTGTTCGACTGGAACGCGCTCTACCCCAAGGACCGCAAGTTCTCCGGGCTGTCCAACTACGGCAAGGTGCTGGGCGATCCGGCGCTGCGCAACTCCGTGCTCACCACGATCGCGCTCACCGTCGTCGTGGTGCTCGCCAGCCTCGTCATCGGGCTGCTGCTCGCGCTGCTCCTGGACCGCCGGTTCAAGGGCCGCGGCGTGGTGCGTACGCTGCTGATCGCGCCGTTCCTGCTGGTGCCGGTCGCGGCGGCGCTGCTGTGGAAGCACGTCCTCTACAACCCCGAGTACGGGCTGTTCAACGGGCTGCTGCACTGGGTGTTCGGGGACTCCGCGGCGCAGCCGGACTGGGTGGCGCAGATGCCGCTCGGCGCCGTCGAGGCGTCGCTGGTGTGGCAGTGGACGCCGTTCATGATGCTGATCCTGCTCGCCGGGCTGCAGAGCCGGCCCGCGGACGCGATCGAGGCGGCCCGTATCGACGGCGCCGACGCGTGGCAGATCTTCCGCTTCATCACGCTGCCGCATCTGCGCCGCTATCTCGAACTGGGCGCCCTGCTCGGCACGATCTACATCGTCCAGAACTTCGACGCCGTGTTCACCATCACCTCCGGCGGGCTGGGCACCGCCAACCTGCCGTACACCATCTACGAGACCTTCTACCAAGGCCACGAGTACGGGCTGGCCTCGGCCGCCGGCGTCCTCGTCGTGATCGGCTCCATCGCCGTCGCGACGTTCGCTCTGCGCGTGGTCTCGTCCCTCTTCAGCGAGGAGGCACACTCATGAGCGCCGCCGACACCGTAGCCACGTCCGCCGGGACCGCGCGCCGCACGAGCGCACGGCCCGACCCGCGCACCGAGCCGAAGAGCGTGCGCCGCCGCAACGCCGGGCTCGGGCTGCTCGCCTGGGTCGCGGCGGTCCTCTTCGCGCTGCCGATCCTGTGGATGGTGCTGACGTCGCTGCACTCGGAGGGCGACGCCGCGACGAATCCGCCGTCGCTGCTGGCGCCGCTGACTCTCGGCTCGTACAAGGAGTTCTTCGGCGGCGGTGGCGGCGCGACGCCGTGGGTGTCGCTCGCCAACTCGGCGACGGCGTCGGTCGTTTCGACGCTGTTCGTGCTGCTGCTGTCGCTGCCGGCGGCGTTCGCGCTGTCCATCCGGCCGGTGAAGAAGTGGACCGACGTCCTGTTCTTCTTCCTGTCCACGAAGATGCTGCCGATCGTCGCCGGCATCCTGCCGATCTTCCTGTTCGCCCGGAACACCGGCCTGCTGGACAACGTCTGGCTGCTGGTCATCCTCTACACGTCGATGAACCTGCCGATCGCGGTGTGGATGATGCAGTCGTTCCTCGCGGAGATCCCGGTCGCGCTCATCGAGGCCGCGCAGATCGACGGCGCGCGGCTACCGGTTATCCTCGCCCGGGTCGTCGCGCCGATCGCCATGCCCGGCATCGCCGCGACCTCGCTGATCTGCTTCATCTTCAGCTGGAACGAGATGCTCTTCGCCCGCGTACTGACCGGAACCGTCGCGCAGACGGCCCCGGTGTTCCTGACCGGGTTCATCACCAGCCAGGGGCTGTTCCTGGCGAAGGTGTGCGCCGCGTCTCTTGTGATCTCCCTGCCGGTGCTCGCGGCAGGGTTCGCCGCCCAGGACAAGCTGGTCCAGGGCCTGTCCCTAGGAGCCGTGAAATGAAAGCAGCGCTCGTCGAGTCCGTGGGCAACGTCGCCATGACCACCGTGCCCGACCCCGCGCCGGGGCCGCGGCAGGTGGTGGTCAAGGTGGCGGCCTGCGGGCTCTGCGGCACTGATCTGCACATCCGCCAGGGCGAGTTCGCGCCCTCCCTTCCGCTGGTGCCGGGCCACGAGTTCGCGGGCGAGGTCGTCGCCACCGGCGGCGAGGTCACCGAGGTCGCGGAGGGTGACCGGGTGGCCGTCGACCCGTCGCTGTACTGCTTCGAGTGCCGCTACTGCCGCACCGGCCACAACAACCTGTGCGAGCGCTGGGCCGCGATCGGCGTCACGACGGCGGGCGGAGCCGCGGAGTACGCGGTCGCCCCGGTCGCCAACTGCGTACGCCTGCCCGAGCACGTACGCACCGAGGACGCCGCGCTGATCGAGCCGCTGTCGTGCGCGGTGCGCGGCTACGACGTGCTGCGCAGCCAGCTTGGCTCGCACGTGCTGATCTACGGCTCCGGCACGATGGGCCTGATGATGCTCGAACTGGCCAAGCGCACCGGCGCCGCCAGCGTCGACGTCCTCGACGTCAACCCCGAACGGCTCGCCACCGCCCGCACGTTGGGCTGCTCGTCCGCCGCCGCTACGGCGGACGAGCTGGACCGCCCGCAGGGCTGGGACCTCGTCGTCGACGCCACCGGCAACGCGCAGGCGATCCAGGACGGCCTCGGCCGCGTCGCGAAGGCGGGCACGTTCTTGCAGTTCGGCGTCTCCGACTACGCGACGAGGGCCACCATCGAGCCGTACAAGATCTACAACCAGGAGATCACCATCACCGGCTCGATGGCGGTGCTGCACAGCTACGAGCGGGCGGCGGAACTGTTCGCGGGCGGCGTGCTCGACCCGGACGTGTTCATCTCCGACCGCATGCCGCTGTCCAGCTACCCCGAGGCGCTGGACAGGTTCGCGTCCGGGCAGGGCCGCAAGATCGTGGTCGTGCCCTGATCGTGGTCGTGCCCTGACGGTGCGGCGGCACGGGCGCGGACGGGGCGCCCGCCGGCCGCCTCGCCTGCGCCTCCCCGCACCCGCGCGGGCGGAATCCTCGCGCCCCACGCGTCGTTGTGCGGGGAATGAAGGCCATCACACTGCAGCAGTACGGCGGACCCGACGCGCTCGAACTCACCGAGCAGCCCGCACCCAAGGTCGGCCCGGACCAGGTGCTCGTGCGGGTACGGGCCGCCGGAGTCAACCCCGTCGACTGGAAGGTCGGCGCCGGCTATCTGGACGCGATGCAGGAGGTCGCGTTCCCGCTCGTCCCCGGCTGGGACGTGTCCGGAGTGGTCGAGCAAGTCGGCCTAGACGCGGGCGAGTTCGCCGTCGGCGACGAGGTGATGGGCTACGTACGCAAGGACGAGGTGCAGCACGGCACCTACGCCGAGTACGTCGCCGCGCCCGTACGCACCCTCGCCCGCAAGCCCGCCGCACTCGACTGGCACCAGGCGGCCGGACTGCCGCTCGCCGGGCTGACCGCCTACCAGGCGCTGCACCGGCTCGGCGTCGCACGCGGCGAGACGGTGCTCGTGCACGCGGCGGCCGGCGGTGTCGGCTCCCTCGGCGTGCAGATCGCCGCCGCTCTCGGCGCCCGCGTCATCGGCACCGCGAGCGAACGCAACCACGACTTCCTGCGCGGCCTCGGCGCCGAACCGGTCGGCTACGGCGAGGAGTTGCCCGCGCGCGTGCGCGCCCTCGCGCCGGACGGCGTGGACGCCGCCCTCGACTTCGTCGGCGGCGGCGCCGTCGAACAGTCCCAGCAGCTGCTGAAAGACCCTGCACGCGTGCTGTCCATCGCCGACCACGACGTGCGCGCCAAAGGCGGCCACTACCTCTTCGTACGCCCCGACCCCGCGGACCTCGCCGCCCTCGGCGACCTCGCGCAGTCGGGGCGGCTGACCGTGCCCGTCGAGCGGGCGCTGCCGCTGGCGGAGGCGGCGGAGAGCTGGCGGCTGAGCCAACAGGGCCGTACGCGCGGGAAGTTGGTGCTCACCCTCGACTGACGGCCCGGGCGCCCGCGCGGGCCCGGGCGGGCGGTTTCGGCTACGCGACGCCAACCGGCGCTTCGAAGGCGCCGGTTGGCGTGGCCCGGGCTCAACCGCCCTGCGCGGCGCGGCGGTCGCCGCTCAGGATGCCGGTCGCCGCGCGCGTCAACCGCCGCGCCGCTCCTGCCGGTCCACGTACTCGAAGACGCTGCCGTCCGGATGCCGGGCGACCAGATTGCGGCCGACCGGCGTCGACTTGGGGCCCGCTATGATCTCGGCGCCCACCGCCTTGAGGTCGGCCAGCGCCTCGTCGACGTTCCGCACCGCGAGCGTCGCGGCGATCTTCCGCAGCACCTCCAGATGGCCCTCCGGGCCGCTCATCAGGAAGAACGGCCCTACCGCGGCCACCGTCACCGGCCCCTGCTCGAAGCGCACCGCCTCCGCGTTCGTCAGCCGCTCGTAGGCGGGCACCGCCGCGTCCAGATCGTCCACGCACACGCGCAGCGAAGTCCCCAGAATCTCCATGCGCAGCAGCCTAGTTGGGCCTCGCGGTCACGTCAGACGCGGCACAGGATCTCCCCGTGCGGAGCGGTGAACCAGCCGTCCTCGTCGGAGCCCCACTCGCGCCACGCGCCGGCCACCGCGTGCAGCTGTTCGCGGCTCGCGTGCCCGCCGCCGACGGCGGTGTCGGCGAACGTGGAGGCCAGCGTGCGCTCCGCCCACAGCCCGCTCCACCACGACCGCTCCTCCGCGGTGGCGTAACACCAGGCGCTGGCCGAGGTGGTGACGTCGGTGAAGCCCGCCTGCCGCGCCCACGCGTGCAGCCGCCGGCCCGCGTCCGGCTCGCCGCCGTTGCCGCGCGCGACGGTGCGGTAGAGGCGCAACCAGTCGTCCAGTCCGGGCAGTTCGGGATACCAGAACATCGCGCCGTAGTCGCCTTCGCGTGCCGCCACGATGCCGCCCGGGCGGCACACCCGGCGCATCTCCCGCAGCGCTGCCACCGGGTCGCCGACGTGCTGGAGGACCTGGTGCGCGTGGACGACGTCGAAGCTGTCGTCGGGGAAGTCCAGCGCGTGCACGTCGGCGGTGGCGAACGAGACGTTGCCCGCGCCCTGTTCGTCCGCGGTCGCGCGGGCCCGCTCCAGCACCTCGGCCGAGTAGTCCACGCCCGTGACGTGGCCGGCCGGCACGTGTCCGGCGAGATCCGCGGTGATCGTGCCGGGCCCGCAGCCGATGTCCAACAGGCGGCTGTCCGGGCGCAGTTCGCCGAGCAGGTACGCGGCGGAGTTGGCGGCGGTGCGCCAGGTGTGGGAGCGCAGTACGGACTCGTGGTGGCCGTGCGTGTAGACGGCGGTCTCTTCTGACATGACCGCACGCTACGAAGGCGTCCACATCCCGAGCAAATATGTCTCGCTATCTGAGCAGCCCGATGGGCAGCTTATGAGCAGCGCACCGGAACCGGGAGCACCCACGCTGCTCGGGCACGGCCCGCTCCCGGCTCACCCGGGCCGGTAGACCGTCAGCCCCTCGTGCACCTTGTCCAGCAGCAACTGCCCTGGCGCTGCGGCGACTTCACCGTCGTACGCGAGATAGGTGCCCGGCGGTATGTCGGTGATCAGCAGCCTCCGCAGCCGCGCCGTGCTGTGCAGCGGCGAACGGTCCACGGCGCTGGTGAGCGCCGCCACCACCAGCCGGGTGCGGGCCAGCCGGCCCGCCTCGACGACGCGTACGTCGAGCTGCCCGTCCGCGAGATCGTTCCGCCGCACCGGCGCCAGCCCCACCCGGTAGGTGCAGTTGCCGGCGAACAGCAGCCACAGCGCCCGCTGGTCGCCGCCCAGGCCGGCGTGCACCGGGCCGCTCGTACGCAGCACGTGCAGCGCGGCGAGTACGCCCGCGGGCCAGGCGCCGACCCGGCGCGCCCAGCGCTCGCGGTAGCGGACCAGTTCCGGGTACGAGCCGAGGCTGAAGGTGTTGAGGAAGTAGCCGGCCGCGCCGCCCGCCGCCTTGTCCGTGCCGCCCGGGCGCCCCGCTGCGCCCGTGCCGTCCGTGCCGTCCGGCAGCGGCGTGAAGCGGCCCAGGTCGACGGCGACCGCCTCGCCCGCGCGGACGGCCCGGCAGGTGTCCGCGACCGACTCGATGCCCAGGTCGTAGGCGAAGTGGTTGTGCGTGCCGCCGGGCAGTACGGCCAGCGGCACCCCGTGCCGGGCGGCCGCGGTCGCCGCGGAGTTGAGCGTGCCGTCGCCTCCGCACACGCCGAGTGCACCGCCGCACTCGGCCGCCCGGCGTGCGTAGCGCTCCAGAACCTCCGCCAGCCGCCCCGACCCCGGATCGCAGCAGACGATCTCCGCTCGCGGCAACAGCTCCCGCACCGCGGCCACTTGATCCGGCTCCTCGGGCTCCTCCGGCCCTTCCGGCTCCTCCGGTTCTCCGGTCTCCTCGAAGCCGGCGCGTACGGCGGACTTCCCCGGCCCGTGCGACCCGTTCGACCCGCCCGGCGCCTCGATACGCGAACCGGACGACGCGTTCGCCACCAGCACCAGCCCCGCACCCTCCGGCAGCGCCGGAGCGTCCACCGACGGACGGCCCGGGGAGGGGAGTTGGGAGCGCGTCGGCGCCAGCCCGCGTACCGCGAACGCCGCGCCGACTCCGAGCGCCGCACCCGCCAGCACGTCGCCGGGGTAGTGCACGCCCGTGTAGACGCGGGAGAAGGCCACGCAGGCGGCGAGCGGCGCCACCGCCGCACCCCAGCGGGGCGACTCCAGCGCGACCCCCGCGGTGAACGCGGCCGCCGACGCCGCGTGCCCGGACGGGAAGGAGGTGGTCGGCGGCTGCCGCTTCAACCGCCGTATCACCGGCACCGATTCCAGCAGCGGACGCTGCCGCCCCACCGCGCCCTTGCCCAGGGTGTTGACCGTCGCGGACGCGGCGGCGAGCGAGGCGAGGCCGCGGGCCGCGGACCGCCGCGCCCGCGGCGTCCCGGACAGCGCGATGCCCGCGGCCACGACGGCCCACAGCCGCCCGTGGTCGGCGCTTCGGCTGAGCCGCGGCAACAGCCGTTCCGCGCCGGGCCAGTGGCGCTTCGCCACCAGGTCGAAGACGGCCCGGTCGGCGCGGAGCAGCGGCCCGGGCCGTGCCCGCGCATCCGCCGCAGCCGCGGCGGCCGGTACCGCGGACGCGGCCTCCCGGACGGCCGACACCCCACGTACCCAAGCGAGTTGGGGCCTTGGCCCGCGCCCCGTACGAGGCGTACGGGGCGTACGCAGCCGTGGGACGGGCCCGGGTGGCCGGCCCGGCCGGTACGGGCCAGCCCGCCGCACGAGCCTCTTCAGCTCCGCCGAACCCGGAGCCGCGAACTTCCGCAGCGCCTCGGACGCCGACCGCCCCGGTGCCTCCGGTGCCCCCGGCGACCGCTGCGACCGCAGTGACCCGGGCAGCCCCGGCAGCCCCGGCAGCCCCGGTGTCCTGGTACGTCGTCCGCGCTTCCCGGCCCGCCCCGTCGGTTCTGTCATGCAACTGTGCCTCTCCGGCCCGTACTTCGGTAAACGTACGGTCCGAAGAGGCACCCAGCCGCTCCGGCGGAACGGCGAACGGCCGCCGCAGCGGCCGGAGTTCAGCGCCGGCTCACGCGTCCGGGCGCCGGCCCAGCGCGGCCATCACCTCCTGCACGTTCCGGTAGGCCGTCTCGCCCTCCGGAAGTTCGCGCACCGTCTCCAACAGCGAGTCCGGCGCGTGCTCGTCCGCCAACTCGCGTTCCAGGCCCGCCCGGTCGGCCGGGAAGACGGTCCGCCGCAGATGGCGTGCCAGGTCGAAGCGCAGGGCCTCGTCCTGCGCCTCGGCCTCGTCGGCCGCTCCGGGCACCGGCACCGGACCCTCGGCCACCGCCGGGTCGTCGTCGGCGCCCGGTTCCGGATCGTCCCATTCCTCGGCCCGGGTGATGTGTCCGGACTTCAGGCGGCCCTGCATCTCCCGCTTGGCCTCGTCGTCGCTGTGCACGTTCTGCCGGCCGCTACCGCGTTGCATGTTGTCCTCCACCGGCTCCGCCTCCTTCCGGCGCCCCCAGATGGGGCCAGCGCAGCAGTGCGCCCAGGCCGCCGACCGGCAGGTCCCCGGAGACGCCTTCGGGCACCGTCTCCGGCCGTACGGTCAGCACGTCCGCGCCGGTCGTCGCCGCCGAACGCAGCAGCGCGTCCTCCGCGGACGCCGGAAACGGCTCGCTTTCGCCCAAGTACCGGGTCTCGGTGCGGCGTACCGCGATCTGGTCGGGGTCGTCGCCGACCCACACCTCACGGTGCGGATCCGGCGCTTCCGGGCGGACGAGCAGCGACCCGATCCGGTGCTCGCGCGCGGCCTCCACCAGACCGGGAACGCCCTCCACCGCGTCGAGCCTGCCGTCCTCGGTCGGCACCCGGCCCGCCTGGAAGCTCTCCATCGCCCGCGCCGCGCGCCGCCGTGCGTACGCCTCGCGGGCCGCGATCACCTCCTCGTCGAGCAGCCGCCGCCCCACCGCCGTGTTGCGGGCGGCGCCGCCGTCCGCGCGGCTGTCGGCCCGTACGCCGTGCTCCGCCTCCACGGTCCGCTCGCGTACGTCCGGCGGCAGCCTGTCGTGTACGGAGCGGCGTTCGCGGGTGTCTCCCGCGAGCACCAGCAGTTCGGCTCCGGTGTCCTCGATCCGCCCGGCGAGATCCTTCGCGACCGCTTCGGCGTTCTGCTCCCAGTTGTTCTCCACGGCGAACTGGAAGTGCCGCTCCGACCAGTCGCCGGACGCGGTGCGGTGCACCGGATATCCGATGCCGGTCACCTGGCCCGCCTCGCGCGCACCGGTGGGCCCCCGCAGTTCGAAGTCCGCGCCCGTGCGGTCGATGTACGCGACCAGGCAGGGCGGATCGCAGTCCGCCAGCTCGATCAGCGGCTCCAGATACGGGAGCGGCTGCCAGCGGACGAGGGGGCCGCCGGCGGGCGGCGGCACGGTCAGCACCGGGTCGAGCACCACCTCGCCCCCGGTCGCGAAGAGGGCGCGGCCCGGCGGCTGGTGTTCCCGCGGAAGCGAGACCAGCGCGTCGTGTACCGCCTCGCAGGTCTTCTCGTCCGCGCCCTGGCCCCTCAACTGGTCCGCCGCGCCACGGGCGTTCAGCTCGTGCCGGGTCAGCGCGTCCTCGGACGCGCGGCTGGTGTCGAAGTAGACCGAGGCCCAAGGACCCGGGCGGTCGAAGAGCGGGCTGAGGAATCCGAGCTCCATTGATTCCCTCCTTGGATCGCGGCGGGCGGGTACCCGTACGCCTACGCGCCACACGAGTGGACGAACGGCCGGGCCGCGCCCGCGAGGCCGTACGGGAGCCCGGCGGGGAGCCGGCGGAAGCACGACGGGAGGAAGCCGATGGGAATCGATCCGCGCGAGCTGTCCGACGCTGACCTCATCAAGGAGCTGGAGACGATCCACCGCACGCGGCACGACACGTTGCTGCACGGTTCGCGGGACGCGCTCTCCGCGCACAGCACGCGCATGGCGGAGCTGGAGGGGGAGTATCTGCGCCGGCACCCCGACAACCGTCCGGTCAGCGCCGGCCGCACCCGCGAGGGCGCCCGCGCCCGCCGCGCGTGAGAACCGGCCCGCGACGTGAGAACCGGCCCGTGAACCGCCCGCCCGTACCGCGGCGGCCGGGAACGATGCCTCCCAAGTCTCCTGCGCACGGGCCCGGCGAAGACCTGCCCACACCTCTGGTCCCCGGCACCGTCGTCACCGTCAACCTGCTCAAGGACCCGCGCCCCGCGGTGCGTTACCCCGCGACGGCGCTCCGCGACGACGGCACGCACGCGGTGGTCCGCGCCGCGTGGGCGGGCCCGCCGGTGCGGGACTTCGGCTTCGTACGCTTCGAGCGCGGCGACGTCTTCGACGAGCACTACTGGCGGGACCGGTGGTTCTCCGTGAAGGAGGTGCGCGGCACCGGCGGGCGGCTCAAGGGCTGGTACTGCGACGTGACGCGGCCTGCGCAGGTCGACGCGGACGCACCGCAGGGACCCGCGCCGGTCGTCACCGACCTCGACCTGGACCTGTGGATCCCGGCCGGCCGCTCGGACGTACTGCGCCTGGACGAGGACGAGTTCGCCGCGAGCGGACTGGCCGAGTCCGACCCGGAGGCGGCGCGGGCCGCCCGCGCCGCCCTCGCCCGGCTCGAAGCGCTCGCCCGCACCGACGCGTTCGCCGACCTGCTCGGCTAGGGCGGCCGGTGGCGGCCGCAACTCGCGGCGTACGGCGGGGAGTTGGCGGAGTCCTGCTCCGGGAGTCGGAGAGGATCCGATCCTTTCCGGTGCCGGGCCGCGCCGGGGGCCTCCGGGCCCGGGCGTCAACACCGCAGGAGGGCGCGGGCGTTGACGTTTGCACGCCGAACGGCCCGGGCACCCGGGTCCACGTGCTTCGGCAAGAAGGCACAACCGCGGGAGCCGGACCGGTGCGGTCCGCTCACTCGCTCGCCGGCCCCGCCTGTGTCCTTCTCCCGCGGTGATCCTCGCAGTTCACCCGATGTGGGAGAGGTCGACCCCCGATGACCGCACCGACCGGAGTGAAGCGCCGCCACCCGCACGACGACGCCCCGGACACCGCCGAACAGTTCCGCCGTATCGCCTCTCTCCCCGACTGCCCCGAGCGGGACCGCCTCCGCCAGGACGTCGTACGCGCCTGGATGCCCATGGCCGAGCGGCTCGCCCAGCGCTTCCGCAACCGCGGCGAGGCGCTGGAAGACCTCCAACAGGTCGCCCGGCTCGGCCTGGTGAAGGCCGTCGCCCGCTACGACCCGGCGCGCGGCAGCGCGTTCGAGAGCTTCGCCGTGCCCACCGTCGTCGGCGAGATCAAACGGCACTTCCGCGACCACCTGTGGGGGCTGCACGTGCCCCGGCGGGTGCAGGAGCTGCGCAACCGAGTGCGCGTCAGCCGCCGCGAGTTGAGCCTCGCCACGAGCGGGCGCAGCCCGTCGACGGCGGAGATCGCCGAGCACAGCGGACTGTCCGAGGAGGACGTCCTGGTCGGCATGGAGGCGCTGGAGAGCTTCAGCACCCTGTCGCTGGAGGCCGAACTGCCCGGCGCCGACGACGGATACGCCCTCGTCGACACCCTGGGCGGCCCCGACCACGGGTACGACCGCGTCGTCTTCCGCGAAGCCGTGAAGCCGCGGCTGCGCAGGCTGCCCCAGCGCGAACGGGACATCCTCTACATGCGGTTCTTCCGCGACATGACGCAGAGCCGGATCGCGGACGAGCTGGGCATCTCGCAGATGCACGTCTCGCGTCTGATCAGCCGCACCTGCGGGCGTATCCAGCAGGAGGTCGAGGAGGAAGCCGGAGGCGGGGCCGACCGGGAGGCCGGGCAGGAGCCGGCCCCTGAGCCCGGGCCGGCCCCGGCCGGCGGCCCCCGTGCCGAGCCGTCCGAGCCGTCCGAGCCGGCTGCCTCCGGCGGTCCGTCCCGGCCCGCCTCCCGACGCCGCAGCGCCCGCCGCGGCCCGCCCACCGCCCAGCGGCCGTCCTCACCGGGCGCCCGCTCCCGCCGCCGCACCCGGGCACCGGAACGGCGCGACTCCCGAACGGCCGCCTGACGGCGGGTTGTTGGGCTGCTCCGGGTGGTCTGTTCCCGTCTTCCGTTCCCGTCTGCGGTGGCCGATGGGGCCGGGCGTGCGGTGGTCAACGTGCTGGGCGGGTACGGGTGTTGGCTACCGGGGAGGTTCACTGGCGAGCTGGGGGTAGCGCTGGTCCGGGGTTTGGTCGTCCTCCGGGGCCCGGTGGCAGCCGTAGCCGCGGTCGGGCCGGGGTCGCCGTGTGCTGTGCTCGTCGAGGGGTGGATGCGCAGGCGTCGTGTGTCGGGGCTGGGCGTGTGCTCGCGCCGCCGCACCCGGGCACCGGAACGGCGCGACTCCCGAACGGCCGCCTGACGGCGGGTTGTTGGGCCGTTCCGGGTGGTCGCTGCGAAACTCGCAGGGGCCGGGTGTGCGGTGGTCAACGTGC
>Ga0164243_10005227_pt1 | contig 19906 bp, 13 predicted proteins | sample OricompcompostOP_FD_108781 | JGI IMG/M metagenome (GOLD analysis project Ga0164243, IMG submission 108781) | Organic Plus compost microbial communities from Emeryville, California, USA - Original compost - Organic plus compost (OP) | ecosystem: Engineered > Solid waste > Mixed feedstock >... | reverse complement strand
TGGCCTGCCTGGCCGGCGTCGCACCCTCGACCCGCCAGTCCGGCAAACACAAAGCCGTCACCTACCGATGGGCGGTCAACAAGGAACTCCGCGACGCGGTCTGCGACTTCGCCGCAGACTCCCGACGAGCCAACCCCTGGGCCGCCAAGATCTACAACGACGCCATCGCCCGCGGCAAGGACCACCCCCACGCCACCCGCATCCTGGCCCGAGCCTGGCTCGGCGTGATCTGGCGCTGCTGGCAAGACAACACCGCCTACCAACCCGACAAACACAACGCGCTCCAGACCCTCCTGACCACCTGAGGTTGACACAGGGCTTCTCATGCCGCCACCCCCGCCGAGGAAACGCGAGAATACGGGCGCGGCGGCCTGAGAGGCCCAGCGATCACTCGCTGACGCTCGCTCATGCCGCCACCGCCTGCATCCGCGAGCGGGCCAGCACCTGAGCCGCGGCCCGTGCCAGCGGACTGCGGTGTGAGCGCACCGGGCCGAGCCCCAGGTCAACGGCCTCGGAGAGGCCGCGCTGGTCGGCGACCGAGGCGAGCACCGGAAGGTCGAGCGCTCGACCAACCGCCTCCGGATCCGCCGCCCGCCCGCGCACGACGAGACGCACCCGCTCGCGATCGGGAAACTGCGGAACCAGCCGGCTCGCGGAGGCGATCCCGGTCACCGTCGCCCTGACCATGACGAGGATGAGGTCACAGCGAGTAAGCAGGTCCTCAGTGCTCTCGCCGAGGGAACGAGGCAGGTCGACGACGACCAGCTCATGCCCTCGGCGGGCAGCGGAGAGGACCTCTCGGACCACGGCGGGTTCGAGCGTCGGGGAGCCGCCATGATCCCAGCCGAGCAGGCCGAGATGACCTGACCTCGGGAGCGCCTCACGCAGCGCCCGAGCGCCGAGCCGACCGGCGATCGCGCTCAGCTCCGCCCATCGAACCCCGGGGACGTCCTCGAACCCGAGGACGCGATCGGCACCCGGTCCGAGCGGATCGGTGTCGAGCAGCACGGTCGGGCCCCGCCCGGCCCCCAACGCCGCAAGCGCGGCGGCGAACGTGGTCGCGCCCACCCCGCCCGAGCCACCCACGACGCCGAGGACTGCCCCCTCGGGACGGGCACCGTCACCCAGATCGGCGAGCAGATCGGCAGCGATCGGCGTCGCGGTGGGAAGCTCGAGCACCGTCTCGGCCCCCACCTGGAGCGCAGGCCGATAGGCGCCCTCCGCGGGTGGCCCCCAGCTGACCACATAGACACCGTCGCGACGGGGTGGCGACATCGCGGCCACCTGGGGCAACAGGTCGGCGCCGAGGAGCACCAACGGCGCGCGCGGCCAGGCACGCAGCGCGGTCGCCATCTCGGTCGCGGGCTCGGTGGCGGCCCCGGCGGCCGCCGCCAGTCGGGCGAGCTCCTCGAGCAGGAGCGGATCGGCGGTGATCACGAGTGCACGGGTCATGGAGGCGAGCCTGCTCCGCTCCACCGACGGCGCGGACTGCCGCCGGCCCGGCTGTGGAGAAGTCGCACCTCAGTGCGCGCTGTGGAAGGAAAGTGGCACACCCGACGACGACATCGTGAACGCTCGCGTCTCCTTCCGGATCCAACGTCGGACCAGCCTCCCGCGACCTACCATGGGCGCATGGCCCGGACCGCCGCGTTCTTCGACCTCGACAAGACGATCATCGCCAAGTCGAGCACGCTGGCGTTCTCCAAACCGTTCCAGGCGGGCGGGTTGATCTCCCGCAAGGCGCTGCTCCGCTCGGCGTACTCCCAGTTCGTCTACGTCGTCGGCGGAGCCGACCACGACCAGATGGAGAAAATGCGGAAGTTCATGTCCGAGCTCGTCACCGGCTGGGACGTCGCGACCGTCCGCGAGATCGTCGCCGACACGCTGCACAACATCGTCGATCCGCTCGTGTACGACGAGGCAGTGCAGCTGATCGAGGAGCATCACGCCGCCGGGCGGGACGTGGTGATCGTCTCGGCCTCAGGCCTCGAGGTCGTCGAACCGATCGGCGAGATGCTCGGCGCCGACCACGTCGTGGCGACCCGGATGGAGATCGAGGACGGCAAGTACACCGGCCAGATCGCCCTCTACGCCTACGCCGAGGAGAAGGCGAGGGCGGTCCGCGAGCTCGCCGAGGCCAACGGCTACGACCTGGCGGCGAGCTACGCCTACTCCGACTCCATCACCGACGTGCACATGCTGGACGAGGTCGGTCATCCCTACGTGGTCAACCCCGACAAGGACCTTCGCAAGACCGCCAAGGAGCGGGACTGGCCGGTGCTGATCTTCACCAAGCCGGTCGCGCTGCGCAGCAGAGTGCCGCTGCCGCCCGCCGGCCCGACACTGGCGGCACTGGCGGTCGGCGGCGCCGTAGCGATCGGCGGCGTGCTCTGGGCCGGCGCCCGGCGGCGCAAGATCGGCGCCTGAGCCGAGGTCTACGCCGCCCAGAAGACCCGGCCCGCAAGACGCCACCAGGCCGCCCAGAAGATCCGCCCCCGAAGATCCGCGGGCCTCTTGAAGCATCGGGCAAAGGGGCGTACAAACGTCAGTGAGACAACTTCACAGACGTACACGTGAGCGGGGCACCCACGCTGCGATCCACCCATCCGATGGGGTGCTGACCTGCGGGGAGACATCCCGCGGCAGCGCTTGAGAAGTGCACGCTTGGTAACTCCGACCCACGTGTCCCGCGGTGGCATCCGGATTCCGATCGAGGACCGGGTGCCACCTGCATGTCCGGCTCCGATACGGGCCTCAGCCGGCGTCGGAGTTGACCGGCGACGCCTCCGCCCCGGCGGCGTACGCCTCGGCGGCGTAGAGCAGCCACGAATGCACGCCGGCCCGGCCGCCGTCGCGGTAGCCGCGCAGGTTCGACTCGTACTCCCGCCGGAGGGCGAGGTGTCCGGCCTCGGGTACGACGAGCGACTTCTCGTCCACCCCACGCGCGACGATCACCAGCCGCTCGGCCGCTCTCGCCACGATCCCGTTGTGCGAGGCGAACGGCGCGACCGCGATCAGGTCCGCGTGCACCAGCGCCGCCACCACAAGCGCGGGCGTCTGCGTGGGGGCGAGCAGCAGATCCGCGAGGCCACGCAACCGGGCTGCCTGCTCGGCTCCCCGCGGAGCGCCGAGGGCGCCGTCCTCGATGCTCCCCACGGCCGCCAGCGCATGGATCCTCGCGAACGCCTGCAACGGCGTCTGCTTGAGCGTCGGGACAAGCGAGAGCAACTGCGCCGAGAGCCGTACCGCGTCCTGAGCGATCGCATCGCCGCCCGACTCTCGCACCTCCTCCAGCGTCGAGACCGACCCTTCCAGCACCGCCGAGGCGTGCGCCCCTCGTAGCAGCGACTCGGCGGTCGTCTCCGGCGGGGTACGCCGCAGGCCGCGGTCACGCAGCTGCGCGTCGATGCCGTCCCGGGCCGCCGCGAACGCAGACGCGACCCCCTCGAGCGACACCAACCAGGCCAGTGGATCGTCGGTCACGGGCAGAAGCCTAGGGAACGGGTAGCCTGCCCTTGATGACGGTCCCGCCCGACGCCCACGACGACCCGGCGCTCGCCTTCGGCAGCGTCGCGGAGTCCTATGAGCGCGGCCGCCCCGGTTATCCCCGCGAGGCCGTGGAGTGGCTTGTCGGCCCCGACCCGGTCTCGGTACTTGAGTTGGGCGCTGGCACCGGCATCCTCACCACGACCCTGGTCGACCTCGGCCACGACGTCTTCGCGACCGACCCGGACCCGCGGATGCTCGACATCCTCTCGGCAAAACTCCCCGATGTCCGGGCGACCCAGGGCACGGCCGAGCAGATTCCCGCCGGCGACGGCCTTTACGACGTGGTCGTGGCCGGCCAGGCAGCCCACTGGTGGGACATGGAGCGCGCACTGGCCGAGATCGTCCGGGTGCTGCGGCCCGGCGGCCGGCTCGCGCTGCTCTGGAACCTCCGCGACGAGCGGATCCCGTGGGTGCGCAAGCTCGGCGCACTGATCGGCAGCCAGGACGGCACCGGTCGGGTCGACCCGACCGGATCGATCGACGACTCCGGCCTCTTCAGCGCAGTCGACAGCAGGGAGTTCCGCCACTGGCAGAGCGTCGATCGTGACTCGGTGCAGGACCTGGTCCTCTCCCGCTCCAACATCGCCATCCGGCCGGAGGCCCAGCGGGAGGCGAAGCGTGCCGAGGTGCTGGCCTTCTACGACGACTACGGCCGCGGCATGGACGGCATGCAGTTGCCCTACACCTGCGTGTGCTACCGGACCGCGGTCCTCCCCCACGTCCAGACCAAGCGCACCGTCGAGATCGCCGAGCCGGGCGAGTCGCGGATGCCGCTGGCCAGCCGCACCGACACCGCCGACCGGCTGCCACGGATCATCACCGAGGAGGCCACCGGAGGCGACGGCCCCGACACCGAGATGATCCTGATCGACTTCCGCTGACGCGCCACCCGGCCGATCAGCCCGCGCGCCGGGCGGATTCGCCGAGCGCGTTGGTCGCCTGCAGCGCAGCCGCCCGTCGGCAGACCAGCTCGACTACCTCCGGGTGCGGGCCAAGGACGTCGGCGACCACGTCCGCTCCGGCCGCCAGGGCGAGGTCGCGGCCGCGCGCCGAGAAGAAGCCTGGGGCGAGCAGGTAGGTCGAGACGGCGTCCCCGGGACCGACCACGTCGGCCACCCCCGGCCCGCGTCCCGCGAGGGTCGCCACCCGGACCGGACCTCCCCACGTCTGCGCCAGCAGTTCGGCCGCGGTCCACAGGTCGCCGATCGCTGCCCGATCGCGGGAGCCCGCCGCCACCATGACGATCGGCTGTCCGCGCACGGCACCGGCCTCGAGCAGCCGCTCGGCCTGAGCCCGCGCGAGCAGCGGGTCCGGGCCCAGCGGTCCACCGAGCCGGATCTCCCTCCCGACCCGTCCACCGGCCGCGGCGACCGCGGCGGGGAGGTCGACGCGGAGGTGGTGGCCGGTCGAGAGCAGCAGCGGTACGACGAGGGTCGGCCCCGCTGCCGAGTCGGCGAGCGCCTCATCGAGCGACGGCGCGCAGGACTCGACGTACGCCGCCGTCGACGGAATTGCGAGGCGCGCGCCCGCCCGGGCGGCGATCATCCACCCGACGGCGTTACCGAGCAGTCGCCGACTCCCGTGCGCGACCGTGACGAGGCTGGTCACGAGAGCACCGCCAGGCGATAGCCGCGCTTGACGACGGTCTGCACCGCCTTGGTACCGAGCGCCGAGCGCAATCGGGCGACCGCCATCTCGACGGCGTGCTCGGTGCCGGCATTGCCGGAGGGAAGCTGGGCGAGAAGCGCCCGTCGGGAGACGACGTTGCCCGGGTTGGCGACCAGCGCGGCCAGCACGGCGGCCGGAGCGGTGGAAAGTCGCACCTCGGCGCCGTCGAGCAGGACTGTCCCGGAGTCCGGGTCGCCGATCAGCAGCAACTGGTGGCCGCCGACGAGCTCGATGGTCAGCCCCTGGCGGCGTAGTGGCAGCTCGGTCTCGAGCTGTTTGACCATCGCCACCAGTCGAGAGCGCTCGGGGAAGATCGTCGGCACGCCCCACATTTCGAAGGCGGCTGCGGTGACCGGACCGACACAGGAGGCCACCACGTCGGCCTGGAAGGCGGCGACGACCTCGTCGCGCAGCCCCACCGAGAAGGCGGCCTCCATCAACGCCGCCACCGCCGGAGCCGAGGTGAAGGTGACCGCGTCCAGGTCGCCGGCGGCGAGGTGTTCGACCAGACGGAACATCGGTTCGGGGTCGTCGGCCGACTCCACCCGATAGACGGTCACGGTCAGGACCTCGGCACCCTTCCGCCGGAGTGCGTGCGCGACCATCGACAGCGACTGACCGTGCTCCTGCACAACGATCCGCTTGCCGGTGAGGTCCCGGCCACGGAGATGCTCGAGGACGTCGTCGAACTCCTCCGAGGCGGGAGCCCACAGCTCGCGCAGCCCGCGCGCTCGCAACGCCCCGACCGACTTCGGTCCGCGGGCGAGGATCTCGGCGGGCTGCAGCGTCTGGAGCAGCGGCTCCAGCAGCCCCCAGGACTCCGCGTAGTCGAACCAGGCCCGGGTTCCGATCCCAGTCGTGGCGAGGAACATGTCGACGCGCTGTCCGATCACGGTCTCGGTCGCCGATCGCAGCGCGGCGGCGTCGACCCGGTTGGGATCGACCGAGAGCGCCGGTGCCCACTCGACGGACGCTCCTCGGCGTACCAGGAGGTTGATCTGTTCCTCGGCCTTCCGCGCTGCGGTCACGCCGATCCGGAAGCCCGCCAAGGGCTGGTCGGTCACACCCTCGGCCCCCCGACCCACACGACCCGGTCGACGACCGCAACCTCGTAGGTCGGCACCCGGACCGTGCGGTCGTCGAGACACTCGCCATCGGCGAGCGCGAACGCCTGCTTGTGCATGGGGCTGGCCACGAAGTCCACACTCTCCTCGCCGTCGGGCCCCTTCTCGGCGCGGGTGCCGACGATGCCGCGCGCGAGCACCGAGGCCCGTGAGAAGGGATCGTAGTTCCCGAGGGCGAAGACCCGGCCGTCGTAGGTCTTGAAGACGGCGACCGTCCGGCCGTTCACCAGCGCCGTCACTCCCGACTCCGGGTCGATCTGGTCGAGGCCGCAGACCGGGGTGAAGGTCGCCAGGTCGGACCGGTCGACGGCGGCCCGGCTCATCGAGGGCCCCCTACCGGGATCGAGGCGCCGAGCACGACGGGCTCGTCGTGCAGGTCGGGGACGATCTGGCCGCGGGTGACGCCGAAGCTGATGGTGGGATCAGGAGTCTCCGGGGCGTTGACGAAGGAGACGAAGCGACGCAGCTTGTCGGGGTCGTCCAAGGTGGCCTTCCACTCGTCGAAGTAGGTATCGATGTGGTGCGCCATCGCCGCCTCCAGCTCACCGCCGAGCCCGAGTACGTCGTCGACGACGACCGCGCGCACCCGGTCGAGGCCACCCTCGAGTGACTCAATCCAGGCGGAGGTGCGCTGGAGCCGGTCGGCGGTGCGGAGGTAGTACATGAGGAACCGGTCGAGGTAGCGGATCAACTCTTCGGTGGAGAGGTCACCGGCCAGGAGCTGGGCGTGCGCCGGGATGGCACCGCCGTTGCCGCCGACGTAAAGATTCCACCCCTTCTCGGTGGCGATGACGCCGAAGTCCTTGCCGCGTGCCTCCGCGCACTCCCGGGCGCAGCCGGAGACGCCGCCCTTGAGCTTGTGCGGCGAGCGCAGCCCTCGGTAGCGCAGCTCCAGTTCGATAGCGAGCGCCACCGAGTCCTGCACGCCGTACCGACACCAGGTCGAGCCCACACAGGACTTCACCGTCCGTAGCGCCTTGCCGTAGGCGTGCCCGGACTCGAAGCCGGCGTCGACCAGCCGCCGCCAGATCGCCGGGAGCTGCTCCATCCGGGCGCCGAGGAGGTCGATCCGCTGGCCGCCGGTGATCTTGGTGTAGAGCCCGAAGTCGCGGGCCACCTCACCGAGCACGATCAGCCTCTCGGGGGTGATCTCACCGCCCGGGACGCGCGGCACCACCGAGTAAGTGCCGTTCTTCTGGATGTTGGCGAGATAGGCGTCGTTGGTGTCCTGGAGGTGGCCGTGGCTCCGGTCCAAGACGTGGTGGTTCTGCTGGCTGGCCAGGATGCTGGCGATCGCCGGCTTGCAGATCTCGCAGCCGCGGCCGGTCCCGTGCGCCTCGATGATCTCGTCGAAGGAGCGGTAGCCATGGATGAGTACGACGTCGAAGAGCTCTGCCCTGGTCAGGGCGAAGTGCTCGCACAAGCTCTTGTCCACCGTCTTGCCCCGGGCGGCGAAGTAGTCCTCGACGATCTTCTTGACCTGCGGCGTGCAGGACCCGCAGGTCGAGCCGGCTCTGGTCTCCCGGGTCACCTCCGCAGCGGTCTCACAGCCCGCCTCGACCGCCGCCTCGATCTCCCCCTTCGTGACGTCATTGCAGGAGCAGACCTGCGCCCGCGCCGGGAGGGTGACGCCGACGCCACCACCGAACCCCACCGGGAGGATGAGCTCCTCGGGGTTCTCCGGCAGCGGGATGCCGGGGCGGGTCGCGGTGGCGACCATCGGCCGCAGCACGCCGTACGACGACGCGTCACCGACCAGGACACCGCCGAGAAGAACCATCGAGCCGTCCCCGGTGCTGGATTCTCCGATCACCAGCTTCTTGTAGACGCCGGCGACGTCGTCGGCGTAGACGAGCTCGAGGGACCCTTCGGTGGTGCCATGCGCGTCACCGAAGCTGGCGACGTCGACGCCGAGCAGCTTGAGCTTGGTCGACATATCGGCGCCGGTGAAGGCGCCCGCGCCGCCGAGCAGCGCGTCGACGACCACCTCAGCCATCGCATAGCCGGGGGCCACCAGGCCGTACATCCGACCGCCCGGGGCCGCACACTCACCAATCGCCCAGATGTGCTCGTCACCGGTACGGCACTGCTCGTCGACCAGCACACCGCCGCGCTCGGCCACCGCCAGCCCGGCGGTGCGGGCCAAGCCGTCGCGTGGCCGGATACCAGCGGAGAAGACCACCAGGTCCACGTCCAGCGCCAGCCGGTCCTTGAGCGCGAGCCCGGTGACCTTCGCGTTCGAATCGGAGGTACCGAGGACCGCCTCGGTCGTGGCGCCGGTGTGGATGGTCAGACCGAGCTGGGAGATGTGCCGGTCGAGGGTACGGCCGCCGGCCTCGTCGACCTGGACCGCCATCAGCCGCGGCGCCAACTCCACGACATGGGTCTCCAGGCCGAGCTGGTGCAGTGCGTTGGCGGCTTCGAGGCCCAGCAGGCCGCCGCCGATGACCGCGCCCCGGCCGTTCTTGCCGGCCTTCTTCGCGGCCTTGCGAATCGCTTCCAGGTCATCGATCGTGCGATAGACGAACGCCCCCGGGAGGTCGCGGCCGGGCACCGGCGGCACAAACGGCGCCGCACCGGTGGCGAGCACCAGCTCGTCGTACGCGAGTTCCTCTCCGTTACTCAGCGTGACCACCCGCTGGCGGGGCGAGATCGCCACCACCGCGGTACCGAGCCGGAGCGAGACCCGAGGGTCGTCATACCGGCCCGCCGGAAGGAAGGAGAGCGCCTCCGCGCCGACCTCGAAGAACGAGGTGAGCGCCACCCGGTCGTAGGCAGGCCGCGACTCCTCCCCGATCACGACGATGTCGTGGGTCTCGGTGAGGCCACGCTCGATCGCGGCCTGCGCGAACCGGTGACCGACCATGCCGTGGCCGACCACAACCACGGTTCTACGTGTGTTCATGGGCTCCGTCCTTCCGTGCCCGGTAGGGCACGTATCGACGGTAGGAAACGCCTGTTCTGGTCCTGTATCGCTTGCGTTACCTGCTTGGTGACGTCTTCCTCACCGCCTCACGGCGCTCACCGGCTAACCGGACCCCGACTGCCGCCCCGGCCTCGAGCACAGACCTGACCGTGCTCGAGCATCCGCCGCAGCCGGTGGTGGCGCGGGTGATCTCTCGCACCTCCGCCAGCGAGACACAGGCCCGGATCCTTCCCGCGCTCACGCCCGCGCAGGCGCAGACCTCGGCGTCGTCGGGCAGGTCGGCCATCCCACCGGGCGTGCCCTCCGGCGCGGGGTCGGGCAGCAGGAGCGCACCGGCCTCGCGCACGCCGAGCACGGTGCCCTTGTCGAAGTGCTGGGTGATCGTGCCGATCCGGGAGAGGTCACCGACCAGGGTGCCGGCCACGATCCGGCCCGCGCGCATCACCAGCCGTCGATGGGTGCCCGCGATCGGATTGGACACCTCGACGATCTCGCCGGGCTCGTGCCGTGGGTCGCCGAGCACAGCCACCTCGAGATCCGTCGCGCGCAAGCGGGCCACGAGCCGGTGGCCGCCGTAGCGTGCGTCCTCCCCTGCCAGACGCGCGGCGAGAACGCCCGCCTGCTCCCAGGCGGGCGGCACGAAGCCGTGGGGTTGACCACCGTAAGCGTCTGAGCAGGCCTCCGCACAGTCGCCCACGGCGTACACCCGGTCGTCGTCGACGCTGCACAGCCGATCGTCGACGAGGACGCCACGGCGGACCGTCAGACCGGCCCGGCGAGCGAGGTTCGCGTGTGGGCGTCCGCCCGCGCAGAGGATGACCAGATCCGTGTCGAGGGTGTAGCCGTTGTCGAGGCGGAGGCCGGCGGTGGTGAGCCGGACCGCACGGGCGCCGAGATAGATCTCGGTTCCGCACCGGCGCAGGCTGCGGGCGAGCACCTGGCCGGCGGTCTCATCGACCTGGCTGCGGAGCAGATGATCGCCGCCCTCCACGACCTCGGTACGCAGACCACGCACGCTCAGCGCCCGGGCCACCTGGAGGCCGAGAAGGCCACCACCGACGATCGCCGCCGAGCGTGCCGTCGGCAGTGCGTCGAGCAGCCGGGCACAGTCCTCGAGGCTCCGGAAGGCGTGCACCTTCGGATGCAGCCGGCCGTCGACCTGCACGAGCCCGCGGATAGGCGGCAGCGTCGGGATGCTGCCGGTCGCGAGCACCACCTGCTCGTAGGGCAGCTCCTGCCGGTCGGCCAGCTCGACCGTGCGCCGGCCCTCCGGACGGTCCCGATGGATGTCGACCACCCGGGTCCCGAGGCGCAGATCGACGCCGTGGTCGGCGTACCACTCCTGGGATCGCAGCGCCAGCGCCCCCGGGCGGTGGCTGCCCTCCAGCACCGCGGAGAGCAGGATCCGGTTGTACGGCGGTTGCCGCTCCTCGCCCAGCATCGTGACCCGGTCACCCAGGCCCCGGGCCACCAGCCCCTCCACCAAGCGGGCCGAGGCCATCCCGGCGCCCACCACCACGATCGGCCGGGTCATACCGTCACCTGACAGGCGCAGACCTTGAACTCCGGCATCCGCGAGGACGGATCCAAGGCATCGTTGGTGAGCCTGTTGACGCCCACCCAGTGGAACGGCACGAAGACCGTGTCCGGCCGGATCGTGGTGACGATGTGGGCAGCCGCCTTCAACTCCCCACGGCGGGTGCGGACGAGGATCGGTTCGCCGTCGTGGGCGCCGATCCGGTCGGCGAGCATCGGGTGCAGCTCGACGAAGGGACCCTCGTCGGGGAGCTCCTTGATCCGCCGGGTCTGGGCCCCGGACTGGTATTGCGCCAGCACCCGGCCGGTCGTCAGATGCACTGGGTACGCCGCCGACAGTTCCTCCGCGGGGCCGACGTGGTCCACGTCGACGAAGCGGGCACGACCGTCCGGCGTCGCGAAGGAGTCGGCGAACAGTCGCGGGACGCCCGGATCACCCTCGGCGCAGGGCCAGAAGACCCCGTCCTCGGCGCGGATCCGGTCGTAGCTGATGCCGCTGTAGTCGGCCCGACCGCCGGCCGAGGCCCGGCGGAGTTCGGTGAAGACCTGCTCGGGCTGGTCCGGCCAGGTCGAGGGGGCGTCGAGCGCCGCGGCCAGGTCGGCGATCACCGCGAGGTCGGAGCGAACCCCCTCGGGCGGCGTCACCGCGCGCTCGCGGAGGATCACCCGACCTTCGAGGTTGGTCATGGTCCCCGACTCCTCGGCCCACTGGGTCACCGGGAGCACGACGTCGGCCAGCGCGGCGGTCTCGCTCATCACGATGTCGGCGACGACGAGGAGATCGAGGGCGGCGAGCCGCTCGGCGACCTGACCGGCATGGGGCGCCGAGACGACGATGTTGGAGCCGAAGACCAGCAGACTTCGCGGACCGGCCTCGGTGCCGAGCGCCGAGAGCAGCTCATAGGCCGACCGCCCCTTGCGCGGGAGACTCCCCGGCTCGACGCCCCAGACCCCGGCCACGTGGGCGCGGTCGGCGGGGTCCTCGATCGACCGGTAGCCAGGAAGCTGGTCGGCCTTCTGGCCATGCTCGCGGCCACCCTGGCCGTTGCCCTGACCGGTGAGACATCCGTAGCCGGCGTACTCCTTCCCCGGCATGCCCAGCGCCAGCGCCACGTTGACCCAGGCCAGCACGGTCGCGGTGCCCTGGGCGTGCTGCTCGGCGCCGCGCGCGGTGAGCACGATGACCCGCTCGGCCTCACCAAGCAGCGTGGCGAGCGCGCGCACCGTCCCGGCCTCGACGCCAGTCACCCGCTCCACCCGTTCGGGCCACCAGGACGCGCACGTGCGGCGTACGTCCTCGAAACCGGTCGTCCGGGTCGCGACGTACTCCTCATCGACCATTCCGGCGGCGTCGAGGAGGTGGAGCACGCCCAGCGCCAGCGGGAGGTCGGTGCCCGGCACTGGCTGGATCACGAGGTCCGCACGCTCGGCCGTCGCCGTCACCCTCGGGTCAACGACGACGAGCTTCCCGCCGCGCTCGCGTAGCCGGTCGAGGTGGCGCGCCGCCGGCGGCATGGTCTCGGCTGGGTTGGAGCCGACGAGAACGAGCACATCGGTCTGCTCGACGTCGGCCAGCGGGAAGGGCAGCCCGCGATCGATCCCGAACGCCTGGTTGCCGGCCGAGGCCGCCGACGACATGCACCAGCGGCCGTTGTAGTCGATCTGGCTGGTGCCGAGCGCCACCCGGGCGAACTTCCCGAGCTGGTAGGCCTTCTCGTTGGTCAGTCCGCCACCTCCGAAGACCGCGTTGGCATCCGCGCCGTAGGTCTCGCGCAGCGCCGTCAGCCGTCGGGCGACCAGGCCGATCGCCTCCGCCCACCCGACCGCCTCCCAGGCCCCGCTGGTGCGGTCCCTGATCAGGGGCGAGGTCAGCCGCTCGCGGGAGCCGCGCAGTCCGGCCGAGGTCCAGCCCTTGCGACACAGGGCACCCTCGTTGACCGGGAACGAACGCGCCCGCACCTCCAGCCGCGACCCGTTCCGCTCCAGGGTCATCCCGCACTGGAGGCTGCAGTAGGGGCAGTGGGTGTCGGTCATGCCGAATTGCCCGTCATTTCTACCGAGTTGCCAGCGAGTCAGATCCGGGCGTCAGCCAGGTCGGTGGCACCCAGCTCGGTGGCCGAGACCGGGTGGCGCCGCAGGTAGAACGCCCAGCAGACGACCGCGCAGACCGCGTAGTAGACGACGAATCCCACCAGTGCGCCCTTGGTCGCCGAGAGCGGGTTGTGGACCCACGGCGAGCTGAACGTCACCGGGATCAGGAAGCCGCCGAGAGCTCCCATCGCCCCGACGATCCCGAGCGCGGCCGAGGACTGCTTCGTTGCGGTGGCCAGCGCCGCCGCACGCTCCGGTGTGCCAGGAGTGGTGGTCAACTCCGCGTCCCGCTTCCAGATCGCCGGGATCATCTTGTACGCCGACCCGTTCCCCACTCCCGTCGCCGCGAAGATCAGCAGGAAGAAGGCCAGGAACCACGGGAACCAGGACTTGTTGGCCGCCGCAATGGCGGGGTCCGCAGTCGGATTGGCGGTGAGCTGGGCGAGCGTCCAGACGACCGCGAGCGTGAAGACGATGATCCCGAGGATCGAGTAGAGGGTCACCCGGGCGCCGCCGTACTTGTCGGCCAGCCAGCCGCCCAGCGGTCGGGTCAGCGAGCCGATGCCGGCACCCAGGAAGGCGAAGTAGGCGAAGTAGATGCCGGTACCGAGTGGCGCGGGCGCGGCGACCCAGAAGTTGAGCTTGATCAGCAGGGGCATCGCCGAGCTGTAGCCCATGAACGAGCCGAAGGTCCCGATGTAGATGATCGACATCAGCCAGGTGTGCTTGGAGCGGACGGCCGAGAGCTGCTCGCGTGGACTCGACTTCGCCGTCGCCAGGTTGTCCATCCAACAGAACGCCACCGCGGCGGCAACCAGACACAGCGCGCCGTAGACATAGGCCGCACGCTCCAGATGGATCCCGCTGCCCGATGCCCTGACCAGGCCGAAGATCCCGGCACCGCCGACGATCACCGGCAGCAGGAACTGGATGACCGCAACGCCCAGGTTGCCGCCCGCCGCGTTGAGCCCGAGCGCGGTGCCCTTCTTCGCTGCCGGGAAGAAGAAGTTGATGTTGGTCATCGAGGAGGCGAAGTTGCCGCCGCCCAGGCCGGCGAACGCGGCGATCACGCAGAAGACCCAGTACGGCGTCGACGCGTGCGTCACCGCGACGGCGTACCCCACCGTCGGGACGAGCAGCGCGAGAGCGGAGAAGACCGTCCAGTTGCGTCCCCCGAACCTCGGCACCGCGAAGGTGTAGGGCAACCGCAGCAGGGCGCCGACCAGGCTCGGGATCGCAACCAGGAAGAAGAGCTGCTGCGGGGTGAAGTCGAAGCCCACCGAGGCGAGGAACGCCGAGCTCACGCTCCAGATCAGCCAGACCGAGAAGCCGAGATGCTCGGCGAAGATCGACCAGACCAGGTTGCGGCGGGCGATCTTCGAGCCGGCGGACTCCCAGAACTGGGCGTCCTCCGGGCGCCAGTCCGTGATCCAGCGGCCGGTGCGGTGGGCAGTCGGGTTGGGGGACGCCGGGGTGGCAGAGGTCATGGGGCGCTCCTCGGGAGGGGTCGTGCCGCCCACTCTCGAAGGGACAGATTTCACCATCGCGCGGTCGCGGTTGACCCGCGGTCAACTTCCGCTCACGACCTCACAGCGGTCACCGGCTCACTGACTTACAAGCTCGCTGACTCAATCGACGTACCGCGGCGCAAGCTGCTCCATCTGCTCGATCACCAGCCGGATCGCCTCAGGCTGCTTGTCGGGTGGGTACTTGTACTTCACCAGCAGCCGCTTGATCGAGGAGCGCAGCTTCGCGCGTACGTCGTCGCGGACTGTCCAGTCGGTCTTGATGTCGCGGCGCATGATCGACACGAGCTCCCGCGCGATCTGCGCAAGCACGTCCTCGCCCTGGACCTCGACCGCCGACTCGTTGGTGGCCACAGCGTCGTAGAAGGCGAGCTCGTCGGAGTCGAGCGGCGGGCTGAACTGCTGGCCGCGATTGCCTTCGGCCGCCACTTCCCTGGCCAGCTCGATCAGCTCCGCGATGACTTCCGCTGAGGTGAGTTGAGCGTTGGTGTAGCGGTTCATCAGCTCCTTGATCCGCTCGGCGAAGGCACGCTGCCGCACCAGGTTGCTGCGGGTCACGGCCGCGGACTCCTCGGTGAGCAGGTCACGAAGCGCCTCGATCGCCAGGTGTGGATTCTCGGCGCGCTGTGCCCTCGCCAGGTAGTCCGGGCCGAGGTCATCGAGCGACGGCTTCGGCAGACCGGCCGCGTCGTAGATGTCGACGATCTCGCCGGTGGCGGTCGACTCGGCGAGCAGCGCGGAGAGCATCCGCTGGATCTCCTCGGGGACGGGGCGCCCCTGCGCCTGTCGCTCCTGGGCGTCGAACTTGCCCATCCAGACGCGGACCTCCTCGTAGAACTTCACCGCAGAGCGAAGGTCCGCAAGGGTCTCGCTGCCGGCCGCGAGCGCCCACGCCCGGGCGAGTTGGTTGGCCAGCTTGCGGAAGCGGTCGATGAGCCGCTCCTCACCCTCACCGACGATGTTTCCCGGCGTGGCCGGTGAGCGCAGATAGTTCGTGAGGCCGACGGCTGCGGTGATCCACGCCCGGGTCTGGCCGTCGAGCTGCCTGCGCCAGTTGTAGCCCGCGCAGAGCGCGTCGAGCGCCTCGACCAACGAGCGTGCCAGCGCGGCAGCCTCGTCGACGTCGCGCCCGACCGGCCGCTCCGCGCGGTCGGTTGCGGTGTATTCGGCGAGCGCGGCGTTGAGGTTCTCGGCTAGCGGGGCGTAGGCGACCAGCAGGCCGTTGGGCTTGCCGCGAAAGGTGCGGTTGACCCGCGCGAGGGTCTGCATCAGCAGCGCCCCCTTGAGGGGTCGGTCGAGATAGAGCGTGTGCAGCGGCGGAGCGTCGAACCCGGTCAGCATCATGTCCTTGACGATGACGATCTGCAGCGGATCCGCGGCGTCCTTCAATCGCTTCTGGATGACCTTGTTCTGGCCGTCCCGCCGGACGTGCTTGGCGACTAGCGCCGAGTCGGAGGCGGAGCCGGAGTAGACGACCTTGATCGCACCGGCGTCGGCGGCGTCGGAGTGCCACTCGGGCCGTAGGGCGACGATCTCCTCATAGATCTGCGCGCAGATCTCGCGGGTGGCCCCGACGATGAATGCCTTGCCGGGCGCCCCCTGCGCGTTTGCTGGGCCGTTTACTGGGCCGTTTGCTGGGGCGAGGAATGGCCGCATCGCCGCGGCTCGCGCCTCCCAGTGGTCGAGAATGTCGGCGGCCAACGTCTTCAGCCGGGCGGGCGCGCCGTAGACCGCGTTGATCACCGCGACGGACTTCTCCACGCGGGCACGCTCGACGTCGTCGAGGCCGACCGTTGCCTCGTCGGCTGCGGCGTTGAGCTCGTCCTCGCTCACCTCGCCTGCCATCCGGACCTGGATGAGCCGGGGCTCGAAGTAGACCGGCACGGTCGCGCCATCCTCGACCGCACGGGTGAGATCGTAGGTGTCGATGACCTTGCCGAAGACCTCCTCGGTGTTGCGGTCATCGAACGAGATCGGCGTCCCGGTGAACGCGATGAACGCCGCGTGCGGCAGTGCGTCACGGATGTGCCGGGCATAGCCGTCGAGATCGTCGTAGTGGCTGCGGTGCGCCTCATCGACGACGACGATGATGTTGCGCCGGTCCGTCAGCAGCGGGTGGTCGAGCCCGGAGCCGCGCTCGTTGTCGGTGAGTCCGAACTTCTGCAGTGTCGTGAAGTAGATGCCGCCGGTGGTGCGCTGGGCAAGCTCCTCGCGGAGCTGCCCCCGGGTGGTCACCTTCACCGGACTCTCGCCGAGGAGACGGCTGCGGTTGAAGGTCTCGAAGAGCTGGCTGTCGAGCTCGGTTCGGTCGGTGACGAGGACGATCGTGGGGTTCTTCAGCTTGGGCTGCTTGGAGACCAGATGGGCGTAGAGCTCCATCTCCATCGACTTGCCGGAGCCCTGGGTGTGCCAGACGACGCCGGCCTTGCCGTTGCTCTCGACAGCCTGCACGGTCGAGCCGACCGCCTTGGTGACAGCGAAGTACTGGTGGGGTTTGGCGATCCGCTTGACGTATCCCTCCGCCCCCTCGTCGAAGGCGACGAAGTTGCGCTGCAGTTGTAGGAACCGCTCCGGGTTGCAGACCCCGTCGATGACGTACTCGAGCTCGACCCCCATCGTGTCGTCCTCGGCATGAGTGCCCGGCTTGATCGGTCGGCCGTTGTCGTCGACGTTCCACGGCGAATAGTGGTTGAAGGGAGTGAACGGCGTCCCATAGCGCGCGGTGATCCCGTCGCTGACGATCGTGAGCACGCAGAAGCGGAAGGCCATCGGGAATTCACGCAGGTACGTCGCCAGTTGGGCGTGCGCGCTGGCGAGGTCCGCCTGCTCGGAGCCGGCCTTCTTGAGCTCCATGATGGCGACCGGCAGGCCGTTGAGGTAAAGCACCACGTCGAAGCGGCGCTCGATCTCGGCAGTGCGGATCGTGACCTGGTTGACGGCCAGAAACTCGTTGTCGTCGACCCGGTGACTCACCAGCCGGATGGCCGGGTTCTGCTCGATCCCGTCGGCGTCGAGGTAGCTGATCCCGCGGTAGCCGTCGACGAGGATCCGGTGGAGGCGATAGTTCTCCGCGATGGCATCCTGCGACGTGGGCGCCACGATCTCCGCGAGTGCCTGGGCCAAGTAGTCCGCCGGCACGCCCGGGTTGAGCCGCTTCAGCGCCGCCAGGGCGCGTCCGTGGAGGACAAGGTCGTCCCACGACGTACGACCTTGTGGCGTGCCGGGCGCAACCTCGGGACCATGGGTCGTCGTCCACTCGTGCTCGTAGAGCGCCTCGAGTGCGATCTGCTCCCACTCGGCCTCGCTGACCATGCGCCGCTCCTCACGTCGGTAAAGTGCCTAGGGACACCCTGCCGTGTCGGCGCCTTCGCCGCAGGTCATGTGCCGATAACCGGTCTTAACACGCGGTGGAGCGCGTCACGTCCTTCGGTGGAACCTGTAGTCGCCGTTGGACATTCGGCGGTGGTCGTAGCCCGGGTCGTGGGCGAGGCGGTGGTGGTGGCCGCACAGCAGGATCCCGTCGACGAGGTCGGTCCGGCCCCCTTTCGACCACGGATCGAGGTGGTGGGCGTCGGTCCACGCCGCCGGCACGGTGCAGCCCTCCGCGCGGCACTCCTTGTCACGCAGCCGCAGCGCCTTGCGCTGAGCGGGACTGAACAAGCGCTGCGACCGCCCAAGGTCGAGCGGCTCCGACCTCCCACCCAGCACGACGGGCAGAATCCTCGCGCTGCACGCCAACCGGCGCGCCTCGGCGGCGCTGATCGGCTCACCCGCCATCTCCGCGAGCCCCAGCTCACGGCGCAGATCGTCGAGCCCGACCGTCACGATCACCGTCGTCGCGTCGCCGCCGTGGCGCGGCAACCGGTCCGGGTCGACCGCTTCGAGCAGTTGCCCGAAGGCGTCCGCGAGCAGACGCGACCGCGGCCGCACCCGCCCGTCGGCCCCGGTCGCCGCGACACGCGGCTGGGCGAACGCCTCCAGATATGTCCGTAGGCGCTCGCCCACCGCCATCGGCACCAGCCCGTGGACGCGCGCCAGACCACCACCCACGGCCGTGATCGACAGCGAGACCTTGCCACGCACGCGCTCCTCGAACCTCGCTAGGGCTCGAGCGTCGGCCTCGTCCGCCACCTCCGGCGCCGCCACCTCCAGCAGATGAGCAGCGAGACGCCGCAGCTCCTTCGGCGAGTGCCGGGACGCCAGGCCGATCAGGTGGGCCTCGGCGCGCTCGACGACTTCGGCACCGAGCTCGGCGGGGAGATCATCGAGCAGACCGACGATCACGGCCGCGTGATCCAACCCCACGTCGCCGGACGCCACCGCCGCCCTCGTCGGCTCTCGGTGAGCGAGCGCCTGGGCGAGCCGCAGGTCGCGGTGGGCCGGACGGGCATCGACGACGCCCTGCGCGACCAGCCAACCGGCGGCGTCCTTGGCTCCCGTCTCGTCGGCGAGCGCCTGGCCCGCCGCCATCACCCGCAGTGACAGCTCGGCGAGGCGCGACTGCGCGCGACGCAGCGACAGCAGCGTGTCGCCCAGCTCCTCGGGCGCGAGGAAGCCCGGATTGAGGTCGGACGCATCCTTGAGCACAGTCTCGAGCGACTCGAGCACGGTCGTGAACTGATGCATCCCGCAGGCCTCCTCTCGCACGAACACACCGACTCAACTGGTGCGACGAGCGAGGGCCCACGATTGGACACATACCCTCGGGTCATCTGGCCCCGGCGAACTCCGACCCTCCAACCCGGCGTACTCACAGGCGGATCGGCTACAACCACGACCTACCATTATCGTACTCCAGTTCGAACGCTTGATCCAAACCATCTTCCCCAGCACGATGCGGCGGCGGCGATGAAGGCCCCACTGTGACGAGCCAGCCACCTGCGCGTATTGGCTCACTCGCCATCCACCGGCTCTCTTCACCACTGTCACGCGCGCCGTTAGCGCTCCATCGTCGAGCGTGCGCCAGCGCCCACCTGCGGATTCCCGATAGCGGGTGCGGCCCGCGACCTCCCGTACGTCGAACGTGTTCGTCGCTCGCTTCTTGATCCACGCGACGCGGGTGCCGCCAAACTTGATGACACCCCGTTGGCGTAGATCTTCTCTACCCAACTCGCGAGCGCCGAGCACTCGGCGCAGTGATGAGACATCGACCTGAACGCTTTGATGTCGCCCATGGCCTGCATCTGGTCGCCTATTCGCTCCCACCGCCGCAGAAACTCCTCCGCCGTCTCGCCTGCAGTGCTGGCCGAGGCTGCGGCAGATACGGAACCAGCGACCGACGCCGCGACGGGCTGCACCCACACCTGTGGATAGGTCGCGCAGGCCACAGAGCTCGGCGTCACCGCATCTTGATCCGCGCCGTCCACCTCACCCCGTCCCAGTACCTCAGTGGCGCATGCCCTGGGGGTCGTCGTACCACCCCGCCGGGCGCCCAACCGCGGGCGCTGCGGCCGCGTACGACCCCTGATCTGGCGGCGCCGTCGCCG